>SPJJ01014148.1_pt1 | contig 19272 bp, 17 predicted proteins | sample 3741741 | NCBI WGS metagenome assembly SPJJ01 (sample SAMN10925908, study PRJNA522277) | cold seep metagenome | isolation source: Elba SIP-enriched marine methane seep metagenome, extraction at timepoint T1 | place: Italy: coast of Elba, Mediterranean Sea | collected 2014-05 | reverse complement strand
TGTTATCTGAGACAGCTATTGCTTGACTGCTGCCTTCTTTTAATCGCCACAAATAAAGCAATAAACTGATTCCTAGCACAGCTAACCCCACCTGAAAAAATACCTTACCTTTGAGAACAAAAATAGACATTGTAAATGTCAAAGTAACCAGTCCCATGGCTTTAGTTTTTACAGGACGACTGATCGTTTTATTTTCCTCCCATTGTTTCAATGTTTGTCCAAAATAGCGATTATTTAGCAGATGTTGATGAAAGCGCGGGGATGAATTAGCAAAACAGGCTACAGCAAGCAGTAAAAAGGGCGTTGTCGGTAATAGAGGTAAAACAGCGCCGAGCATGCCAAGAAGAACAAAAAAAAGTCCACACCCAATCAATACAACCTTTTTTATCTGCTGACGCATACACACACTCTTCAATGTTGAAATAATAGACGAAACTAACAGCACCCGATTCCACAAGTATAGTGAAATGCCGATGTTGCGTTAATGTTGTTTAAAAATCAATTATATTTTCGTCAGGTTGTGCCAGGTCATGAGTTTTATATGCTGAGTTTATTGGTGTGATTGCACATGAAGACTTAAAGGGGCTGGCTTGTCAACAATGGAAGGAAATGGTGTTTCACTCCCCGGTGACGTTAATACGTGTAAGTTAGGGCGGTTTGTGATATCGCATAAATAGGCAACGCCCAAGGTAAAACAAATGGTAAGCAGTGAAATCATGAGGTTTTTCATAGCAGTATCTTTGTTGAAATTGATTGTGAAATAAAATATGTGCTTGGGTATGTGACTTTATATCTACAATATCGCACTACAGTAAAACACGGCTATGAATTACATCATAGGAATATGAATATTATATGTACGTGGCTAAAAAAAACTGGCCTTAGTCATTAGGCATTATTGTTGAATTGATGAGCTAAATTTTTGTCATAACAATATACCTGTTTAACGGGGGGGGATTATGACAGAAATTGCATACCCACACACATGGCCGGATATTGATACGGGTTTATATACTCGTTCAGTACAATTATTACGCACAGTTAAAAACTTTCTCAGCGTAAAGTTTTCTTTGCATGCCTATAATCAGGTTTTACAGGGTGATATCTTCCTGTTTAACCATTTCTCACGCTTTGAAACATTTATCCCGCAATTTTTAATCTTTGAAAAAACGGGTGCATACAGTTGTTCAATCGCATCAAGTGAGTTTTTTGTAGAAGATTCGTTTTTAGCCAACTATTTAAAACAGGTCGGCGTGTTTCCGCATGATCATCCCAGGTTGTTTGCGATGATGGCGGAACAAATTCTACGTGGCCGCAAGGTTATCGTGTTCCCAGAAGGGGGCATGGTAAAAGACCGTCGTGTCATAGATAAAAATGGCGAATACAGTATTTATTCACGAATTCAGGGTAAGCGGCGCAAACAACACACCGGGCCAGCTGTTCTGGGGCAGGGCGTTGAAGCGATAAAATCGGCTATTCGATTGGCCTTCAAAGAAAAAAACATAGATCAGTTACAAACCTGGAAAGAGCAATTAAAATTCGACAGCTTAGATGAGCTAATGGCTTCAGCGCTCAAACCCACATTAATTGTTCCCGCTAATATCACTTTTTATCCCATTCGTTCCTCGGAAAATTTATTATTCAAAAGCGTTGAATTATTATCTGATAACTTAAGCTTACGGCAAACAGAAGAATTGTTAGTTGAAGGAAATATCTTATTAAAAAACACCGATATGGATATAAGAATGGGATCTCCGGTGAACCCATGTTGTATGTGGGATTGGCGAACCCATTTTCTGATGGATAAAGTGGCGTCAGAAATAAAAAGTGCAGACGATGCTTTCAAATTTAACACTCAACCTAAAAATATAAAACAGAGGTTATTGGGACATTATTTTATTAAGAATGCTAAATGTGCACGTAACCAGTATATGAAACGAATCTATGCAAATGTGACGGTTAATCTCAGTCATTTAGCCTCGACACTGTTGATCATTTATATAGATAAAAATTGCAAACATATTGAAAAAAGTCATTTCTACACGGTTTTATATATTGCTATCAAAAATCTGCAAGAAAACACCCGCATTCATCTACACCGTAGTTTATTAAACCCTGATGAATATGGTGACTTGGTGCATGGGTTGAGTGCGCGTTTCGATCATTTTATTTGTATTGCCAAACACGCCGATCTGATTGCCGAGCAAGACGAGTGTTATTATTTTCAAGAAAAATTAAAGGCCGATCATGATTTTGATCAAATACGCTTAGAAAATCCAATTGCAGTTTACAACAACGAAGTCGCTCCCATTAAAGCAGTACGTGAAGCATTAATCGACGCAGACAGGTTGTATCAAAATATTGATCCGCATCAATTGGCGGCCTGGCATCTACAAGATGAACAATTAACCCTGGCTTTCGAACAACAGCTGTATAACCAGTATATAGGCAACACGGCAAATCCGCTTGAAACTGCGGTAGCCGATCCCAGTCCTTTTTTTATTCGCCCCAAAACTGCCAATGGCTTTGGTATTTTATTAATCCATGGGCTATTGGCCAGTCCGGCTGAATTGCGTGATTATGGGCATTATTTAGCCAAACAGGGTTTTACTGTATTGGGCGTTCGTTTAAAAGGACATGGAACCAGCCCTTGTGCATTACGTGACTTAAGCTTCGAACAATGGTTTGAAAGTGTCCAGCGCGGATTTAACATTTTAAAAATGAATTGTTCCAAGTTATTTGTGATTGGCTTTTCTACGGGGGCGGCATTAGCATGCAAACTGGCTTCGGAAAACCATTCAGAAATTGCAGGGCTAGTCGCTGTTGCAGTTCCTATCAAGTTTGTAGACAGCAATTTTATGTTGATTCCCTTATTACATAATACAAACACGCTGGTGCGTTGGGTTTCATCGTTTGAAGGCGTTAAACCGTATATTGAAAACACACCCGAACATCCAGACATCAATTATTGCAACACCCCTGTCAGGGCCTTATATGAACTCAGGCGCTTGATTCAACACGTAGACACACAATTGGCAGATATTGAAACACCTACATTGCTTATTTATGCCGATCACGATCCGGTTGTCTCGGTGCAAAGTGCTGAAACCTTATACCAAAAATTGGGTGCCAAAAATAAAAAACTGATTACGGTATCAGCAAACAAGCATGGCATCTTAATGGAAAACCTCGATAACACCTGGAATAAAATTGATAAGTTCCTTAAAAAACAACGCCGGAACCCCAATTTCGCATTAATAAAACCGCACCTATTACTATGAAAAAGCCGTTTTAAGCGCACACAACACTTAACGCACTATTGCCAAACGCAATATGCGAAGGAGATCAACGCATGAACAATGTCATCATTGCAGAATTCAAGAGATCACCTTTTACCCCCGCTAAACGCGGGGCTTTGGCAATGGTTCGACCAGATGAACTTGTTGCACAGGTCATAAAGGCATTGGTAGAGAGCAGTGGCGTTAATCCGCATGATATTGAAGATGTCATTATGGGATGTGCATTTCCTGAAGGTGAGCAGGGTATGAATATTGCCCGTCTCAGTGTGCATCTTGCCGGCTTACCCGATGCCATTGCCGGTATAACCCTGAATCGTTTTTGTGGTTCATCCATGTCTGCCATACACATGGCGGCAGGCGCAATTCATATGAATGCCGGTGATGTGTTTATATGCGCCGGTATTGAATCAATGACACGGGTACCCATGGGAGGGTTTAATACCTTGCCGCACCCGGGCCTCTATAAAAACTATCCGCAGGCTTTTATGAGTATGGGGGAAACGGCAGAAAACCTGGCAAGCTGTTATCAAATCCACCGTCAACAACAAGAAGCCTTTGCTTTGCATAGTCAGAAAAAAACGTATAACGCCCAGCAACAAGGCCGATTTGAAAATGAAATCGTGTCAATATTGCGTGCAGATGGACAGAGAGTCAATGCTGACGGTTGTTTACGCCCTGATTCTAATTTAACGGAAATGGCTGAATTAACGCCTGCATTTTTGGCGGATGGATCGGTAACGGCGGCAACCTCATCACCGCTGACAGATGGTGCGGCAGCGCTTTTAGTGTGTAGTGAAGCGTACGCAGATCAGCATCACCTAAACAAACTGGCGCGAATTAAAGCCTGTGCTGTATCTGCCTGTCAACCAGAAAGCATGGGAATTGGCCCGGTTGTAGCCAGCCAAAAAGCATTGCAACGTGCGGATTTAAGTCTGGATGATATTGGCATCGTAGAGCTTAATGAAGCGTTCGCGGCACAGGCGATGGCCGTATTGAAAGAGCTTCCGATTAAACCGCAAACACTTAATATTGATGGTGGAGCGATTGCATTGGGTCATCCTTTGGGGGCGACTGGCGCACGCATTACCGGTAAGGCCGCGACATTGCTAAGCCGCGAAAAACAGCAATATGCCCTGGCGACGCAATGTATTGGTGGCGGACAAGGTATTGCAACAATTCTGGAGGCCGTGTCATGAGTATTAAAAATGTCGCGGTCATTGGTGCGGGGGTCATGGGATCAGGTATCGCAGCACAGATTGCCAATGCAAGCGTCGATGTCATGCTGCTGGATATGGTTTCCACACAGTCAGGAAATCGCAATATGCTAGCTGAACAGGCCATCAAACGACTGTTGAAAATGGAACCTCAGGCACTCATGCATAAAAACAATGCACGCAAAATAAATACAGGCAACATTGAAGATGACCTTAAGCAAATAAGTCATGCTGATTGGGTGATTGAGGCTGTTGTAGAAAAGCTGGAAATTAAGCAGTTAATTTACAAGCGATTACACAATCTTTGCCCCCCACATACACTTATTTCTTCAAACACCTCAACCATTCCGTTGCATTTGTTGAGCAAAGGAATGCCTGATGCATTTAGAAAACGTTTTCTGATTACGCATTTTTTTAACCCGCCACGTTATATGCGACTGCTTGAGGTAGTTGCATCCGATGAGCTTGAAAAAAAACTATTGCATGGGTTAATAAAATTTGCGGATATAACCCTGGGTAAAGGCTGCGTCAGGTGTAAAGACAGTCCAGGGTTTATCGCTAACCGGATTGGCACCTTCTGGATACAAACTGCGTTGTTGCAGGCCTTTGAAGAACAGCTCAGCATTGAGCAATGCGATGCCGCGATGAGTCTGTTCGGCGTACCTAAAACGGGGGTATTTGGCTTACTGGATCTAGTCGGCCTGGATTTAATGCCGTTCGTGTTGGATGGCTTCAAGCATACATTACCGGCAGATGATGAGCTTGTGCACATTGCACAAATACCCACGTTGATGCAAAACATGCTGGATAAAGGGCTCATCGGCAGGAAAGGGGCTGGTGGGTTTTATCGCTTACATAAGTACCAGGGAAAGCGCTTTAAACAGGCTATAGATTTAACCAGCGGAGAATACTATGATAGTGAACGCTTCCGTCTCAAACAGGGAGCAGAGACGCCTGAAGCACTGAGGCACTTTCTGTTACAAGATCAACCTCTCAACAGATATTGTTTAAAAGTGTGGATGGACACTTTAGGGTATGCAGCCCATGTCATGCCTGATATTGCAGACACTATAGAGGCTGTTGATAATGCCATGCGCTGGGGATATAACTGGCGATATGGCCCTTTTGAATTGATTGATCGACTGGGTTGCCAATGGTTTGCTGAGCACTTAAACAGACCGTCCCATGCTATTCCGGCATTGGTTGCTGATAACGCACCGTTATACCAGGTCGTGAATAATCAACAGCAATTTAAAGCGCCTTCCGGTCAGTATCAAGCCTTGACCCGCCCTGAAGGGATCGTGCTATTACACGATATAAAAACCAAAAGTAAACCATTACTCTCCAGTCCATCTGCCAGTTTATGGGATATTGGCGATGCTTGTGTATGTCTTGAGTTTCACAGCAAAATGAATACGCTTGATCCAGATATTCTGAAATTTATTCAAAAAAGCATCGACCTGTGCTCGCTCTATTACAAGGCTATGGTGATTTATAACGAAGGCGATAATTTTTCTGCTGGCGCTAATTTAACCTTATTGATGCCTGCCATAAATAATCATGATTTCGACGAGGTTCGCAGCATTCTTCAACTAGGTCAACACAGCTTTCAGATGCTTAAAAATGCACCTTTTCCCGTCGTGGGTGCACCTTCGGGTCTAGCTTTGGGCGGAGGATGTGAAATCTTGCTGCACTGTGACGCTATTCAGGCGCATGCTGAATTATACATGGGCTTAGTTGAAGTGGGTGTAGGTCTGGTGCCGGCCTGGGGAGGCTGCAAGGAGCTGCTGCAACGCTGGATGCAACATGCTCAACGTCCGGGAGGGGCGTTGCCACCAATAGCAAAAGTCTTTCAGATTATTGGTATGGCGAGTGTTTCAACATCTGCGCAGGAGGCCAAAAACATGTTATTTCTCAGTGCTGATGACAAAATCACGATGAATAGAGATCGGTTGCTGGCTGATGCAAAAGATTTAGCTTTATCCTTGGTCAAAGGGTATCAACCCAGGCTTTCATATAACTTTGAGCTGCCAGGCAAAACTGCCTGTGCGGCATTGTCTATGTTCACACGGACATTGCAATTGTTAGGCAAGGTATCGAGTTATGATGTGAAAATTGCTCATCAACTTGCTCATATCCTCTCGGGTGGTCATACCGACATCACTCAACCATGCAGCGAGCAAGACATATTAGATCTGGAAGTCGAGGCCTTTCTATCGCTTGTACAACAGGAAAAAACTCACGCACGCTTGCAGCATATGCTGTCAACCGGCAAGCCGTTGAGAAATTAACAGGAGGGTAAAAATGTCTATGCTAAAAAAATTGCGGCGCGCGCTCGTCAGTAAAAAGCTTTACCAAATGATGCGACATAGCCTGCCAGCCATTTCTCAAACAGAACGGGACGCATTGACGGCTGGCAACACATGGTGGGATGCAGAGCTATTTAGTGGCAATCCAGATTGGAGCAAACTGAATAATTTGCCGATGGCAAAATTGTCTGATAAAGAACAGAACTTTATTGATGGTGAAGTAGAAACCCTGTGCAATATGCTAGATGATTGGGACATCACCTTCAAGCGAAAAGACTTGCCTCCAGAAGTATGGACGTACATCAAACAACAGCGGTTTTGTGGAATTATTATTCCTGAACACTATGGGGGGCTGGCGTTTTCAGAATTTGCGCATTCGCAAATAGTCATGAAAATTGCCAGTCGTAGTACGTCTGCCGCTGTGACCGTGATGGTGCCCAATTCATTGGGCCCTGCTAAATTATTGTTAGCGTATGGCAGTGATCAACAAAAACAATACTATTTACCGCGTTTGGCAAAGGGACTGGAGATTCCTGCATTTGCGTTGACAGGCCCGCACGCAGGCAGTGATGCCAGCGCTATTCCAGATACCGGCGTGGTGTGTCATGACCGCTATCAAGGCGAAGACAATATATTAGGCATGCGCCTGAACTGGGAAAAGCGCTATATAACCCTGGGTCCGGTTGCCACTGTTTTAGGCATGGCATTCAGGCTATATGATCCTGAGCACTTACTCGGAGACCAGGAAGAGCTTGGCATTACACTGGCATTGATTCCTACAAATACGCCGGGCGTCAACATTGGAAAGCGGCATTTTCCATTAGATTCAGCGTTTCAAAATGGCCCTAACTGGGGCAATGATGTTTTTGTGCCTATCGATAATATCATTGGTGGACGCGAACAGGCCGGGCAGGGCTGGAAAATGTTAATGCAATGTCTAGCTACTGGGCGCTCAATCTCTTTACCCGCATTAAGTGTCGGAGCAGCCAAATTTGTGTGTCGTACAACAGGCGCTTATGCACGGATTCGAGAACAATTTAATCTGCCATTGGGATATATGCAAGGCATTGAAGAATTGCTCGCCCGCATGGCAGGGGAAACCTATTTGCTGGATGCTGCGCGCCAGGTGACTTGTGCGGCGCTGGATGCCGGAGAAAAACCCGCCATCATTTCCGCCATGCTAAAATATCAAACCACTGAAGGTATGCGTCGCATAGTGAATGATGCGATGGACATACAAGGGGGGAGTGGTATTTGCCTGGGGCCAGCCAACTATATTGGGCGATTGTATCAAGTGATTCCCATTGGTATCACCGTAGAAGGTGCGAATATACTGACCCGTACTTTAATGATTTTTGGACAGGGATCGGTCAGATGTCATCCTCTTGTGTTGAAGGAACTTGAAGCCTTGCAATGTGACGATGAACAGGCTGGGTTACGCGCATTTGATGAGTTGATATGCGAGCATGCTATATTTTTCGCCAAAAATATAGCGCGTGGGATGTTATATTCAGTCGGTGGGAGCATTAATAATAAATTCCCTCATCATCCCGCTACAAATAGTTATTTTAAAAAACTGCAGCGCTTAAGCAATGCATTCGCGGTGATTGCCGATTATAGCTTGATAATGTTAGGCGGTAAGCTAAAGCGTAAAGAACGCATTTCCGGGCAGTTGGCAGATGTTTTCAGTCACTTGTACTTGTGTTCCTGCGTCCTCAAACATTATCAAAACCAGGGGTATCAAAAAGACGATAAAGTGTTGATGGATTGGGCTTGCCACATCAGTTTATATCGAGCCCAACAAGCCTTGCTGACAACCGTCGAGTTACTAGCCAATGTCCCGGTAAAAATACTGATAACGCTGCTTTTTCCGTTTGGACGGCCATTGCGTAATATCTCAGATAGCCAAATCAAACCCTTAGCCAGCGTACTGTTGACAGATAACGCTACACGACAACGTTTAACGGCAGGCATATTTATCAATCGACAACATGATCAAGGAAGTGGGCGAATTGAGCATGCCTTTACTGCAGTCTTAAATGCTGAGAGCGCAAGGCGGAAAGTGAGGCAAGCACTCAAACAAAAAATTCTGTTAACCGCACCGGTCTCAGAGCTGTTAAGCATGGCGGTTAAACAAAATATCATCTCACAACAAGAATCAGATTTAATTGAATATGCTCAACGCGCACGCAATCACGCGATACGTGTAGATGATTTTGATTCGTTGCTTAATTGAAAATGTTTTGCAGTAATGCTTGCCAAATAAAAAAATAATAAATTATAATGCGCGGTTTTATTTGATTTATCACCTTGCTTCACTGGTATCCGTTCCGGGTGTCGGGAGGCAATAACCGAAAGGAGAAAATATGCGTCATTACGAAATTGTTTTTTTGGTCCACCCTGATCAAAGTTCACAGGTACCCGCCATGGTGGATCGCTATAAAACGCTGATTACTGAAGCGTCAGGTGCAATCCATCGTCTTGAAGACTGGGGTCGTCGTCATTTGGCCTATCCAATTAAAAAAATCCACAAAGCGCATTATGTATTAATGAATATCGAATGCGATCAAGCCACTCTGGATGAGTTGGAAAGCGGTTTTCGCTTTAATGATGCCATTCTTCGCAGCATGACATTAGTGAGAAAAGAAGCGATCACAGAGACCTCTAAAATCTTACTGGCTGAAAACAAGCAAGCAGAGGCCAAACCGGCAAAAGAAGAGGAAAAGGTCAAGACTGATAAACCAACTGAAAATGCAGATGCAAAAACTGAAAATGCACCTGCAGAAACTGAATAAGCTGAGGGGAAATTAATATGGCGAACAAAAATAATGCAAGTCGTTTTGGTGAGAAAGACGGCGTCACGATTGATTATAAGGACCTGGATCTGTTAAGTGAGTACATTACGGAAACAGGCAAAATTGTGCCTAGCCGCATCACTAACACGCCAGCAAAATATCAACGACAATTGGCCGCAGAAATTAAGCGTGCCCGTTTCATTGCTTTACTTCCTTATTGCGACGCGCATAAATAAGTCACTGAAATCAAAGCAATGAAAACAATTGCTGGTCTTATCATGAAAGGACGCATACAAGCGGTATTGTTTGCGTCTTTACTGGCGCTGTTGTCATTAAAAATACCTCCTTTCAGCATTTTTAGTTCCGCTGCAATCGCATTGGTAACTCTGCGCCGAGGAGGACTTGAAGGTCTTTATGTCATGCTAATCGCTGGGGTTTCATCAGCGCTAGTAGGCGCCTTTCAATTTGATAACTTTCAGTTCGTCTTGTTGTACAGCATGGTACTTTGGTTGCCAGTGTGGTTTTTTGCGTTCATTTTGCGTGAAGGGCGGCAGTTGATATTAACGATTCAGTTGGCCGTACTTATTGGCATGTTAGGGGTGATCGGGTTTTATTTATTTCATCCTGATCCTGCGCAAATGTGGCTGCAGTTGATGATGCAATTAATGCAGAATCTGAGCGAAGCCATGGGTGTTCCATTAGAGCAACAAAACCAGGCTATTGGCAGTCGCGCCAGAGTTATGACAGGCGTGGTTGCTGCTGCCATGGTGTTCAGCATGATGTTCGGTCTGTTTCTGGGGCGTTGGTGGCAGGCACTGCTGTATAACCCTGGCGGTTTTCGCAGTGAGTTTCTAAGCATTAAAGTAAACCCTGTTGTGTCATTTGTGGCCTTAGCCGTCGTGTTAACAGCGCTATTGATGCAAGAGGCTACAATTGGAGAAATCAGCAGCAATCTGATGATTTTGTTTTTTGTACTTTATAGCATTGTAGGTACCGCTGTTGCCCACGTAGTATTTGCCAGCATGAAGAACAAAAAGATTGCCGTACCGTTTTTTTATATCACGTTGGTTTTAATTCCACAGGTAACCATAGCAATAGCCGTTTTTGGGCTGGCAGATTCGTGGATTAATCTGCGTGGAAAGATCAGTAATAACACAATCAGTTAACGACTAAAAAGATTTAATTTAAGAGGTGATTTAAGATGGAAGTTATACTTCTGGAAAAAATAGCAAATTTAGGTGGCCTGGGTGACAAAGTCTCCATTAAGCCTGGTTATGGACGTAATTATTTAATTCCGCAAGGCAAAGCAGTGGCTGCAACCGCTGATAAAATTAAGGAATTTGAAGCACGCCGAGCAGAGCTTGAAAAAGTGGCCGCTGAAAAACTTGCGGCCGCGCAAGCTCGAGCAGATGCCATTGGCAAACTGGAAATCGAAATCACGCATAAGGCTGGTGAAGAAGGCAAGCTGTTTGGTTCTGTAGGAACTCAGGATATTGCAGAAGCAATTACTCAAGCCGGATCTGCGGTTGAAAAACAGGAAGTGCGCTTGCCTGATGGTGTTATTCGCCACATTGGCGATTATCAGATTGATATAGATTTGCACTCTGATGTTGTCGTAACTGTTCCAGTAAAAATTATTGCGGAATAAGTAGATGATCATCGTAACCGGTGGGGCTGGATTTATTGGAAGCAATCTGGTCGCCGCGCTGAACAAACGCGGTTACGATGATATCCTGGTAGTCGATAATCTGAGCAATGGGGTTAAATATAAAAACCTAGTTGATCGCCGGATTATGGATTATTTGGATAAGGAGACATTTCTGACAAAAATTCATAATGATGAGTTTAAAGCAGAAAAAATACTGGCTGTGTTTCATCAAGGTGCCTGTTCATCGACAACTGAGTGGGATGGGCGATATATGATGGAGAACAATTATGAATACAGTAAACATCTGTTTCATTATTGTCAGCAACATAAAATCCCTTTTATTTATGCTTCAAGTGCTGCCGTCTATGGTGGCGATCAAAATTTTAAGGAAAGTCTCGAATTTGAAGCGCCACTCAACGTGTATGGTTATTCTAAGTTTCAGTTTGACCAATACTTACGTCGCTTTGAGAATCGTTTAAGCGGTCAAATGGTGGGGTTGCGTTACTTTAATGTGTATGGCCCTAAAGAAAATCATAAGGGAAGCATGGCAAGTGTGGCTTATCACTTAAATAATCAAATCAAAGAATCAGATTCAGTGCGTTTATTTGCCGGCCATGATGGTTATGGTGATGGTGAACAACGCAGAGATTTTGTTTATGTTGACGATGTTGTCGCGCTTAACTTGTGGTTTTTTGATCACCCAGAAGTTTCAGGAATCTTTAATGCGGGAACAGGAAAAAGCCAGCCCTTTAATGATGTAGCCAAAGCGGTCATTACCTATCATCAAAAAGGCAAGATAGAATATATTCCGTTTCCAGATCAGCTTAAAGGTTGTTATCAAAGTTTTACTGAAGCAAATCTGGAAAAATTACGTTCAGTTGGGTGTGAGCTTAACTTCAAAACAGTTGAAGAAGGCGTCAAATTATACATGGAGTGGCTGAACCGTTAGTTTCATCAATCAGCAGATTGAGGTGAACTTTAAAATGCGTTTGTTATATACCACTGTTTTTACCCTGATGTTACCCCTGGTGCTGGGTCGCTTGTACTGGCGAGGTGTCAAGGCCCCCGCATATCGTTCAAGATGGTTGGAACGTTTGGGATTTTATGGTGACAAGCCATTATCCGAAGTTATCTGGATTCATGCCGTCTCTGTTGGAGAAGCTGAAGCCGCTTTTCCATTAATTAAACATATTCTAAAACATTATCCCAATCAGCGGATATTGGTGACCACCACAACACCTACCGGTTCTGCCAGAGTGCTTTCTGTACTGCAAGACAGTGTACAACATGTTTATTTCCCCTACGACTTACCTTGGATTGTTCGCCGCAGCCTGAATACATTTAAACCTACCATGCTAATTATCATGGAAAAGGAAATCTGGCCAAATCTGTTTGCTGCATGCAGTACGCGTAAAATCCCCTTGTATATTGTGAATGCGCGATTATCGTCCAGCTCTGCCGCACTGTATAAAATGATTTCGCCGTTAATCAAACCCGCACTGTGTGAAGTTAATGCAATAATCGCGCAGAGCGAAGAAGATGCGCAAAATTTTAATGAAATCGGTTCAAACAGCGATAATACCCATGTGGCTGGCAATATTAAATTTGATATAAAGATAGAAAAATCATGTGTTGATGAAGGCAGTTTGTTAAAACGAAGCTTGTTTCCTGGACGATTTGTGTGGATTGTGGCAAGCACGCATGAAGGTGAAGAAGACATATTTTTATCGTTATATTCCCGTCTGAAACTTAAAATTCCGGAGTTGATATTGTTGCTTGTGCCTCGTCATCCAGAACGATTTAATGCAGTAAAAACGCTGGCTGAACAAGCACAGCTCAAGTCGATGATGCGCACAGGTGATGAATTTTGTAAAAATGAAACAGATGTGTATATTGCCGATACGCTCGGTGAGTTGAAAATGTTATATGCCACCGCTGACATAGCGTTCGTAGGTGGCAGCATGGTTCCAGTGGGTGGGCACAATGTGCTTGAACCTTTAGCGGTGGGTGTTCCGGTCTTGTTTGGACCGGAAATGACCAACTTTAAAGAAATTGCGCGTCAGGTTTTGTCAGATCAAACTGCCCGACAATGTCAGAATGAAGAGGAAATTATACAACATGTGTTGTCCTTATATGAAAACCCGCAATTGCGTAAACAATTGATTTCAAAAGGACAACAGTTCATTCATCGAAACCAGGGGGTGACACAAATGGTTTTTGATTTTCTCAAAAAAAATCAAGGTTTTGGTGAAACTGAGGGTAAGTAGAAAGCAGCCTGAGTTGTTCTGATATCAAGCTCTCGCACATACCCAGACATCGACGCGTTCAACCCCTGTTTTTTTGAAAGCCTTTGCCAGCGCATTGACGGTTGACCCCGTTGTCATAACATCATCCACCAAGGCAATATGCCGGAACTCCACTGGCTCAACTGAAAATGCGTTGATCAAATTTTTTTTACGCTGTTTCGCATTGAGATGCGATTGTTGCGGTGTGTTCTTTACGCGTTTGCAGACGTGTGCTTGTAATTCGATATTATGGATACTTGATAATTGTTTGGTGATTTCAAGTGATTGATTAAACCCGCGTTGACGATAGCGGGCGGCATGTAGTGGTACTGGAATGAAGCATTGAGGGCGTAAATCTTGATCGGACATGGCTTGTGTCAGTAACATTGCCAATAAACGTGCATTTTTGTACTGCGCTCCAAATTTTAACGCACTGACTAGGTAAGACATTGGCGCATGATAACGATACGGCGCAAACACTTGATCAAATGCTGGTTTTTCCTGACTACAACGTCCGCAAATTTGCAAATGATTGACTTGAGCATTATATGCCTGACCGCATACACTGCAATACCAGTTATTTCTTGGTAATTCATCAAAGCAGTGCTGGCATACATCCATACCTTCAAAACCGGCTTTTCCACACAGGATACAGCTAGGCGGAAACATAAAGTCCTGTATAATATTGATCCAGTTGTTAACCATGTTTAAAAGTTTGGGTTGACAAACGAGGGGTCTAAAAAAATTATCAAATACGTTTTTTTGCAGACGCCTGTTTTACAAGATACTCAGCAATGTCATTGTGGCAGATATAAACCATCCCGTCAGGAGAAAATTAAATGTCAGTAACCCCTGAACAAATCAGTTTGCAAACATCCTTACGCCATGACTGGAATTTGCAAGAAGTCCAAGATTTATTGCAAATGCCTTTTAATGACCTTGTGTTTAAGGCGCAATCTATACATCGCCATTATTTTGATCCAAATGAAATTCAGGTCAGTAGTTTATTAAGTATCAAAACAGGTTCGTGCAGTGAAGATTGTGGCTATTGTCCGCAAAGTGCGCGTTACGATGCTGATTTGCAACCTGAAGCATTAATGCCTGTGGATGAAGTACTGCAGGCAGCCAGCAAAGCCAAGCAACAGGGTGCCAGTCGGTTTTGCATGGGTGCGGCCTGGCGACAACCCAAAGATCGGGATATTGAACGTGTGGTAGAAATGGTTGAAGGGGTCAAGGCGCTGGGCTTGGAAACCTGTGCAACCTTGGGCATGCTAACAGATGAACAAACTCAGCGATTGAAAAAAGGTGGATTGGATTACTATAACCATAATCTGGATACTTCAGAAGACTATTATTCGGAAGTTATTACCACGCGAACGTATCAGGATAGACTGGATACCCTGGCGCGTGTTCGTGATGCCGGGATTAATGTTTGTTGTGGCGGTATTGTCGGTATGGGGGAGTCTGAACAAGACCGTGCAAAACTGTTGATTGAATTGGCTAATTTACCTAAACACCCTGAGAGTGTACCTATCAATATGCTTGTACAAGTGGAAGGCACGCCATTAATGGGCTCTGAGCAATTAGACCCCTTACAGTTTGTGAGAACCATTGCCGTAGCAAGAATCATGATGCCTGCCTCACGCGTCAGGTTATCGGCGGGACGTAACGCGATGAGTGATGAAATGCAGGCACTGTGCTTCCTGGCCGGGGCAAATTCTATTTTTTACGGTGAAAAATTACTGACAACGGATAACCCGATTGCTGTACAAGACAGACAATTATTTGATCGACTGGGTGTCGCAATGTCTGGTTCTCCTTATGTTGACTAATTGCTGGCAGGGTTGATTTGTCAGAACAATTACAACGTTTAAAACAACAGGGTTTATACCGCAGCCGAAAAGTCGTCGAAACCGCACAAGCCACACAAGTAATTGTTGATGGTCAACCATTAATCAATTTCTGTAGCAATGATTACCTCGGCTTGGCCAATCACTCGTTGATCATCAAGGCAATGCATCAAGCTATAGATCAATTTGGTGTTGGCAGCGGCTCAGCGCATTTGATTTGCGGTCATAGCACAGCTCACCATGCGCTTGAAGAAGAACTGGCTGACTTTACCGGGCGTCAGCGTGCCTTGTTGTTTTCAACAGGATATATGGCGAATTTGGGGGTATTAGCCGGATTGATGGGGCATTCTGGATTTGTCCTGCAGGACAGACTTAATCATGCTTCCTTGCTGGATGGCGCGCTGTTGTCGCGGGCAGATTTGAAACGCTATCGACATTTAGATTGTCAGCATCTGCAAACACTATTGGCAGACAATACGCGACCCTGCATGATTGCCAGTGACGGTGTATTCAGTATGGATGGCGATTTAGCCCCGCTACAAGAAATATCGCACATCGCCAAGCAATTTGATGCATTGCTTCTGGTTGATGATGCGCATGGTATAGGTGTGTTAGGCAAGGACGGTGCCGGCATATTGTCTCATTTACAATTAAGTGAGGATGATGTCCCCCTGTTAATGGGGACGCTTGGAAAGGCTTTTGGGGTTTTTGGAGCCTTTGTTGCAGGTTCCGATGATCTTATTGAGACACTCATACAGAAAGCCCGAACCTATATGTTTACCACAGCCATGCCGCCCGCGCTAGCTGAAGCCAGTCGAGCCAGCCTGCGAGTGATTCAACAAGAACCTTGGCGACGCGACAAACTGCAATCGTTAATACACTACTTCCGAAATGCAGCAAAACAGCTGAGTCTGCCCCTGATGGATTCACAGACTGCTATTCAACCCCTGTTAATCGGCGAAGCCAAAGCCGCATTAACCTGTAGCGAGATATTGCAACAACACGGTTTTTGGATTCAGGCAATTCGCCCGCCAACAGTACCACAAGGGCAATCGAGGTTACGCATTACGATTTCTTCTGAACATAAATTTGAGCAGCTGGATGCCTTACTGGATGCATTAAGCAAAAGTCTATGACAAAGCTTTATCAAGAACACTATGGTGTCGGCCAGCCTTTGATTTTATTGCATGGTTGGGGCATGCACACAGCCGTTTGGCGGGATTTTGCAATTTCGTTGGCGAATTATTTTCATGTTGTGTGTATTGACCTGCCTGCTCATGGTCGTAGCCAAGCTCTTCAGGAATGCAACCTGAACAGCCTGAGCCAGGCTATCGCCGAGGTGCTACCCAAAGAACTACCGTGCCATATTGTTGGTTGGTCGTTTGGAGGCAGTATTGCGATTCGGTTGGCAACATTATATCCACAACGCTGCGCATCTCTTAGCATGATTACGGCTAATCCATGCTTTGTCAGTAAAGCAAGTTGGCCTGGAACTTCTTATGAATTAGCCACATCCTTTTCCGCACTGCTAACTCAAAATGTGGCGGACACCTTAAAACGATTTGTCGCCTTGCAATGCATTGGAATCACAGATGGAAAAAAATTAACTCGGCATATAATTAACCAGCTAAAAGAATGTCCGTGGCCTGAAGCAGTGGCGTTACAGCACAACCTGGATGTATTGATTCAAAGCGATTTAAGAGATGAACTGCAACACATAAAATGTCCTGTACAGTGCATATTTACAGACTCTGACGCCTTAATTCCTATTGCTTGCGGAGAGGCAATTTGGCAGTTGAACTCGGAGATTGCAGTCCATGTTTTGCCAAAATCAGGGCATTTTCCTTTTGTATCAAACAAATATCAAATAATTGACATTATAAAACGGATGATATGAAAACTATATCCAAGGTGGATAAACGTATTGTTAGACGTTCATTTGCAGCATCCAGTCAACACTATGACCAGGTTGCTGCATTACAACGCAACGTTGCGTACACACTGTTAAATAAAGTTGATACGACTACGACATCAAAAACAGTATTGGACATTGGTTGCGGAACCGGTTTTTTTACACAGTTATTAAATCAAAAAAGGTTACGCGAACAAGTTATTGCACTTGATTTAGCCTTACCTATGTTAGATGAATCCCGTAATCGACTGGGCACCGCGTGTCATTATGTGTGTGCAGATGCTGAACATCTTCCTATAGCGCAAAACATGATTGATGAAATTTATTCGAACCTCGCGTTTCAATGGTGTTGTGATTTGAACGGCGTATTCCGTCAGCTGAATGCATTGTTAAAAAGGCACGGTAAATTATGTTTCAGCACGTTTGGACCATCTACATTACATCAATTGAAAACGGCATGGCTAAAGGTTGATGATTTTTCTCATGTTAATGATTTTGTCGATATCAATGATATAAAGATTATGCTTGAGATAAACGGGTTCACATCAATCAACATTGAGGAAGAAATGATCGATAGCCGCTACCCTGATGTCATGTCATTAATGCGCGAATTAAAAGACTTGGGCGCGCATAATGCAACGCATGGAAGAAACCGAGGGCTAACCGGCAAAACAAAATTACTGGAAATGATCGATGCCTACGCCGCATCGAGCGACAATGGAATTGTTGCGAGTTATCAAATTCTGTATGTATCAGCAATAAAGAATGGATAAATCTGCGTTCTTTATCACCGGTACTGATACCGGCGTGGGTAAAACCTGGGCGAGCATATCCTTGCTTCAACACCTGAATGAGCAAGGTCACAGCACTCTAGGGTTAAAACCCGTGGCAGCCGGTTGTAAGAAGGTGGGCAGTCATTGGGAAAACGAAGATGCTCAATTGTTGCAGGCATACTCATCCATAAATAAAAATTATCGACAGATCAACCCGTATGCATTTGAAATTGCAACCTCTCCACATATTGCATGTGATGGCGTCGAAATCGATGTGGAAAGCTTTAAAAAACAACTACATGATTTTAGACGACACATTGATTATGTTCTGGTTGAAGGGGCAGGGGGGTGGTTATCTCCACTTGATAACAAACTAACCAACAAAACCTTTGCGGAACAATTAGGACTACCGGTTATTTTGGTTGTCGGGTTACGCCTGGGCTGTATTAATCAAGCTCTATTATCAGTGCTGGCCATACAACAGAGCAAACTCAACTTGTGCGGCTGGGTCGCCATGCAGATTGATGAAAAAATGTTGTACATCGAGGAGAATATTGCGTATTTACAAACACACATATCGCCACCTTTATTAACGGTTATTCCATTTAATCAACCATTAAACGTTGCCTCTCTCAGTAAACATTGGATAAATGTAATGGACAAAATTTGATATAGATCAATGGCTAAAATATTAATAAGGTCATAATTTCTACCTCCAAAAAAATAAAAAACGGAGGAAAGTTATGGCATTAATTACTTGGACAGCAGAGCAATACGGTACAGATGTTGGTTTCGCTGATGATGAACATAAAGTTTTGTTTGATTTATTAAATAAATTATATGATGAGGCAACAGGAGGTGCAGATCGAGCCGATATCGGCGCTTCTCTGGATGCTCTGATCGCTTATGTTGTTGATCACTTTGCCCATGAAGAAAAAGAAATGCAAGCTGCAGGGTTCAGTGGCTATGATGCGCATAAAGCTGAACATGAAGCATTAATTGGTATCTGCGCAGACTTACAGAAAAAATTTCATGCCGGTGAGGCAGACGTCACTGAAGAAGTTGGACAAATGGTTAAAGGCTGGCTTGATAGCCATATTCCAACGTTTGATAAATCCTATTCAGCAGTGTTAAGTTGATTACAACCTAAAAGAAAAGATATAAAGGCCTGCGAGTTTTTTCTCTTG
>SPJJ01022438.1_pt1 | contig 19284 bp, 19 predicted proteins | sample 3741741 | NCBI WGS metagenome assembly SPJJ01 (sample SAMN10925908, study PRJNA522277) | cold seep metagenome | isolation source: Elba SIP-enriched marine methane seep metagenome, extraction at timepoint T1 | place: Italy: coast of Elba, Mediterranean Sea | collected 2014-05 | reverse complement strand
GCCTGGGGCATCCGGCGCGGCACTGCCGATCTCCAGCACCTCACCCTGTATAGTCACCACCTTTAAGGCGACCACATTATTCACCGTCAACCCGTACTTCAAGCAATGCACTCCGCCGGAATTTTCTGCGACATTACCGCCAACTGAACAGGCAATCTGTGACGAGGGATCAGGCGCATAAAACACATTCAAATCCGCGACCGCCCCAGACACCGCCAGATTGCGCACACCCGGCTGCACCCGTGCCAGCAGATTTTCTTCATCAATCTCCAGAATACGATTAAATCGGCTCAGTACCAATAACACCGCATCTTCACGCGGCGTCGCACCGCCAGACAACCCCGTCCCCGCACCCCGCGCAATAACCGGAATATCCAATTCGTGAGCATCTTTTAAAATCTGCTGTACCTGAGCAACCGTGTCTGGCAATAGCACCAGCCCGGGCTTTTGTTTATATAACGTCAGGCCATCACACTCGTACGGAACGCGCTGTTCATCACGGAGCAAAATGTGTTCTTCGGGCAAATATTTTTTTAACCGTAACAGCAACGGGACAAAATCAACCACGGGCAACTCCCAAAATCAGGCACACCTACACTATCATTTAAACGGCAGATGTTGGATTAATAATTGGGGTACCCACATGAGCGGTTTGCCTGCCTGGTGAGGAAACTGCAGGCTCGCCCCGACCTTCCTATTACCACTTAGCTGTTTGGCAGGATGCTTTCTTTGCCGCCCATATACGGTTTTAACGCATCCGGAATAGTGATACTGCCGTCTGCGTTCTGGTAGTTTTCCAGCACGGCGATCAGGGTGCGGCCGGCGGCCAGGCCGGAGCCGTTGAGGGTGTGTACCAGTTCCGGCTTGCCGGTTTCCGGATTACGCCAGCGCGCTTGCATGCGGCGCGCTTGAAAGTCTCTAAAATTACTGCAAGAGGAGATTTCGCGGTATTTGCCCTGCCCCGGCAACCACACTTCCAGGTCGTAGGTTTTGGAGGATGAGAAACCGGTATCGCCAGCACACAGCAGAACTTTACGGTACGGTAGATTCAGTTTTTGCAGGATGTTTTCTGCATGCTGGGTGAGTTCTTCGTGCGCCTGAGCAGAGTCTTCTGGCTTGACGATTTGCACTAACTCAACCTTTTCAAACTGGTGTTGGCGGATCATACCGCGCACGTCGCTGCCGTAGGCACCGGCCTCGCTGCGAAAACACGGCGTGTGGCAGACGAATTTCAGCGGCATTTGTTTAGCATCGACAATCACATCTCTAACGATATTGGTCACCGGCACTTCGGCGGTCGGGATTAAATAGAACGCTGGATCGTTGTTGACTTTGAACAGGTCTTCTTCAAACTTTGGCAACTGACCGGTGCCACGCAGGCTGTCTGCATTGGCTAAGAACGGCACATAGGTTTCATCATACCCGTGTTCGTTTATGTGCGTATTCAACATCAATTGAACAATTGCGCGTTGCAGACTGGCCAACTCGCCTTTTAGCACGACAAAGCGCGCACTGGCGATTTTTGCGCCCAGCTCGAAATCCATGCCTTTGATGCCTTCCCCCAGATCGACATGATCTTTGGGCTTAAAGTCGAATTCTCGCGGCGCGCCCCAGGTCATCAGCTCGACATTGTCTTCATCGGTTTTTCCGGCAGGTACGGCTTCATCAAGAAAGTTGGGAATGCCTTCCAGTATGGCATTCATCTGTTTTTGAATTTCTGACAGTTCCGCCTCTGCCACTTTTAATTCGTCACCGAGATGAGCCACTTGATCCAGTAGCGGTTGAATGTCTTCGCCTTTGGCTTTGGCTTGCCCGATGGATTTGGAGCGGGTGTTACGCTCGTTTTGTAATTCCTGGGTTTTTACCTGGATGTCTTTTCGCCGGGTTTCCAATTGTTCATAACTGCCTGCATCAAATTCAAAGGCGCGGCGTTGCAGTTGCTGTTTGACCAGTTCTATATCAGCTCTGAATAAACGGGGATCTAACATGTTATATCTTCTTTTTAATTAAATGATGGGTTACGGCTCACTCAAGGCAGCCAGTTAAATCTGTTTTGCTATCAGGCAACCCAGCCACATGGCGAAGGCACATACCAGGATATTACTTACCAAGACAGCAGTGAGGGTATTCATATGGGTTTGCAAGGCGGGTTCTGTTTCTAATAATTGCAATACTAGATAAAGACTGGATAAGGTGACAAATAACCCGCTTAATACAATACTGAAGGTAATACTGTGCTCTACAGAAACCGGACTTTTCTGGAGGATAACCGTACCCACTAAGGCGATAATAAACGCGCCCACCGCATTCACAAATAACAGGCCGTACGGCAGGCTCCAGCCATGCCAGCGCAGGATACCACCTGTATGTTGAAACAATACGCGGCCAAGCTGTAACCCAATCCACACGGCCAACAAACAACTGAGCAAACTAACCAGCACATTTAAACCAGCTTTGCTTATTTCGCCTTGTTCCAGTAATCCCACTGTATCCAGCGAAAAGGTGGAAAACGTGGTGAACGAGCCAAATAAACCTACCAACACGGCGGCTCGGTATTCCTGCGAGATGGCAATACGTTGCAAAACCAAGGCTTCTGTCATTAATCCAAGCAATAGCGAACCTAGTACATTAACCGCCAATGTTCCAAAGGGGAAACCCCGTCCCAGCCATTGATAAATGCCATTGGATACCAGAAAGCGCATGACTGCGCCAAATGCTCCGCCACAGGCCACCGCCACAATCTGGTTCATCAGAATTTTATGAAATGTTCGCGGTAATACTTTAGTTCGTCAATCGACTCTATGATGTCATCCAGTGCCTTGTGCGCGGCCTTTTTATGAAAGCCCTGCTGAATTTCCGGTGCCCAACGCATTGCCAGCTCTTTTAAGGTGGACACATCCAGGTTGCGGTAATGAAAATAGTTTTCCAGCGCTGGCATATAGCGATATAAAAAGCGTCTGTCCTGACAAATGCTGTTCCCGCACATGGGCGATTTGTTGGATGGCACCCATTGCTGCAAAAATTCAATCGTCTGCTGTTGAGCGATCTCATCTGTAATGCTGGATGCCTTGACGCGATCAATTAAACCGGATTGGCCATGATGTTTTTGATTCCATGCATCCATCGCCGCCAGCGCTTCATCTGTTTGTTTGACCGCTAGCACCGGGCCTTCTGCCAACAGGTTCAAATGCTTGTCTGTCACTATTGTTGCAATTTCAATAATCAGATCGTTATCCGGGTCAAGCCCTGTCATTTCAAGGTCTATCCAGATCAGGTTGTTTGAATCCTTAGCCATTTAGCAGGTATTTATAGTATTTAAAGTTGCGGTAAATTGTAGCATTGGATAATCTGTATAGCTAACTTATAAAACCGTTGTTCCACACATATGAGCACTTTTACACTGATATTTTTAATCGCATTAGTCATTTCTTACAGCATCCAGTTCTGGCTGTCTTTTCGTCAGAAATCCTATGTGCAAAACCACCGGGATTCTGTACCAGAAGCCTTCAACACCCGTGTCTCTCTGGCTGCTCACCAAAAAGCCGCCGACTATACCGTTGAGAAAGGCAAGTTGGGCGATATTGATGGCGTCCTCGGTATCGTTTTACTTCTGGTATTGACCTTAGGCGGAGGCATCAGCGTGGCTTTTGATTTCTGGTCTGGGTTTGAGCTATCCCCTATGGTTCCAGCCTGGCCGCCATTGCCAGTATTTTCGTCATAATGACCCTGATAGAACTGCCAACCAGCATTTATCAAACTTTTGTCATTGAAGAAAAATACGGCTTTAACAAAAGTACAATGGCTCAATTTGTAAAAGATCAATTGATTTCGCTGACTTTAGTCGCCGCGATTGGCATGCCATTACTGGCGTTGATTTTATGGGTCATGGACACTATCGGCGATTTATGGTGGCTGTACGCCTGGGCGATTATGATCAGTTTTTCATTATTGATGAGCTGGCTGTTCCCCACCGTTATTGCCCCTTTATTTAATAAGTTCACGCCGATGGAAGAAGGATCACTTAAACAACGCATCCAATCTCTGTTAGAGCGCTGTGGCTTTAGCAGCAACGGCATTTTCATCATGGATGGCTCTCGTCGCTCTGGCCATGGCAATGCCTATTTCACCGGCATGGGCAACAACAAGCGCATCGTGTTTTATGACACGCTGATAGAGTCGCTGGACGACGATGAACTGGAAGCCGTACTGGCACACGAACTGGGGCATTTTAAACGCAAACATGTCATCAAAATGCTGGTCGCTTCTTCTGTCATGACCTTGATCAGCTTTGCCATCCTTGGCTGGCTGATTAACGAACCGTGGTTTTACAGCGGTCTGGGTGTCACCACGCAATCCAATGCGGCGGCATTGTTGCTGTTTACCCTGGTGTCGCCTGTATTTACTATTTTTATGCAACCAATCTCCGCTTATTTTCAGCGCAAATTTGAATTTGAAGCTGATGAATTTGCCACCAACAACGCCCAGGCTGAAAAAATGATCAGCGGTCTGGTTAAGCTGTATGAAGAAAATGCCAGCACATTAACCCCAGACCCGCTGTATTCGGCTTTTCATTACAGCCATCCCCCAGCAGCTATTCGCATTGCGCATATTGAAGAAAAAATGCAAACGGCCTGATGACGGCCTTGCAGGAAGGCCTGGTTATTTCACATTTGGGCAAAGGCATTGCCGTTGAATGTGAAGACCAGGTTTTTCTTTGCCAGACCCGCCGTAAACTGGCTACGGTTGCCGTGGGTGACCGTGTTCGCTTTACTAAAGTGACACAAGAACAAGGGCGTATTGAGGACATTCTACCTAGACGATCACTGCTATCCCGCCCCAGCCGAAACAATAAAACCCGTCCTGTCGCCGCCAATATTGACCATGTTTACATCGTCTTCGCGGTTGAACCGCAATGCGATTTTCTATTGATAGACCAATATCTGGCCATCTGTGAAAATCAGAATATTGCAGCCGTACTGGTACAAAACAAAATTGACCTGCCAGTGACTGATGCATTCACGGCTGAGCTGGATCACTACCGTTCACTGGGCTACCCCCTGCATCAAGTCAGTGCAAAACAGGCGCTCGGCATGGCGCAACTTACAACCAGCCTGCAACACTCTACCAGTATTTTTACCGGTCAGTCAGGTGTTGGAAAATCCTCGTTAAGCAACGCTTTAATGCCTGAACACGATATTAAAACCAATACCGTCTCCGCCACAACTCGTCATGGTCGACACACCACAACAGCGGCAACGCTATACCATTTGCCCTGCGGTGGGGATTTAATCGACAGCCCTGGCGTAGCCATTTTTGGTCTGGCCAATATCACCCCCGCACAACTTGCCTGGGGCTACCGAGAATTTCAACCTTTAATTGAACATTGCCGCTTTCATAACTGCCAGCATATTAATGATAAAGGTTGTCAAATTCGCGAAAAAGCGGCGCATGATTCAAACTTCAATAAACGCTACCAACGCTTTATGAAATTGCTTGAAAAATTACCTAAAACGTATTATTAGTGCGCCAGGATTAAACCAAAACCGGTCATAAACACGCATCCACACAAACTGTGGATAACTCTGTGGACGACCCTGTAATAACTAACCCTAACCTCCCGTTTTTATTGAAATTTTGTTAACTTGGTCAAATTTCCTACAATTCACTATTTTTTATAACTTTCAATGACTTACAAAATACTTTAAGGGTAAAACATTAAACAATTTTGCAACCTTACTTATTTTCCCCTCTATTGTGTATAAAAACCTGTTCTCAGTATTTTTAAACTCATATTTTTTGATAAATAACAAGTTTTTTTCTAAACCTTTTTTTTACTCTAGGCGGCCAGGTTTTTCACCAACTTGTAGTCATCCATAACAAACCCGGCGCCTATATCCTGCACGCACTCTCCCACGTTTCTAAAATTCATCTGTCGATAGAATTTAAGTGCAGCATGATTCTGTCGATTTACCGTCAACCACATAAACTTCAAATGTAAATAACGTGCCTGGTGTTCAATATGAGCCATTGCCTTTTCACCATAGCCATGACGCCTGAATTTACGTTTCACATAGAGTTTACTAATTTTCAGCGATGGCTCGTTCTCATCACGTTGAACCGCATAATACCCCAACGCGAGACCAGATTGACTCATGACGTAATACTGCATTCCCGCATCAATCTGAGTGATGATGGCTGCGCTAGACTGAAAATTCTCCAGCATGTACGTCACCTGCTGCTCGCCTATAATAGGTGTGTAATATTCATCCCAGATCTGTTTAGCCAAATCATTTACTATTTCAATCTGACTGCGATCAACAACCGGTAAGAAATCTATTGTGGTGGTTTCATTCATGTATAAATTCTACTTTTCCTTTATTTTATGTGGCTGTCTGCTGATAAGCGGCTGTGCTCCTACCATCATCAAACCTGGAGTCCCCATTACTGAGCCACATTTAACAAACACCCATTTTATGACAGCAGACGGCGAAAAATTAGCCTATTCAAGCTGGATATCTAAACACCCTGTGGCGATTTTAATTGCTGTGCATGGATTTAATGATTATCGACAATTCTTTAAGCAGGCCGGGGAATATTTTAAACGCCAAAATATCACCAGTTACAGCTTTGACCAGCGTGGCTTTGGTGAATCCTCTACCCGCGGTTATTGGGCCGGCGCCGACAATTACAGCCACGATGCCATCACCTTTGCCCGCCTGATCAAACAGCGTCACCCCGACCAACCCATTTACCTGCTAGGCGAAAGCATGGGCGGCGCGGTTATTGTCAATAGCATTCAATTTCAACCAGACCACCTGATTGAAGGCATGATCCTGAGTGCGCCTGCTATCTGGGGCAGACAATCCATGCCCTGGTATCAAACCGCATTACTGTGGTCACTCAGTTACAGCGTACCGTGGCTGACATTAACCGGCGAAGGACTTGATATTCAACCCTCTGACAACATCGACATGTTGCGCGCACTGGGCAAAGACCCACTGGTCATCAAAGAAACCCGCGTCGATGCAATCTATGGTATTACCAACCTCATGGATCAGGCACAGACGGCAGCCACCGAAATAACCCGACCCATGTTGTTACTGTATGGTGAAAAAGACGCTATTGTGCCTAGACAGCCCACGCTGGAATTTATCAAGCAACTGCCAAAAACCAGTCAACACCAACACACGCTGGCATTCTACCCCGATGGCTATCACATGTTACTTAGAGACCTGCAAGCTGCAGTGGTATGGAAAGATATTGCGCATTGGGTTTTACACGCTGAAAGCCCTTTACCGTCAGGTGCAGAATTGAGCCCTCAAGAGTTATTAAAAAAAACCGGCATGATGGCGATGCATGGAAAACAGCCAAAAGAGCACAATCCGTAACATGGCTCAAACCACCTAGCGATTGGAAATACCTTTCAAATGCCTCCACACTAGCCAAAAGTGCTGCCATTCCAGCCCCACAATTCAGCCGGACAATGACTGAACTCGATATAAACCCGCTCGACCGGAATCTTTAATTTACTCTGCAATAACTGGCTGATCGACGCAGACAGATTTTTAGCCTGCGTCGACGTCAAACCGATACTTTTACATTCAAGATAGGCCAGAGGGTCGCGACTACCTGCAAACATCATAGATTTAGCGCTTTCTATTTCGGTCATAATATAGCCTTCAGACTTACCTGTGGCCGTCGCCACCACCAGCGACATATCCTCTAACAATCCGCTGGTCTGACTGTCATCCAACTCAATATTGGTGTTTAAAGATAAATAAGGCATGTCAACCTCCTAAGGACATGGGTTTGAATAACGTTGATGAATGCTTTCAATACTTTCCAGAATTTCTGCCGACAATTCAAGCTTGGAACTTTGAATATTTTCGCGTAATTGTTCAAGTGTCGTCGCGCCAATAATATTGGCACCCATAAAAGGCCGTTGGTTAACAAAGGCCAACGCCATCTGTGCGGGCGATAAATCATGTTGTTGCGCCAGCTCAATATATTCCCGGGTGGCCGCCACCCCATTCTCGGTAATATAGCGTTTGTAGCTGGGAAACAAATCAAGTCGGGAGTTTTTAGGAGTGGACTGCAGATATTTACCTGTCAACACACCAAACCCCAGCGGTGAATACGCCAGCAGAGGTATATTCTCTAAATGACTAATTTCTGCCAACCCAACTTCATAACTGCGATTTAGCAGACTATAAGGGTTTTGAATCGAAACAATTTTTGGCAACCCCAATTTTTCACTCCATCTAAGATATTGCATAACACCCCACGGCGTCTCGTTTGACACGCCTATGTAACGCACTTTACCGGCCTTGACCAGCTCGGCCAGCGCAACCAGTGTTTCCTCAATCGTAGTGGGCGGCGACTCTTTAGCATAGGCATAGCCCAGCTTGCCAAAGAAGTTGGTTTGCCGGTCGGGCCAGTGCACCTGATACAAATCCAGATAATCCGTTTGCAAGCGCTGTAAACTGCCCTCAATCGCCTGCTGGATATTTCCCCGGTTCAAACAGGCCTTGCCGCCGCGCACATGCGGCATCCATTCTGCCTGGCCAATCACTTTCGATGCAATGATCAGGTCTTCGCGTTTGCCGGTTTTCTGCAACCAGTTGCCGATCATCTCTTCGGTTCTGCCATAGGTTTCGGCTTTTGGTGGAATGGCATACATTTCAGCCGTGTCAATAAAATTAATCCCATGTTCAACGGCCAAATCCAGTTGCGCATGCGCATCTTGTTCCGTGTTCTGCTCACCAAATGTCATGGTGCCAAGACAAATTTCACTGACCTTTAACTCACTGTTACCTAATTTTTTTAATTTCATACAGATTAGTCATAAAAACAAACACTTAATAAACATTCTTAAAATATGAATAAAGCAAATACTTTAATCACCTCACATTTTTCATTACCAATTGTCAATTTATTTCTGCCCCTCCTTCAACATTTTTCAAATCTTCTATACTTGCTATATCACAAATTAAAAAAAAACACATAACTTACTGTTTTTAAAAAACTTTCAAATGAATTTATTTTTAAACACTTAAGTCAGGATATTTAAACGTGGCAGACCAACTCCAAAACGATAAAATAGCTATCCATCCAGCCTTCTGGATTACGCCAGTCATATTGGCTGTCATCAGCATCCTGTTGATTGAATTACAAGCTGCTTATTATATATATCTTCCTGTAATTATTTTACTTACTATCAGCGGAATCTTATGGAGTAAGTCATCATTACATAACAGCTATAAAAACCAGCTGCAAAATTACAAGCAACAACTTGAAAAAGAGTTTGAGCAAAATTCAGACTTCTCCATCATTGGGCTGGACAGTGTCTGTCAACAAGCCTTCCCAATCTGGTTTAAACAAATTGAAACCTGCAGTGAAACGCTCATTTCAGAAATGCAGGCCATTGCAGAAACCTTTTCTTCCATTGTCACCCAGCTGGGACAAGTTAAAAGTGCCACAGACATCAACATGAACAGTCTGCTCGGCGAAAATGAAAATAATGACCTGGCACTAAAAATGAACAAGGTGTCACAAACTTTAAAAACAGCCTCCTCGCACAGAAGCAGTGCCGCCTCTGAAATCCAAAGTCTCACCCCTCTTTCAGAACAGCTCGCCATTATGGCGCAAAATGTAGGCGATATTGCCAGCCAAACTAATTTACTGGCACTGAATGCGGCGATTGAAGCAGCGCGAGCCGGCGAATCTGGGCGAGGGTTTGCAGTGGTTGCCGATGAAGTTAGAAAACTGGCTACGAATTCATCGGAGATTGGTAGTCAGATGATTGAACAATCTGAAGCAATACGTGACAAAATCAATGCAGTTCTACAATCCTCAAGCAACGCTTCCCAGCAAGAACAAGAGATGATCGAAGAGGCCGAAGGTACATTAATGGAGGTCATCAATCAGTATCACAATGTCATTGAACAATTTCAGGCTTCCACCTTGTTATTACTCAATTCCAGTGACGCCATTGAAAACAACATTAATCAAACGCTGATTTCCTTACAATTTCAAGACAGAATCACCCAGATTCTGGATAACGTGAACAAAAACATCAATCTGATCACCGACAAAATTGATACAACCATGGTGCAATACAGCCAGGAGCACAAGCCGGCCAATATTGATGTAGATACCTGGTTAACCGAACTAAAACCCCATTACACCACAATGGAAGAGCGCAATAATCACTCTGTTGTGACAGGTGATTCGGTATCTCATGAGGCAGCTGCCTCAGCAGATGACGACCCTACTTTCTTTTAACTTACTGGCAGGAAACACCATGGCAAAAACTATTTTAATTGTAGATGACTCCGCTTCTGTTCGCACTGTTGTTGCGACGGCGCTAAAAGGTGCAGGCTACGATGTCATACAGGCTGAAGATGGCAAAGATGCAATTGGCAAAATGACCGGCGATAAAATTCACATGATTATCAGTGATGTCAACATGCCAAACATGAACGGCATTGAATTTGTTAAAGCCGTAAAACAAATGGCCAACTACAAATTTACACCTATTTGTATGCTGACTACCGAATCAGAAGCAGGAAAAATGCAGGAAGGTAAAGAAGCAGGCGCAAAAGCATGGATAGTAAAACCTTTCCAACCACCCAAATTATTGGCTGCAGTTGAAAAACTGATCTTGCCATAAATTTATATCGGGAATCGAAAATGGAAATAACTACACAAAATGCTGATAACCAATGTCAATTACAATTTTCCGGTGAAATGAGCATTTATTCGGCCATGGAAAACAAGGCAAAAATGGCCGCTCTATTTGAAGTTGAATCAGATATAGCGTTAGACGCCTCGAACGTCAGTGAAATGGATAGCAGCGGATTTCAAATGCTTTTACTTCTAGAGCGTCAAGCCGCTCAACATCAGAAAAAATTTAGGCTTTCTGCCGTTAGCCCTGTGGTTCAAGAGGTTGTTTCATTGTATGGCAAAGATGACTGGATCGACAAATAAGCGCCAGGTAAACCAACTTGACCTGGATAAAATCAAGCCAGATGAAGCATTAAGGCAACGCTTTGGGCAATTTCTGGTTGCACAAAACATCGTACCGGAAGCAGCAATAAACAAGGCTTTAAACAAACAAAAAAACACGACCAAAAGTATTGGCAAGTTGGCTTATGAGCATGAATTCATGACCATGGAGCAAGTGTTTATGGTGCTCAACAAACAAAAATCAGACACGCGACTGTTTGGAGAAATTGCAAGGGAACTCGGATTTATCACCTCTATGCAAATTGATTTATTACTACGAAAACAAAAACAATCCCGCCCCAAACTGGGGGAAACACTGGTGGAACAGGACGCCTTAGACCAGACAACATTAACCAAGCAACTGGACGCATTTTTTGACAGGTAACCACTTATGAGTATGGATCCAGGTATACAAGCATTTGCTGAAGAGTCCAGTGAAATGCTGGAAGAAATAGAGAACATTCTGCTGAAACTTGAAGACAGCCCGGACGACAGCTCGCTGATTAACGAGTTATTCCGTTCGGTACATACCATTAAAGGGGCTGCCGGTCTATTCGGGTTTGATAATGTAGTGAGCTTTACCCATACCGCTGAAAGCGTCATGATGCGGGCGCGTGATGGTGAAATACAAATAACCGAAGACATGTTAACGCTGCTGCTCAAGTGTCGCGACCACATGCTCAACCTGGTGGACATCGCATTAGAAGACAATGCGCCTCTGGATGCCCCAACCCAGGCTACCGACAATGACTTATCCAAAGACTTACAAACCTATCTGCCTGACGATGCCACGTCTTCCTCTGAAAACACGCAAACCACGACAACAGAAGCCTCAACCGAAAAAAGTGAAAACGATGTTGAATCAAACAATTGGCATCTTTCATTAAGGTTTAAAGAAAATGTCTTGTGCGATGGCATGGATCCGCTTTCCTTTATACGTTACCTGTCAACAATTGGCGATATTGAAAACCTGGTCACGCTATACGATAACCTTCCGCCTGCCGCAGAAATGAATCCAGAAAACTGTTATCTGGGATTTGAAATTGCATTGAAATCTGAGGCTGAAAAAGAAGAAATTGAAGAGGTTTTTGAATTTGTAAAAGAAGACTGTGTGATGCACATCCTACCGCCACATAGCCATATTGAAAACTATATAAAACTCATCAACGAAGTCCCGGAAGAAAACCTGAAAATTGGTGAAATTCTACGTTTGTGCGGCGCCTTGACCGAACGTGAATTAAAAGAAGCATTGGCAGAACAGGCCACAGAAGATCCAGCGCCTTTACTGGGTAATGTTGTCGTGGAACAAGGCGTTGTAGAAAATCAGGTTGTGGATGCTGCCGTAAATAAACAAAAACAGGTCAAAGCCAAAAAAGCGCAGGAAAGTCAGTTAATTAGAGTCAGTGCGGATAAGCTGGAAGGCTTGATAAACTTGATTGGTGAACTGGTTATTTCCGGCGCGCATACCTCATTGCTGGCAAAGCAAATGGAAAACCCAGTATTACTCGAATCCGTGGAACACATGTCTCAACAAGTTGAGGAAATCCGCAATTCGGCATTAGGTTTAAGAATGGTGCAAATTGGCGATACCTTTAACAAATTTCGCCGAGTGGTGCGCGAACTCAGTAAAGACCTGGGTAAAGACATCAACCTGGTTATTGAAGGCGCTGAAACAGAGCTGGATAAAACGGTCGTCGATAAAATCAGCGACCCGTTAATGCACCTGGTCAGAAACTCAATGGATCACGGTATTGAAGCGCCAGATGTGCGCACCGCCAAAGGCAAACCCGCACAGGGTAACCTGACGTTATCTGCGCGTCATGACTCGGGCAGTATCATCATTGAAATTGTCGACGATGGAAACGGTCTGAATAAGGAAAAAATTCTGGGCAAGGCGTTGGAAAAAAACCTCGTTCCAGCCAACCATTCACTCACCGATGACGAAATTAATAATCTGATTTTTAAACCGGGTTTCTCCACCGCAGATACGGTCAGCAACGTATCCGGTCGCGGTGTCGGCATGGACGTGGTCAAAACCAACATTGAATCCCTGCGCGGACAGGTGGAAGTCACCAGCACGCCTAACCAGGGGTCAGTTTTCAGCATTCGCCTGCCATTAACCCTGGCCATTATCGACGGTTTTCTGGTCAGAGTCGGCACCCAATCGTATATCGTTCCTCTGGATTTAATTGACGAGTGTATCAGCAACCAGGACATCAACCAGTCCATCTACAAAGACAGTAACACCATTGAATTACGCGGCGAAGTTGTGCCAGTCATTCGATTATCAGATGTCTATCACCTGGACACAACGCAATCCAACGCCGACCACTTCCGCGACAATATTGTTATTGCCCGTTACGGCAGCCATACCGTTGGCCTGGTGGTAGATGAACTGTTAGGTGAATATCAAACCGTCATCAAACCTTTGGGCAAGATTTTCCAAAATTTAAAAGGCATCAGCGGCGCCACCATACTTGGCAGTGGCGAAGTCGGTCTAATTATCGATGTGCCTTCTCTGACCACCTATGTTTCTGAACACAAACAGAAAGAGGGGAGTGCCCATCCACCTCAGAAACAAGCGAAAACAGACAACGTTTTGCATTAAGTTTTTGATCACGATAAACAAGTAGCTAGGAAGGAAAATATGAGCGAAATTGAACAATTACAAGCTAATTTGGATATTATCTGGATTATGGTAGCCGCCGCCCTTGTGATGTTTATGCAGGCTGGGTTTACCGCCCTGGAATCTGGATTGACGCGTGCCAAAAACTCAATCAATGTCGCGATGAAAAATATCACCGACTTCATTGTTGCGGTGTTATTTTTTTGGGTCTTTGGTTATGGGTTAATGTTTGGCGAGAGTGCGGGCGGCTTTGTGGGTATAAGCGGCTTTATGCTGGAAGGCCTGACAGACCCATCCGATTATGCTGCGTTTGCCTTTCAGGCCACGTTTGCCGGTACGGCAGCAACCATTTTGTCGGGTGCTGTTGCCGAAAGAATGCGTTTTTTTGCTTACGTCACCATCAGCATCGTTTTGACTGCCTTTATCTACCCGGTCTCCGGTCATTGGATCTGGGGGTCTGGCGGCTGGCTCTCTGACATGCAAATTGTTGATTTTGCGGGCTCTACCGTTGTTCATTCACTGGGTGGCTGGGTAGGCCTGGCCGGTGCATTAGTGGTAGGCCCACGCATCGGTCGATTTAACGAAGACGGAAAGCCGACAAAAATGCAGGGGCACAGCCTGGTGCTTGCAGTTGTTGGTGTATTGGTGCTGTGGTTCGGCTGGTTTGGCTTTAATGGCGGCAGTACTTTATCCGGCGACACCAGCGTGGCCATCATCATTGCCAACACTATGCTGTCGGCAGCGGCTGGCGGTATTAGCTGCTTCTTAACATCGGCCATTTACCACAAAGGGGAAATATCCATTGAAAAGCTGCTAAACGGTATTGTCGCCGGCCTGGTGGGCATAACCGCCGGTTGTGCTGTGGTCGAACCAATGGGCGCAGTATTAATAGGGCTGACAAGTGGCGTAATTGTCTTTTTTAGTGAAGAAATTGTCCTGAATGTTTTAAAAATTGATGACCCTGTGAATGTGATCTCTGCACACGGTGTTGCAGGTGCTTGGGGCACACTGGCGCTAGCCTTGTTTGCCCCCGTAGAAAATCTGCCTTTAAAAGATACTTGGGAACAACTAGGCGTACAGTTTACCGGGGTTATTGCTGTGTTTGCCTGGGGCTTTGTCACCGGCCTTATCCTATTCTCCTGCTTTAAATTTCTTAACTTCCTGCGTGTTACGCCAGATGCTGAGTCTGCCGGGCTAAACGTGCATGAGCACGGTGCAACCTCAGGCTTATTGGATACCATGCAAGCCATGCAACAAATCGTTAAAGAGGGCGATTTAACCCAACGTATTGAGGTTGAAATTGGTTCAGAAGCAGGTGAAGTTGCCTTTATGTTTAACAAACTGGTGGATTCATTTCATAACACCATTTCACAAATCAAAAATAGTGCAGAATCCATTGCAACGGCTTCAGAACAGATTAATGAGACCTCTCAGGAACTAAATAATACTGCCTCTGAACAGGCGGACAGCGTGGATCGCACGGCGCATTCAATTCAACAAATGCAATCTTCTATTACCCAAAACAATGAGGATGCACAAGCAACACAACAATTATCTGAAAAATCCACGAAGGATGCAGATATAGGTGGAAAATCAGTTGAACAGACTGTCACAGCCATGAATGATATTGCTCAGCGCATCACCATTATTGAAGATATTGCCTATCAGACCAATATTCTGGCTCTCAATGCATCTATCGAGGCAGCGCGAGTCGGGTCCCAGGGCAAAGGCTTTGCTGTTGTGGCCTCAGAAGTGCGCAAACTGGCAGAACGCAGTCAGACCGCCGCAACCCAGATAAGCGACCTGACCCATAACAGCGTGGATATTGCTGCTAAAGCCGGTGGGCTAATCAGCAATATTATTCCAGAAATAAACAAGACGGCAGACCTGGTGAAAAAGATTTCACTGGCCTCGCAGGATCAGACTGAAGAAACCCATGTGGTCAACAGTCAAATCGAACAATTGAATCAAGTAGCTCAGCAAAACGCGGCAGCTTCTCAACAATTGTCGGCAACCGCCGAAGAAATGCGTAATCAGAGCGTCCAGCAGTTAAAACTGATCAGCTTCTTTAAACTTCAAGAGCAAGCGCCAGAACAACCCGCGGCAGGATAATGATTATTTTAACGCGTACATCTTTACACATAACGGGGGCGGTTTCGCCAATCTACAACGCAGAGCAAGAAGGTAACTATGAACATTAAAATAAAATTTACCCTGGTGCTGATTGCCGCGACATTTGTGTCGCTGGTCATCGTCAGCAGCATCGTCACCATGAATGTCAGCAAAGAAATGTATGAACAGGTGTTCACGCAACTTGATTCCATTCGTGCCAGTAAACAAAACCATATTGAAGATTATTTCGATACCATCCACAAGCAGGTCGTGACCTATTCGGAAAACGACATGATTGTAGAGGCGATGGATCAATTCAAATTTGCTTTCCATCACCTGGATGTCAAAAATCCCAGCGACGAAACCAGTTTGAACAAATATCAGCGCAGTCTGGGCAATTATTATTCCCAGGGCTTTGGTGCTGAATTTGAGAAGAAAAACGGAGAAGCCACACATACAGACGCTTTGCTGCCAAGCGAAACAAACAGCCTGATTGCGCAATATCTGTATATTGGCGACAATCAGAATCCACTCGGCTCTAAACATGAACTGGATGCGGCTTCAGATTCAAGCATGTACTCACAATTGCATGCCAAATACCACCCGATTATCCGCCATTATCTGGAAGAGTTTGAATACTATGATATCTTCCTGGTGGATCCAGACACGGGTCATATCGTCTATTCAGTTTTCAAAGAATTGGATTATGCAACCAGCCTGATAACCGGCCCATATAGCAACACAAACTTTGCAGAATCGTTTAAACAGGCGGCTAATTCACGCGACCCAAAATCGGTTCACCTGGTTGATTTTAAGCCTTATCTGCCCTCCTATAATGCAGCGGCTTCGTTTATCTCCTCCCCCATTTTTAAAGGTGAAGAATTAATCGGTGTTCTGGTGTTTCAAATGCCGGTTGGGCAAATCAATGCCATCATGAACGATCACACCGGCATGGGTGAAACGGGCGAAGCTTATCTGGTCGGCGAAGATAAAAGAATGCGTTCTCAATCGCGTTTTACAGAAGAAAATACAATTATCAGTCGTCTAATTAATACAGCGTCTGTCGATGCTGTACTGTCTGGTAAGACGGCTGTCGACACCGTTAAAAATGCCGAGGGCGACGCCATTCTTTCAGCCTTTGCACCGATGAATCTGGATGGCCTGAAATGGGGCATTATGGTAGAAATGCATGAAGATGAAGCCATGCAAGCTGTTGGCTCTGTTATGTTTAGCATCATCATCATCACCGTGGTTGCCATTCTTATCTTGATTCCGATTGCGTTCTGGTATGCCGGTACATTGACCAAGCCGATTGTTGAAATCATTGAAACCACTGTGAAAATGGCTGAGGGTGATTTTACTCAAAAATTAACCCCTAAAGGGCGTGATGAAGTCGCGTGGTTAACCCATACCGTTAAGCAAATGCAAACCAAAGTGGTGGAAGTTATTTCCAACGTCCACTCCAGCACCCAACACCTGGCAGAAGCTGCAGATGAAATTAGCGCGACATCACAATCATTAAGCCAGAGCAGTAGCGAACAGGCGTCTAGTGTGGAAGAAACCAGTGCCTCTATTGAGCAAATGAGTGCCGGCATCAGCCAAAATAATGAAAACGCCACATTAACTGACAACATTGCCAGTGAAACGGCCACAGATGCCACAACAGGCGGAGAGGCGGTAAATCAAACCGTCCAGGCAATGGGACAAATTGCCGATAAAATCAGCATCATTGAAGATATAGCCTATCAAACCAATATCCTGGCATTAAATGCCTCGATAGAAGCCGCACGCGCAGGTGCACATGGGCGAGGCTTTTCTGTGGTCGCGACCGAAGTCCGCAAACTGGCTGAACGCAGTCAGGCAGCAGCCTCTGAAATCAGTGACCTGACTACAAATAGCGTCGGTGTTGCTAAAAATGCGGGCACCCTGCTGGATCAAATTGTTCCGAATATTCAAAAAACGGCTGATCTGGTTCAGGAAATTTCAGCCGCCTCTGATGAGCAAGCTTCGGGCGCTATTCAGATCACCAATGCTATGGGGCAACTGGACTCAGTTACTCAGCAAAACGCTGCGGCTTCTGAAGAACTAGCCGCCACAGCAGATGAAATGAAAGGCCAGGTCGAAAGCCTGACAGCTCAACTAAGCTTTTTCAAAATTGGTGACGAGGGACAGTATGCCCCCGTTGAACAAGTGAAAACTGAGTCCACTCCATTATCAACAGTAAAAAATACTGCGAAAAAAGTCGGGGATAGTCTGAGCAATATCTCCGACCCGGAAATGGAACACTTTGAACGCTTCTAACCCAGACTGTAGAGAATATTTATGACAACGAATATAGATACCGCATTACAGGATGACGAACTGGAACAAGCCGACCAGTATTTAACTTTTCAACTGGACGGTGAAGTGTTCGCCATCAATATTCTTAATATTCGTGAAATACTGGAATATAGCTCATTAACGCCGGTTCCAATGACACCAGATTTTATTGCTGGTGTCCTCAACCTGCGTGGCCGGGTGGTACCAATTATCAATCTGGGACTGCGATTTGAAAAAAACGCCTCTCCGATTACCAAACGAACCAGTATCGTCATTGTTGAGCTTGAACATGACGATCAAAAAATGGATCTCGGTATTATTGTTGACCTGGTTAATGAAGTAATTGAAATTTCAGATGTTGAACCCGCCCCTACCTTTGGCGCCAGTATTCGTACTGACTTTATCCAGGGCATGGGCAAAATCAATGATAATTTCACGATCATTCTTGATTTAAACAATGTCCTGTCAATTGAAGAACTGTCTATATTGAAAGAAGCAACGGCAGCCTGATTGACCACCAAAACCTGTTACATTGCCATGGCATGTAACAGGTTTGTTCTAAACGATTAAGGAAATACATTCCATGGAAAACCTGATTCCAGAAAATGAATTCAATCAAATTAAAGATTTTATTTACACCCATGCGGGAATTGAGCTTTCTATCGTCAAGCGCGCTATGGTGTCATCACGTTTAGCCAAGCGCCTGCGACACTACCAACTGGATAATTACCCAGACTATTTCAAGATAGTCATGGCTCGGGAAAATGCTGAAGAAAGACAGGTTCTCATTGATCTACTAACCACCAATGAAACCTATTTTTTTAGAGAAAAGCATCATTTTGATTTTTTAGTCAACCAGATTTTGCCTAATGTCCGCCGAAGCAACTCATTCCGAGTGTGGAGCGCGGCTTCATCCACCGGTGAAGAAGCCTATAGTATTGCCATGCTGCTGGCAGATAAACTCGGCATCAATAAGGACTGGCGTATCTTTGGCTCTGACATCTGCACCCAGGTATTAGAGACAGCGCGTAGCGCACATTACAACACTAATCGAATCGACGGCATTCCCGCAGATTACCTGAAAAAATATTGTCTGAAAGGCACAGGGCCTTATCAAGGCACCCTATTGGTTGATCAAAAACTTAGAGATAAAGCGTCATTTGAGCAAATTAATTTAAATGCCACATTACCGGATATAGGTATGTTTGACGTGATTTTTC
>SPJJ01052271.1_pt1 | contig 19349 bp, 14 predicted proteins | sample 3741741 | NCBI WGS metagenome assembly SPJJ01 (sample SAMN10925908, study PRJNA522277) | cold seep metagenome | isolation source: Elba SIP-enriched marine methane seep metagenome, extraction at timepoint T1 | place: Italy: coast of Elba, Mediterranean Sea | collected 2014-05 | reverse complement strand
TGTGCTCTTCCGATCTGTGATCGCTCGCGCGCGCTCCCGCGCGGAGTGAAACGCCACATCGCCCACCAGTTTGCCGGCTGCGTTGCGGTTGATGCCGACGTCAATGACCGTGGCGCCGGGCTTGATCCAGCTGCCCTTGACGAACTCTTCCCGCCCGATGGCCGCGATCAGGATGTCGGCCTCACGCACGCGCTCGGGCAGCTCTTGGGTGCGGGAGTGGCAGGTGGTGACCGTGGCGTGACGGTTGATGAGCAGGTCCGCGATGGGGCGGCCAACGAGCCGGGAGCGGCCGAGCACGACGGCCCGCTTGCCCTTGATGTCGCAGCCGGACTCTTCAATGAGGCGAATGCAGCCCATCGGCGTGCAGGGGTTCAAGCCGCTCTCATCCGCCCGAGAGAGCTTACCGGCGTTGAGCGGGTGCAGACCATCCACATCTTTGTCGGGCGAGATGGCGTGGATGACGGCCTGCTCATCGTGGTGCTTGGGCAGGGGCAGCTGCACCAGGATGCCGTCGACGTCATCATCCGCGTTGAGGCGCTGCACGAGGCCCAGCACCTCCTCTTTGGAGCTGTCCGCCGGCAAGGTATGTTGCGTACTCCGAATACCGACCTCCGCTGCGGCCTTGGCCTTCATGCGCACGTAGACCGCGCTGGCGGGGTCATCGCTGGCCAGCACGACCACGATGTGCGGGGTGGTGCCGCTGGTCTTCTCGAAGGCCTGGACCTCCTCTTTGATCTCTTGGCGCACCTTCTTCGCGATCGCCTTGCCGTCGATGAGCTGCCCTTGGGTCATGCCTGGTCCATAGAAAGGGCCCCCCCTTCGGTCAACTCCCGGGCTGCGGTGTGGTCGACCTGCGCCTCGATCCGGGCTAGCCAACATGCATGGCAGCAACCGTGCGCACCGGCCTGGATGTATTTGTGAAAGAGGGCTTTTCGCGCCTGAAGGGGCGCCGGGTGGGGCTTTTGGCCCATCAGCCCTCCGTAGACCGCCATCTGAGGCACGCCTTGCCCCTCATGCACGCCGCCGGCGTTAAGATCGTGGCCCTCTTCGGCCCGGAGCACGGCTTTGGCGGCGCGGCCCAGGACATGGAGTTCGTGCTCGACGAGCCCGCCACCGAACCGCTCACCGGGGCGAGGATCTACAGCCTGTACGCCGACAGCGAGGACTCTTTGCGGCCGACCCCACAGATGTTCGAGGGTTTGGATGTGCTCGTCGTGGACCTTCAGGACGTGGGCGCGCGCTACTACACCTACGCGGCCACCATGGGCTACTGCCTGGAGCTGGCGGCCCAGACCGGCCTTGAGGTCATCGTCTTGGATCGGCCGAACCCGCTGGGTGGGCGCGACCAGGACATCGAGGGGCCGCCGATCGACCCGGGCTTTTATTCCTTTGTGGGCGCCTTCGACATGGCCATCCGCCACGGCCTCACCCTGGGGGAGTACGCACGGTGGGTGGTGCAGCATAAGGCCCTCGACGTGAAGCTCGACGTGGTCAAGCTTGAGGGCTGGCGGCGCGACATGGACTACGAGGCCACGGGCCTGCCCTGGGTGCTGCCTTCGCCCAACATGCCGACCGTCGATACGGCCTGGATCTACCCCGGTCAGTGCCTATTGGAGGGCACCAACCTCAGTGAGGGCAGGGGCACCTGCCGGCCCTTCGAGCTGTGCGGCGCCCCGTACTTGAACGGTGAGGCCTGGGCGAAGGAAGCCAGCTTGCATATGGGCCCGGGCTTCATCCTCAGACCCACCGTTATCAAGCCCACGGTGCGAGATCATGCCGGGGTGGAGTGTGGCGCGATTCAGATTCACGTCACAGATCGCTGGGCGGCGCGGTCGTTGCGATTGAGCACCGCGCTCATGGTGGCGGCCCGAAAGCTCAGCCCCGAAGGCTTCGGTTGGCGCACAGAGCCCTATGAGTTCGTGACGGACCGTTTGGCCATCGACCTGCTCTACGGCTCCGCCGGGCCGCGAGAGATGATCGAAGCTGGGGCTACAACGGATGACGTGATCGCCAGCTTCGCCGAGGCGGAGCAGGTCTTCATGCACGCCCGTAGGCCGGCGCTGCTGTACGTGTGAGGCCGCGCACAGCCGGGCCCCAATGATCACATCTTGGGCCCGCAACGTTAAAGGGGGCGATGCGAGCGCGGCTCATCGCTCTTTGGATAGGCATCGGGGCCTGCGGCGGCGCCGGTGAAGACGTCGAGGTCGATGCCTACGCGGAGTTGCTTCATGCGAGGCAGAGCTTGGCTGCGGCGACCGTGCTGGCAGATTTGGCGCAGCCGCTCGCTCAACCCACCGCAGCCGAGGCCAGCATGGCGCAGCTGCTGCGAGAGTACGAACGCAAGATGCCTTGCGTGAACGCCCGTGGCGTTGGCGGCATGGCGCGGATGCGCCTGAACGAGCCCTGCGCGTCTCAGGGACGTGACTTGAGCGGTCGCTTCACGTTGACGCAGACCAAGCAGGCGGGGGCGCTCAGTCAGGAGCTGCTGATGGATGGGGTGCAGCAGGGCGGCCTGTCGCTGGATGGGCAGGCCGAGGTCTATGTGCAGGGGCAGGGACTGCGGCTCGATGCGACCCTCGTGGGCACCGAGGCCTACCTCATGAGTGAGCACTTGATCTCGGCCAGCCTTCTGCCGGGCCCAAAGGGGCTGCGCCTGGAGGGAGAGGCGATGCTGGATGATGGGCGCGTGGCGCGGCACCTGTCGTTTGAAGGCCTGCTGATCGGCCCGGGGGCCTGCCATCCCAGCGCGGGTGAGGTGAGGGTCGAGGCCGAGGGTCAGCCGACGGTGACGCTGCGGTATGCGCAGCCCGACCGCGAGGCCCACACCGTGGTGGCTCAGGTCGGGGGCCGGCCTGCCGAGAGCCTGAGTCTGCCCCCGTGTCCCGCCCATACCGACTGATCTGAGCTGTCACGGCGAAGTCACGCAACCTGTGCGGCCAAGCGCCGATGATGTAGGTAACACTGCGACACAGTGTTGCGGAGATACCCCATGAAGCTCGCAAAGACTGATGCCGCAAAGGCCGCCCTTCAACAGATCCTCAACGAGGACGCAAAGAACGCCGCCGGAGGCAATGTCTTGGTCTCCAAGTCCGAAGCCAAGGCCTTGGACCCCGCCAACCGCCGCGCTGAGCAAGCGCTGCGTAAGGAGGGCGGCAAGGGCACGCGCGTGCGCGCCGAGCAGATCGCCACGCGGGCCGCCCAAGATGCGGCGCCGGTCTGGGACCAGATCAACGTGCGCGGGGCCAATATCCTATCCAAGGCCGAGGTCAAGGCGATCGGTGAAGCGGACCCGGCCCTCGCGTCGGTCACCCAGCAGGCTTACTTGCGGGCCCGCGGCTTGGAAGATCCCGCCAAGGCTGTGCGGGGCTTCTTTGAGACCTTCGATTTCAACCGCATGGACACCCTGCCGCGTGGGCGCCGCCTTGACGTGCGGCCCGGCCAAGGCGGGCGGGCTGATGTTCCGGCCCAGGTCCTGGCCGGTTTTGACCACTACTACCCCGCCGAGCGGGCTGATTGGGCCAGCGTCTCGCTGCATGAGGGCCGCGTGGCTGGGCAGTCCATCTACGCGCTCGCCATGACCACAGACGGGGACGATGGCTACCTCGAGGTCTACAAAAAGGACGGCACGCCGTTGACGAGCGCGCGCTTGGCCGACCGCCAGCTCTTTTCGCACGATGAGTTCTTTGGTCGCGCGCGCCTAACCCCGACCATCCTCAGTTTGCACAACGCGCGCTGGGATGAGGGCATGTCCGAGGCCCCCGAGCGCGCCGCCGCGGGGCAAGTGCCGATGAATTGGCCAGGGGATGTCTCCCTCGAGGGGGCCAAGGTCCACCACGACGGCTTCATGTTTCACCATCTCGAGCTTCCCGAAGGCCTAGACCTCAACGATGACCAGCAGCAGGTGCTGTATGCGGCCGTGGAGCTTCTGTGGGACTCCACCTTCCGCCATCGCTTCGACGGCAACCAGCCGCTGGACATCGGGGACCGGGGGCAGGGTGAGCTGCGCATTGGTGAATTCCAGCGCCCCGACGACGGCCAGAATTACCTCGTCGCGGATTACCGTGACATCGATGACAACAGCTTCGTCTTCTACTTCCAAAAGGCGCAGGACGGGTTGCGCCTAGCCATCCAGCAATACGACAACTAGTACATGCCTCGGCCCTCGTGGCATGCTGCGGTCATGGACCACGTGGTCGACAACATCTGGAAGCGCCACGACTCGGGCCTGGAGCGCGCGTTCATTCTCAAGCACGCGGCCACGCCCGAGGGCTTGGATGTGCTGCGTTGGCGCACGGACGCCGGGGCGAGATTGCAGCTCGACGCGGGGCAGGGCCATGTACTGAGCCTCGCCAAGGGCGAGGCTCAGCTGGTGCTTGAATCTGAGAGCCTCTCGCTCAGCCTGGGCAGCCACGTCTATCTGCCCGCCGGCCGGTCGGCATACCTTCAGCTCGGCCCCCAGGCGGAGCTGGTGCAGTTGCGAACCGCCACACCGGAGCAGGCGGTGGGCACAGAGCTTCGTGTGCGGCACGAGCGCTTCTTGTCAGCCTGCGCGGAGCAAGGTCAGGCCCTAAGGTGGATTTTGACCCCCCAATACCTCAGCCGCCGGGTCTTCTTGCATCACGACGCCCCGCTGCGTTCCCGTAGTGGCCGCCCCGTGTCCTGGTTTCATACGACCATGTTTGACGTGGCGGGTCTCGCCCACAATGAAGACGGTCAACCTGTCTTTCGCATGTCCTATGGCACACGCTCTGAGTTCAACGTCTGCTATGACGTGGCCGGCGATGCCAAAGTGCGCATGGCTGAACACCCCTATGTCGCGCAGGGTCAGCTCTGGGGGCCCTGGCTGAAGCTGCATAATGACGCCACCTACCACCTGTTTGAGGCGGAGGGCGGGCCCGAAGAAGAAAGCTACGTTGACGACTCGGGAGTGCGCCGTACCCTGCGCAATCGGCACGAGGTCAGTATTGAAGGCGGACATACCTCCCTGTTCTGTCTCTTCGATCCGGCGCCGACCGGTATTGAGCAGCATCGCCCGGGCGAGTACAGCGACTACGAACCGCTGGAGGATGTGCAAAAGCGACCCGATTATGCGCTGCATACCCAGGCCCTGAAGGCCTTCGATGGCATGGTCGACAGCTTATCTATGGCTCACGCCAGGGGGCGGCTGAAGGCCCACCAAGGCGGCGAGGCATGGGCCCTATTTGAGCGCGGTGCGGCGGAGCAGCGTCGCATCGAGGCGGCTTTGATGCAGCGGCTCAAGGAGGAGGGCACAGGCCGCGACCGAGTGCTTCAGCCCTGGCTGCTCAGCCCAGAGTTATGATTGGCTGGCGAGCTCTTTGAAAGCTGGGTTGTCACTTACCAGCTCATCGAAGGTGCCTGAGCCGAGCACCTTGCCCTGGCCTAAGAACAGGATCTGATCACAATTCTTCACCGTCGAGAGTCGGTGGGCGATGACCACAACTGTCTTTTCGCCGCGGAAGCTCTCGATCGCCGTTGTGATCTCCCGCTCGGTCTTATTGTCCAAGCTGCTGGTGGCCTCATCGAAGATCAGGACCTCCGGTTGGTGATAGAGCGCGCGCGCGATGGCTACGCGTTGCCGCTCCCCACCAGATAGGCGCACGCCGCGCTCCCCGACCACGGTCTGCAGGCCCTCGGGCAGCTTCTTCAGCAGGCCATCGAGCTGGGCCATCTCAGCGGCGGCCTGTAGTCGCTGAGGGTCGATCTCCCCATCGACGATTCCCAGTGCGATGTTCCGGCGCAGCGTATCGTCGACGAGGTAGATGTTCTGAGGCACATAGCCGACATTCGTTCGCCATCCCCTCAGATTGCTCTGGATGTCGACGCCGTCGACCTGCACGGCGCCCGCGTCCGCGTCGAGCAGGCCCAGCAGTAGGTCGACGAAAGTAGACTTGCCGGCGCCCGTCACGCCGACGATGCCCACGGACTGTCCGCGCTGCACACGCAGGTTGATATCATTGAGCGCGGGGCCTCGGTCCGCCGTGTAGCTGAAGCCTAGGTTGCTAATCGTGATCTCGCGTTGAAACGCCATGGGCTCCGGGCGGTCTGCGCCCACGTCTTTGCCGAGGTGGCTGAAGGTCTGCGCGTCATCGAAGATCTCGTCGATAGCGCTGGCCCCAAAACGGATGACGTTGACGTAGGAGACGATGCGATGCAGGCCGGGCAGGATGCGAAAGCCGGTGTACGCGAACAGCCCCAATACCGGCACGACCTCGCGTGTGGAGCCGCGCTGCTCGAAGACGAGGATAACGAGCACCACCGCGAGCACGAAGAAGGTCTCCATCGTCAGCCGCGGCGCGTTCTCGAGGGTGGTACGGCGCCAGGTGATCTCGGTCAGGCGGTGGCGCAGGGCCGCGAAGCTGTCGATGAAGAAGCGCTCTCGGCCCAGTACTTTCACCTCTTTGACGCCGCCCAGACTCTGGTTGAGGTGGCTGAGCATCGAGGCATGCAGGGTGTGCGCCTCATAACCCCAGCCCACCATGTGACGCTGCGAGACCCTCAAGAATATCAGGATGAGCGCGGCCACCGCGCCCACGGCCAGCAGGGTGATGCCCGGCGCGGCGAAGACCAGCACCGAGATCAGCGCGAGCAGCAAGCTGGCCTCACTCGCGGCGTGCACCACGGCCATGAGTACGTTGCGGTAGGCGGCCACGACGGCCTCGTTGGTATTGCGGATAAGCTCCGCAGAGTTGCGGGTGAGGTGATGCGCATAGGGGGCGAAGAGGTAGCCTCGCAGTAGGCGGTTGGACAGGGAGTCTACGCTGGCCCCCGCGGAGCGGGCCGTGAAGTAGGTCTGGAAGATCAGCGCGCCATTCTTGATGAAATAAAAGGCGCCCACGGCCGCGCTGAAGATGATCAGAAAGTCGCCATGCTCGGGGTGCCCCAGCAGGGACTGGGCGGCCAATAACCATCGGGAGTCCGCGAGGCTCTCGGGCGCGGAGATGAAGCGGATCAACGTGAAGATGAGCACCGCGCCGGCCGCCTCGAGTCCTGCGGCGGCCAGCGCGAGTGGAATGAGCAGCGTCCACCGCCGGCGCTCCTTGGGTTCGAGCAGGGTCAAGCAGCGGCCGAGCGCACGCCAGGTGCGTGCGCCACTTATGCGCGGCGGTCCGTCTTCGGCGGGTGCGGTCATAATCAGGGCGGCTAGTCCAGGGTCGTCAGGCCGTGACGAATCGCGTACTTGGTGAGCTCTGCGACAGAGTGCAAGTCAAGTTTCTCCATCACACGGTTGCGAAAGGCGTGCACGGTCTTGTCGCTGATGCCGAGGTTCGCGGCGATCTCCTTGGCGTTGGAGCCCTCCGCGAGCAGCTGCAAGATCTGCCGCTCCCGGGCGGTGAGCACGCTGAAGGCGTTGGGTGACTCGTCCGGCCGCTTTCGTACGTAGTTGTCGACAACGACGTCCGTGATGGACGGGGACAGGTAGGTCTTGCCTTCGCCGACTGCGTCCATCGCACGCACCAACTCGTCGAAGGCGGAGGCCTTCATGAGGTAGCCGGAGGCCCCCGCGCGCAGGGCCTCGACCACAAATTCACGGTCCGAGTGCATCGAAAGCACGACCACCTTGGGTGCGTGCGGCTGAGCCACGACCTGGCGGGTCGCCTCGATGCCGTTCATGCCGGGCATGGCCACGTCCATGATGACGATGTCGGGGCGAAGGTCGGCGGCAAGTTGCACTGCGCTATGACCATTTTCAGCCTCGCCTACGACCTCATACTGTTTGGAGGTGCTCATGCACACTCTCAGGCCGTCGCGCACGATGCTGTGGTCATCGACCAAAAGTACTCTCAAGACCCCGAACCTCCGAGCATGTACGCGTAGGGCGTGTGCTCATCCAGGGGTACCATGATGGTCGCCACGGTGCCTCCCGCTTGGTGCAGTTCGAGGGCGCCTTGCACCGAGCTGAGGCGTTCCCGCACGGAGAAAAGCCCGAAGCCTGCGCCCGCAGGTTGGGTCTGCGCCAGCAGCCGATCCGGGTCGATGCCGATGCCATCATCGGCCACGGCGATCTCCACCTGGGCCCGCCCGGTGCGCATGCTGACCCTCAAGGTGGAGGCCTGGGCGTGTTTGACCACGTTGATCGCCAGCTCGCGCACGGTGCGAAAGAGCAGCACCTCCAGCTCCTTGGGGATGTCGGTCTCCTCGCCGCTCTGCTCGTATTGAAAGCGAAGGTTGTGGTTTTCTTGGATACGCCGGCCCAAGGAGCGCAGGGCCGCGGCCAGCCCCAGCTCATGCAGCGCAGGTGGGCTGATGTCGAAGGTGAGCGAGTGCACCCTCTGGATGGCATGATTGACATACTTCAGGGCGTGTTCGAGGTGCCCTGGGTCCTGACGCTCCGGAGGCTCACTTTGATAGGATTGAATGCGTAGCCGGCACATTGCCAGCTCTTGTCCGATGCCATCGTGCAGCTGAACCGCCAGCTCGCGCCGCTGCTGCTCCTCTGTCAATGTGAGTTGCGAGGCCAGGTGGCGCAGCTGCTCGCGGTGCTGCATCTGCTCGGTGTCTCGGGCCTTGCGTTCGGTGATGTCTCGGGCGATCACCAAGATCAGGTGCCCGGTGCTTCCGCCGTGGAACTTTGCAAGCCGCATCTCGACCGGGAAGGCCGAGCCGTCTCGGCGCTGGTACACACCCTCCAGGGTCACCGCCTGGTTGAAGTGCATGTTGCGCCAAAACTGAGTGTGCACCTCAGGCAAGGTGTGGCGCTCCAGCTCAATCATGCTCATGCCGAGCAGCGCCTCACGGGTGTAGCCCAGCATCTCTACGGTGCGATCGTTGACATCGACCAGGCAGCCGCTCTCGTCGTGCAGCAGGATGCCATCGGCGCTATTTTGCACCAGCTGTCGATAGCGCTGCTCGCTTTCCACCAGCGCGCGCTCGGCGCTTCGGCGCTCCGTGATGTCGCGAATGACGCAGGCGAGCAGGGTCTCTTGTTTGGAGGTATAGGCGGATAGGGTCATCTCGGCCGGGAACTCGTGGCCGCTGCGCCGGACCGCGGTCAGCTCTACGACGTGGTTGACCATGCCGCTGCGCCCCGAGGCCATGAAGTTCGTGAGGTCATCGGTATCGCCCGTGAGGTACTCCGGCGCGAGGTGGCTGAGGTCCTTACCCACCACGTCTGCATCCATATAGCCGAACATACGGGCGGCGCCCGGGTTCCAAGATAGGATGTGTCCGTCCTCATCACACAGCACGATGGCATCGAGCGTGGAGTGCACGAGAATCTCGTACAGCCGCTCCTGCTCCTTCAGCTGTTGCTCAGCCTGAATGCGCTCGCTGATGTCCCGGACGATGACCAGCACGTCCTCCCCGTGCCGCGGTGCGAAGCGGACCTCGAGGTGCCGGGATTGGCCTTGAACGGGCAAGTTATATTGCACCGTCTGGGCCGTGCCCGTGAGCAAGGTATGTTTCAGCTTGTCCAGGACCGGGCGGGCGATAGCATCCGGCAGCAGGGTGGTGAGCATCGAGCCCCGGATCGTCTCTTGAGTGATCGGCAGGCCCAGTTGCGTAGGTGCATGCACATCCGTGATCATTCCGTCTGCGGAGAGCACAAATACAATGTCGGGCAGCCCCCTCAAGATGGCCCGCTGGCGCGCATCCGCCGAGGCCAGAGCCTGGCTCGTCACGCGCCGGGTGAGCGCGGCGCACATCAGCTGCCCGACCAGGGTCACGAGGGCGACATCCTCCGGGGTCCAGTCGCGGGGGCCACGCACAGCCTGCACCCCAATGGAGCCCGATGATGGTCGTTGCACGCCCATGTCGGCGACGATCATCGATACGACGCCCTGCTTTTCGAGGGAGGCCCGCTCAAGGTCGGCGGTGCCGGGCATGTCGGCCAGGCTCCTGAGCAGGATCGAGCCCTGGGCTAAGAAGACGCGGCGCAGCCAAGGGTAGCCGGTCATGTCGTACAGCACACCGGTCTCGCGGGCTTGATCGACAGTGGGGTGGGTCCATTGATGAGTGAACTGTAAGCGCTCGCCGGCTTCCTCGGTCTCGACGATGTAGACCCGGTCTGCGTCGAGGTGCTGGCCCAAGGTCTGTAGGGCCTCGTGGATACGTGCGTCGAGCGCGTCATCACCGACCCTCAGCAGCCGCTCCGCGACGGCCGCCACAAGGCGGTCCCGTGCGGCTGAGGCGCCCGCTTGCCCATCAACCGCGGTCACGACGAGCTCTCATGCGCCTTTTTGGCGCGACCTTCGAACTCCGACCGCCAGTAAGGGCGGACCTGAGCCGCGCTCATTCTGTGCAAGTGGGCCTTACCTGCTGCCGCAGTGGCCCGAGCCGCCTTGGCCTTCTTGGCGGCCAGCAGCAGGTCGATCTTCGTGCTGAACAGGCGCAGCTTTCGTCCGCCATAGCCCTTGCTCAGTGCTCGATCGATGGCCGCGAGGCCCGCGCCGTAGTCCTTGGTGTGCAAGTACACTTTCGCGAGACGCCAAGGATGGTTGAAGTCCTTGGGCTGAGCCTTCTCGGATGCCTTGAGCATGCGCACAGCGTCCTTGCTGCGCCCCAAGTGCAGGTAGGCCTGCATACGGTGATAGTCGAAGGTCGCTCGCCCCGCCGGAGTCTTGGCCTCTTTGGCGGCAGCCTCGAGCAGCTGCAGCCGGCGCAACACCTCGGCGTGGGCCATTTTGTCTTGCCCCAGGGCTTCGTAGGCGTCCTGCAGGATCCCATAGAAGCTGGAACGATCGTCGATGGCGATGGGCGCCTTGGGGTCGTTGACGATAGGCTCCAGGCGGGCCACCACTTTGCGCAGGGCCGCCTTCTTTGTGGGCTCGTGCTTTAGGGACAGGGCGCAGTAGGCGACCAGGCTGGCGAAGTCGCCGCCCTGAGCGTTATTTTTGGCCTCAATGAGCCGCGAAGATCCTTGAACGGCGCAGGCTGTCTTGTCGCTATTGTACAGCGCCTCAATCCAGCCCAGCAGCAGGCGAGTGTGGGTCTGCAGCTCGTTCTTGCGAGACAGCGCGGCTTCAAAGATTGTCTTCGCTTCATCGAAGCGCTTTTGAGCGAGCGCACGTTGGCCCTTGGCGAGGGCTTCATCACCGGCCTGGGCGTTGGAGAAGAAGCGCAGCATCTCATCTGCGGTGCCGGAGCCGGCCCATCTTGCGATCAGGGCCTCGCTCTTGGGGTCTAGCACCAAGAAGGTGGGAAAGGCTGACGCAGGATGCCTTTCAAAGAAGGCGGCGTTCTTTTCAAGATCATAGTCGAGCGCCAGCCACACATGCTGATCCGCCACCTTGGACATCTTCGGGTCTGTGAAGACGTAATTCGTCATCGACAGGCAGGTGTGGCACCAGGTCGCCCAAACATCGACGGCCACGGTCTTGCCCTCGGCTTTGGCCCGGGCGGCCGCGTGGGCCCAATCGTCATGTATCCACTGGATGGGGCCCGGCTGGGCGGGGGGCGCCGCAATCAGAACGTGGGCGGCCAGAGCGAGCGCAGGCGAGAGCATCAAGGCTGGGGTTAGCACGGAGGCACGGCGTCACTCCAGCCCCAGCACCATCATCACCTCGTCCACCGACTCGCCATCGATGCGATGCCGGTCCTGCCGCAGCGAGACCTGCCGGAAACCCAGCTTGCTATACAAGGCGATCGCCGGCGCGCTGTGCGCGAATACGGTCAGATCTAGCCAGTCGATCTCATCTTGGGCCTGAGCCCAGGAGATGGCGGTCTGCATCAGATTCGCCCCGAGGCCTCTTCGTCGATGGGGCCGCTCTAAACCGACTCCGAGCTGGGCTCGGTGCAGGCTCACGGGCAGCTCGGGCCCGTTGAGCTCCACGTGTCCCACGACGCTCTCGTCCTGCCAAAGGCACCACGTTCGGCGCCAATTGGGAGACCGAAGCGGCAAGGAAAGTTGCACAGCGCAGAGCCCCTGCCAGCGCTGAAAATCGACAGGCAGGGACTTTGAAAAGGGAGCGAAGGCGGGCTCTCCGCTGCCGGACTCTGCGAAGTGGCGCTCCAGGTGGGCCCGGTACGCAGGCAGGTCTTCGAGGTCCAGGCGGCGGATGTCAGGCATGGTCTACTCGAGCTTGGTCCCGCTGGGGATGACGGCGTTCTTGGTCACCAGCAGCACCCCGTCTTGAATGCGCACGGTGTCGTCCAGGTAGGGCCCATCGGGCAACCCCTCCGGCGACAGGTGCACACCATCGCCGATGCGACAGTTCATGTCCAAGATGGCGCCCTCGATGACGCAGTCCTTGCCTACGCCCAGCTCCGGCTGCCCCAGGTCTCGGGTTTGAGCCCGGCGCGCGTCGCTATCATAGCTCTGGGCACCCAGCATGACCGTATTGTTGAGGGTGCTGCCCTCACGGATGTGCGAGCGGATCCCGATCACGCTGCGCTTGATGCTGGCGGCGGTGATGATGCTGCCCGGCCCGATGATGGCTCGGTTGACATCACATCGATTGACCTTGGCGGCCGGCAAGTAGCGCGCACGGGTGTAGATCGGGTTTTCGGCGTCAAAGAAGTTGAAGGGCGGGATGTCATCGGTGAGTCGCAGGTTCGCCTCGAAGAAGGCCCGCACCGTGCCGATGTCCTCCCAATATCCGTCGAAGGTATAGGCGAACAACCCGCCCGCTTCGCGCAGCCGCGGGATGATCTCCTTGCCGAAGTCCTTCTCCGTGGTGCGCAAGGCATCCTTCAAGACCGCGCCTTCGAACAGGTAGATACCCATTGAGGCGAGGCAATAGTCGGTGTCGCTATCGTCCTTGAGGGTGCTGCGGATGTCCGGCGGCACGAAGAGGCTGCGGATGAGCTCCGGGTCCTCGGGCTTTTCTACGAACTCCGCGATCGACAAGTCTTCTTGCACGCGCATGAGGCCGAAGGCGAAGGCCTCCTTCTCGGGAACGAAGGTCGCCGCGACTGTGACCCTCGCCTCGCTGCGGGTGTGCTGCTCGATCAGCGCACGATAGTCCATTCGGTACAGCTGGTCGCCGGAGAGGATGAGCACGAGGTCGTCATCGCCCACGGCAAGGTGCAGCAGATTCTGCCGGACGGCGTCCGCGGTGCCCTGGTACCAGGCATCGCCCGCTTCGTTCTGTTCGGCCGCCAAGATCTCCACAAATCCGCTGCCGAAGGAATCAAACTTGTAGGCCTCGCGAATGTGCCGATGCAGCGAGGCGGTGTTGAATTGGGTGAGTAGATAGATTTGGTTGAGGTTGCTGTTGATGCAGTTGCTGATCGGGATGTCGACCAGTCGATACATTCCGGCCAGCGGCACCGCAGGCTTGGCACGATCGCGCGTCAGCGGCCGAAGGCGCGTGCCCCGACCGCCCCCCATGATGATTGCAATGACGCGTCGTGCTCGGCTCATGTCAGGGGAATAGCGAATGCTTGCCTGAGGTGGAAGGAAAGTTTGCTTGCGTCAGCATTTCTTCACAGGCTGACCCATCGCGCCTCAGTAATGCCTTGCGAATGACCCACTACGACCACGCCCTGTGGCAGCGCGACCAGGCCATCAACTGAGAGGTCCAGCGTCGCCTTTTGCTCACACAAACCTATATTGGGTACGAGCAAGAGCAGCTGGTTATCTTCGTCCACAAGCCACAGCCGAGACGCGCCCGCGACGAGTCGGTCGATTCTTCGATCATGGCTGGCGATGAGTTGCCAGCTGTCCGCCGCGTCGCGCCGATAAAAGAGCCGGCCATCCTCGGTGCTGACGACGGTGCCCCAGCCGTCGACGTGTTCGACGTGCCGGGGTTGGGGCAGCAACTCGGGATGCACATCGCCTCTCACGTAGCGCGTGACGTGATCGTCGGCGTAGGGCCAAAGGGCTACGACTTCGTCCGAACCGACCCAGGCAAGGTCGCCTTCATTGACCTTGCTCTGGCCGGGCGCAGGCGGGAAGTAGTGCAGCGAACCGCCCTCTTTGCCGCTGAGGTGATAGCGAACCAGGTGCCCATTGTCGGCGCCTTCGTCGCTGTGCCACTCGGTCGCCAGCAGGTAGACCGCGTCCTCTATCTCGGGCGGCCCGGTCATCCAGAAGCTGCGAAAGTGCGCGGCCATGAGGCCGTGCTGTTGAGCGCTGAAGCGCGCCACTTCCGGATCGGGGCGAGCGATCCAGACCTCACCCTCGCCTACGCTGTGTAGCACCGTGCCCTCGGGGCCCGCGTGCGCGGCGTCGATCGGCACAGCGGCTGCCGACCAGGCCAGCGCCAGGCCCTCACCCATACTAAGTGTGTGCACCGAACCATCGGCCAGACCGACGAGCGCGTGCGTGGCGTCCGGCGCATCGGAGGGCCGCCAAGGGGTGATCCAGCGCAGCCGGGCGTCGGCCTGCCAAGGGATGGGCGCGGCAGAAATCGCCTGGCAGTTTGGGCTCACCGCCAATCGCGCCGCAGCCAGCGCCTCCGGCAGCGCGGCCAGGGTGATCCAAGACCCGGCCAGCCCCGCGATGACCTCGGTGGAGACCATGCGGTGGGCGCGAGGCAGCCGCCGCGACACCGTGTGCGGCGCGGCCAACGTGAGCGGGCCCGGGCTGAGACCCAGTTCGGCGACGGTCCGGGCGAAGAGTAGGGCGGTGACCCGCAGATCCGAGCCGGTTCGAAAGCCGGTCATGGCCGGCATCGGGGCCTCGAGATCCAGCACCCAAAAGACCATGTCCGCCCCGGGAGCTGGCGTGATGGCGATCAGCGCGCTTTGGTGCGCGCCGTCCACTGGCAGGTTGAGTCGAAGCACCGGCTCCGGCTCGCTGCAGGCAATCAGGCAGAGCGCCCCTAAGGCTGCGCCTCGACGCATGCGCCATTTCTACGCCGCCCCCTCGCGTGCGTCCACGCACCCAAGTGGATCCCGATAAAAATCTGGGGCCGCCTATCTGGGGGCCGTGTTAGGTCCGGGGCATGTCGGATGTAGAGGAACGCAGGCTGAGTTTTTGGTCGGGCCAGGAGGATGAGACCTTCGAGCGCTTGATGGCCGCGCCTCGCATCGCGCTGGACACCGAGTCCGACCCCTTTCATCGCTACTTCGAGCGGGTGTGCCTGATTCAGCTGTCTGACCCCGAACAAGACTGGCTCTTCGACCCGCTGGATCACGAGGCCCTGCCCGCCGGCATGCGGCGGCTGCTGCGTGGCGACGGCCCGGTCATCGTCATGCACGGCGCCGAGTCCGATGTGCGGTCGTTGAAGCAGAGCTTCTCCGTGGCGATCGGCCCGCTCTTCGATACCCAGCTCGCCGCCCAGCTGCTGGGCAAAGAGAAATTTGGCCTCAAGGATCTGCTCTTCGGCGAGCTGGCGGTGGAGATCGATAAGGGCGAGCAGCGGTCAGATTGGGGGCGCAGACCCCTGACACGCTCGCAGATCGCCTATGCTCGCCAGGATACCCGTGATCTGTTGGCGCTCGCGGACGCGCTCGAGCAGCAGCTGCTGTCGGCCGGTCGGCTGCTTTGGCACGAAGAGGAGTGCGTCTTGGTGCGCGACAAGGAGCCCACCGACAAGCAGTTTGACCCAGAGTCCTGGCGCAAGATCAAGGGAAGCCGTGACCTCGGACCTGTAGGCCGTCGCGCCCTAAAACACATGGTGGCTTGGCGAGATGCTGTGGCCAGGGCCACGGACCGGCCCGCGTTTCGAATCATGAGGAGCGACGCGCTGTTGCGGATCGCGTTCGAGGTGCAGCGTCACGGTGAAAAGACCATCCCAGAACTCATGAACGGTCGGATCGTGCCGAAGGGTACGAATCGTATGGAGCTGCAAGAGGCGATTGTCGCCGGGCTGCGAGGCCCGGATCCGGGCAAGAACCGCCCGCGCTCTGCGGGGGATGCGCGAAAGCCGCCGAAGTCACCCGAGATCAAATCCCGCCTAGACGCGCTGCGGCAGGGCCGTACCGAATGGGCCGCAATGCTGGGTCTAGACCCCGGTTTTCTGCTGCCTGCCACCCTGTTGGAGCGAATCGCCCGCGAATCCCCTAGCAATGTTGCAGAAATGTCGGGGATTCAGGGACTTACGGAATGGCGTCTGGGTGCGTTATCCGAGAGTATTCTGGCCGTATTGGCAGTTATGGAAGCACCCAAAGGGTGCTAGGGTCGACGGCTGCGTGGGGCCGGGGAGAGGGCGGACGTATGTGGCGGTGGTCTCGAATCGAGAGGGTGGTTGATTCCCCCCTAGAAGGCTGGCACTCAGCACCCGTCCCTTGGTCCGCCCGCGGCGTGTTTCGTCGCACGGTACCCGTTTCGATACGATTTTCGAGGATGAACATGAGCCTGTTTCGCGTGCTTCTCACCAGTCTTTGCCTGACCGCTGTCGCTGTACCTGCGACCGCCCAAACTGAAGGCGAGGCTGCGGCCCCGGCCGCTACGACCGCTGACAAGCCCGCGGAAGCGAGCATGGGCGCAAGCTCAGGGTCCGGCGCGACCACCGTCGACGACTCCGACTACGCGGTGCGTCTGCGTGGGCTCGAAGAGAACGTCAACGATCTCAAGGAGCGCATCTTTCGCAGCAAGGCGCGTTTGATTCTGCTCAAGGAGACGGTGCTCAACGGCGTTATCTCGGGAGCCAAGGCCGTCATCGTGCACAAGAACGAGATGGGCTCCTCCTTCAGCTTGCAGCAGGTCAGCTACGCGCTCGACGGCGCGCCGCTGTACAACAAGACCGATACCACCGGCGAGCTCGACGAGTCGGATGAGATCGAGCTGTTCAGCGGCAGCATCGTGCCCGGCAACCACAACCTGTCGGTGTACCTGCTGTACCGCGGCAACGGCTACGGTGTGTTCAGCTACCTCAGCGGCTACACCTTCAAGATCAAGAGCAGCCACGCCTTCACCGCCGAAGAGGGCAAGGTGACGACGATGCGCGTGGTCGCCTATGAGCGCGGTGGCTTCACGACGGACCTCAAGGATCGACCCGCAGTGCGGTACGACGTTGAGGTCAAAAAGGATGTCGCTCGGCCGGCAGCCGCTTCGGCTGAGCAATAGGTGGTCCTCATGAACGCCCCTCGTGCCAAACGCGCGTCCTGCGGGCGCGTTACCTTCGGACTCGGTGTGCTGGCCTGCGCGTCCCTGTCCGGCGGCCTCGCGTCCGCCAACGTCGAGCCTGAAGACGCCGCTAAGGTCGCCAACGAAGTCGACGAAGACATCGCGGTTATGCAGGTTGACCTGCAAGAGATTAAGACCGGCTATGCGGTCACGACCTCCGCGGAGGTCGGCAAGGTTGAGCGCCGCCTTCGAGAGGGTGAGATTCACTTTCTATTGAAGGACTACTTGCGGTCCGCCATCGTGCTGCTCGATGTGGTCGAGGACCCGCAGTACGCCAACCACGCCAAGATGGACGAGTGCCGCTTCTTGCTCGCAGAGGCTCTGCGCTCGTCGCGGAACTTCTCTGGGGCTGAGCAGTACTACGAGGCCATCCTGCCTCGCGTCTCTGGGGAGCGCCTCAAGGACGTGGTGCTCGGCCTGCTGCAGATTGCCGGCGCGACCAACCGCTACGATGACGTCGACCGCCACGTGGCCCGATTGCGCGAGACGGGCACGCTGTCGCGCCCGGATGTGGACTACATTTACGGCAAGATGCTCTTCAAGGGGGGCGTCGACCAGCCGGAGAAGATGAGCCGGGCCTACGAGGTCTTTTCAAAGATTCCCGAAGGCAATAGCGCCTCGGCGCGCGCGGCGTATTACGCCGGCGTCGCCCTGGTTCAGCTGGGGCGTTACGAGCAGGCCGTCACCCAGTTCACGCAGACCCTGGGGCGGTTGGGCAAGCGGGCCGAGGACCAGAGCCTGCGCGAGCTCATCTACCTATCCTTGGGGCGCTTGCAGCAAGAGCTGGGCGATGTCGCCAAGAGCGCCGACGCCTACCAAGAGATCGCGCAGAACTCGCCCTACTTCTCGGACATGCTCTTCGAGGTGGCGTGGGCCCACGTGACGGACGCGCGCCTCGCCAAGGAGCCCGAGCCGCGCAAGGCCGCCTTCGTTCGTGCCCTGCGGGCGTTGGAGCTGTTGATGGCTACGGCGCCGGACTCAAGGCTGTACCCCCAAGCGCGGATTCTGCAGGGTAACTTGCAGATTCGTTTGGGCGCGCCGGAGACGGCCTACGATACCTTCCAGACGATCGTCGATGAGTACGGCGGGGCGCGGGACAAGATCCAGCGCATGATCGCCACGCAGACGGATACCAAGCAGTTCTTCCGCAACCTGCTCGAGGCGGACCTCGATGAGCTGCACGCCCAAAATGTCCTGCCCCCGCTCGCAGTGACGTGGGCGCTGGAGGAGGACGACATGGAGCGGGCCGTGACCATGGAGCGGGACCTCACCGAGAGTGAAAAGTTCCTGCTTGAGTGTCGCGAGCTGGTCGATACGCTTGAGACCGCGCTGGCGGGCGAGCAGCGCTTCAACATGTTCCCCGGCCTCAAGGACGCACGCTCTAAGGCCATCGCGGTGGAAAACCGCGTACTGGACGGCCGGCGCCGCCTACTGGCGCTGGAGCGCGCCATCATCGCCGGCCACATCTCTCCGGCTCAGCAGTCCGAGATTGATGAGGCCCACGTCATGGGTCGCAACCTGGAGCGGGAGATCTCGAATCTTCCCCAAGACGACGTTCAGGTGGACCGGGGGCGCGACGAGATTCGCCAGGCCTACCTCAGCGCCGGGCGACAGGCCCATCGGCTGCGGCCTCGGGTATCCGGCATGCGGGCCCAGCTCGTCGCGGTGGAGATGTGGATGCGCGACAATCGCGACACCCTCAGCCAAGAGGAGCAGACCCTCATGGACAACCGCTTGATGGAGACCCGGCGTGAGACCGAGGCCCTCGAGCGCGACCTCGCAGTTTTGGAGCGTGACATCGAGCAAGCCGCTCAGGTGGTTGAGGGCGACGGCGGTCGCGGCCATGTCCGAGAGCTGGCCGCAAGGTACGACGCGGTCCAAGCCAAGGAGATCGCCTTGCTGCGCACCGGTCGCGCCTCCGTGCCGGGCAACATGCAAGGTGCCTTGCAGCGCATCGACCAGCAGCGCGTGGCCCTAGATGGGGTCGATAGCCAGCTTGAGGCGATGCAGTCCGCGCTGGACGCCAAGATTCGCAAAGAAGTGGATGAGATCCGCTACTCCATCGCCCAAGAGGTGGGCCGGCTCGATAAGTACGAGCAAGAGCAGGCCACGCTGGCCGCCCAGACTCAGGGGCTGCTGGGGCCGGTCGCAGACCGGACCTTGGCTGCGGTGGGCAAACAATTCCGGGACCTGGTTCTCAAGGCCGACGTGGGCATCATTGATGTCGCGTGGGCCCGAAAGCAGGGCGAGACCGACAAGGTCAACGACCTGATCCGCGAACAACAACGCCGCAACCAAGAGCTTGAGGCGGAGTTCGAGGATTTCCTGAAAGAGTAATGACATGACGGCGCGTGAAAACACCCCACGCTGGGTCCCA
>SPJJ01031870.1_pt1 | contig 19375 bp, 12 predicted proteins | sample 3741741 | NCBI WGS metagenome assembly SPJJ01 (sample SAMN10925908, study PRJNA522277) | cold seep metagenome | isolation source: Elba SIP-enriched marine methane seep metagenome, extraction at timepoint T1 | place: Italy: coast of Elba, Mediterranean Sea | collected 2014-05 | reverse complement strand
GCCTGCGATCTCTTCGTAGCCAGACCGTTTGGTCGGCTTGCAATGTCCATTGCAGGTTTTGCTCGTGCTGTGTGTGTGTGTTGGTGGGCCTTTGTCGTAGGGCGTCTGGGTCTTTAGGGGTTGATACGCGGTTTGCGTGGGGTGGTGTGCCTCGCGTACAAACGGGTGCGCGATTTTACCCGGGCGGCATTCTTGTTGCCCGGTAGGCCCCGTAGGGGCCGTTGCTCAACGCGCGTGGCCCTGGGACGGGCGCCACACGGAGAAACGCATGCACTCGAGACTCTCACTCCTTTTTGTTGCAAGTTCACTTGCGTCGACAGGCCTCATCGCTTGTAGCGGCGAAGCCACAGACCCGGCCGAAATCGTCCGGCTGAGGTCGGCAACACCGGCCGAGTGCGCCGATGGCGGACAGACCATTCTTGTTGGTCTCGACGGCAATGGCGATGGCACGCTCGAGGGCGATGAGATCATCAGTAGCTCACCGGTTTGCAATGGCAGCATTGGTGAGACTGGCCCTCAGGGCGAAGTCGGAATCGACGGCACGAGCGCCTTGGTCGTGACGACCGCAGAAGCTGCGGGCGCCAACTGCGCCGGCGGTGGTGTGCGACTGGATGTGGGAATTGATGACAACGCGGACGGCACCCTGGACGCGGGCGAGATCGATGCGACCTCGTACATCTGCAACGGTGCCGATGGCGCCGACGGTGTGGACGGACTCAACTCGCTGACCCGAACGAGCACCAATGGCGTCACTGGTTGCGGCAGCGCTGGCGGCGTGACGATCGAGTCCGGACTGGATACGGACGGTAGCGGTACCCTGGACAACGGCGAAGTCACGCAAAGCAACTCCGTTTGCAATGGCAGCGACGGCGCGACCTCCCTTGTCGAGGTGAACGTTGAAGCTGCCGGCGCGAACTGTGCCGCGGGCGGTCAGCAGATCGTCTCAGGCGTCGATGAGGACGGTGATGGCGCGCTCACGGGCGCTGAGATCGCAGACACCTCCTACGTCTGCGACCCCATCAATAACCTGGTGAACGTCAGCGCGGTGCTGACCGGGTCCAGCACCATCTGCCCCAATGGCGGAAGCCGAGTTGACGTGGGCTTGGATACCAACGCCAACGGCAGCCTCGACGCCTCTGAGATCTCCCAGACCAGCTACAGCTGCAATGGCAGCGATGGCGCCAACGGCATCGACGGCGGATCCAGCTTGGTGACCGTGACACCCGAGGCCGCGGGCAATAACTGCGTCAATGGCGGTCAGCAGATTCAGGCCGGAGCCGATGCCAATGGCAATGGCACCCTGGATGCCGCTGAGGTGACCAGCACGACCTACGTGTGTGATGGCGCAGATGGCCTCAACGGCGTGGACGGCGCTGCCGGCGTAGATGGGGCCAGCGGCTCGCTCGTGCGCGTCTCCGTGGAAGCGGCCGGCGCGAACTGCCTCACGGGTGGCTCGAGGATTGAGTCCGGTCCCGACGCCAACTTTAACGGCGTGCTCGACGCGGCTGAGATCACAGCGACGGCTTATGCCTGTGACGGCCCGGCTCGAGAGAGCCTGGTCACCAGCACCAGCATTGCGCCTGGTCCTGACTGTGCGACCGGCGGCTTCGCGTGGAGGCGGGGCTCGATACCAATGGCAACGGCACGTTGGACGCGACCGAGATCAGCTCGACCTCCTTTGTGTGTAATGGCCTCGCCGCAGTGCCCTTCGCCATTCAGACCGCTGCACTGCCCGACGGCGTGGCTGGCCAGCCCTACTCGGCGACCCTCACCGCGGCCGGTGGCACCGGCGGTTCTTACACGTGGTCGGTTTCTGCTGGAACCGTCCCGCCCGGCGTGACTCTGTCGCCTACGGGTACCCCAGACGCGACGCTCAGCGGCTTGCCCACCGGTGGTGGCAACTACACCTTCACGATCACCGTGACCGACTTCTTTGGGCAGTCCGCATCCCGTCAGTACAGCATCGCGGTTGCGGGGCCCGTCCTCGAGATCACAACCTTTGTGGCGCCTCAGCTGGACGTCAATGCGCCCTACAGCTTCACGCTGGCGGCCACGGGCGGATCGGCGCCGTACACGTGGAGCATCGCGCAAGGCAGCTTGCCCGCGGGTCTGACCCTCAACGCTAACGTGATCTCCGGAATGCCTGCTGCGAACCTGCAGACCGATACGCTGATCCGGGTCACCGACTCGGGCGGAGCCACGCGTGACGCGCGCATCGTCTTCCCCAGCCGACGCGACTGGGTAGGCTTTGCGGGGGACATGACCACGGACGCCGTGACTGAGTTCTACGTCGTCAACGTCGCAGGCGGGGTGGTGGGCACCGCGGTCGCAGTCAACCCGACCGTGGTTGCAAACGGCGATCTGGGACAGACCAGCTTCCCCACGTATCAGGACGCCAAGTTCTCGGCCTCGGGTGACAAGGTGGCTTTCGTGGGCGACCTCGCGCTCGATGGTGCTGAGGAGCTGTGGTTCGTGGACCTGAGCGGCGCTACGCCTGGCGCGCCCGTCAAGGCCAACCCGGACTACACCGCGACCACTCAGGATGTGGACGCCGATGACTACAACTTCTCGCCCGACGGCCGGTGGCTGGCCTACATCGCGGACCAGGTCACCGACAGCGAGTCGAACCTGTACATCGTCGATACGACGGTGAGCCCGGCAACTTCGGTGCAGGTCAATGGCGTTCTGCCAGCCAGCAGTGATGTCGATACATCGGATGGCTTCGCCTTTTCTCCGGACTCCACAAAGCTGGCGTACATCTCGGATGAGGTGACGGCTGCGGTCGAGACGCTCTGGGTGGTGGACCTCACGGTGCAGCCCTTTGTGCCCCAGCAGGTGAGCTCAGGCGCGGCCACCGCAGACATCTTCGCGCTGACTTGGTCGCCGGACTCGACCCGGCTCATCTTTGCCGGTGATGACCTCGCCGACGGCGTCACAGAGCTGTTCATGTCGGATGTCACGGGAGCCGTCCCCGGAGCGCCCGTGCGTTTGAACGCCCCCATGACCAACGCCTCAGGCGACGTCAGCACCTCCGTGTCCTTCGACCGCCCGTCAGACTTCCGAGTCTCGCCGGACGGCACGAAGGTCTTCTACATCGCGGATGCGCGCACCGAGAGCGTGGACGAGCTGTACGTGGTGGACCTCGCCAACCCCGGCGTCGCGCGTTTGGTTAGCCAAGACGGCCGCACCAATACGAGCGATGACGTGGACCGTGCCTTTTGGACGCCGGACTCACAAAATGTGGTCTTTGTGGGCGATACCGAGACCACAGGCGTCTTGGAGGTCTTCTTGGCGGACGCGACGGGCACGGGCGCGGCTGCGCCGGTTGCGCTGAACGCGCCCTTCCCGACGAACGGCGATGTCAGCCAAGGCTCAGCCAGCTTCAGCACGGATGAGGTGGTCGTTGATCCCCGCAATCGCGGTGTCTTCTTCATGGCGGATGGCCTGGTCGATGTTGAGGAAGAACTCTTCTTTTCGGCCTTTGCCTCACCCGGCACGATGACGAACCTGTCGCCCAACATCAGTGGCACCAGTGACGTGAACAGCTTCCTCGTCTCCAAGGGCGGAAGCTTGGTTGTCTTCAACGGCGACCCCACAGGCTCGGCCATCGACGAGGTGTACGCGGTGGATACCTCTGGGGCGGTCTTCGGGGCGCCTCAGGTCGTCAACGGTCCCTTGGTCACCAGTGGCGATGTCGACACGGGTGCCAGCAGCACGAGCCGAGACTATGACATCGTCAACGAAGGCGAGGCTGTCATCTACATCGCGGATCAGCTGACCGATACGAACGATGAGCCCTTCTACACGCCGATTACGGCGGGCGTTGTGGGCACCTCGGCCTCAATGCTGACCCCGGTCAGCTTGGGCGATGCGTACAACATCTACCGATGATCCCCAGCGGAGGCCGCGCCTGAGGCGCGGCCTCCGCATCGTGCCCTCCCGCCCCGCCACTTCGAATCAGCTGCTTCATTCTAAGACGCGCTAAATTCTCAGCAGTGCCCGCGCATCGCTGTGGGTGATTGCGACATTGCTGCAGTCTGCCTTGCGGGATTGAGGGGCGCTGGCCGAACTCTTGCGCTCCGCCGCGAAAACTCTCATGGAGGTTCATCGGGGTGGGCATCGCACCGCATCGCTCACCGTCGCAGGCGTGCGAACCCGGGGGGCGCAAGATAGCCTTCGAAAAAACTCACATCTATGGTTGGAGAGTCAGCCTCATTCGCCTCGTAACGAACCTTTCAGGTTTGCAGGCTGATGCTCCGTAGCATGCGGCAGGTTACACCGTGACCTTTCGGCACGCCTGCGATGTAAGGGAACTTGCTCCACTTGTCGTAGGGGCGGGGCATCACACAACTTAAATTCATGCTGACTCACCGCGTCCCTGCGCTGACGCCCGACACCCTCTACGATCAAATGCATGAAGCCTTGCACGATGAGCAAGCAGCCCTGCACGAGCACCGAGTCTTCGGTCTCGTCGACTCCCCCCAAGCTCTGCGTGTCTTCATGGCCTCTCACATCTTTGCGGTGTGGGACTTCATGTCGCTAACAAAGGCCCTGCAGGCCCACCTTACGTGCACAACGGTACCGTGGCTGCCGCCCACGAATGCGGACACCGCCCGGTTCATCAACGAGATCGTGTTGGGGGAGGAGAGCGATGAAGTCGCGCCGGGCGTCTTCATGAGCCACTACGAGCTGTACCTCGCGGCTATGCGGGATGTGGGGGCCGATACCGCTCCGGCGCAGCGCCTTGTGGGCAACATCCGCCAGGGCATGAGTGAACGCGAGGCCCTCGATAGCGTCAACATGCTCTCCCCGACGCGGGACTTTGTCTTGAGCACGCTGCACTGGGCTCGGGCCCGAGTTCACGTGCTCGCGTCGGTCTTTGTCATGTCACGGGAGGACGTGATTCCCAGCATGTTCCGGCGGCTATTGGCGCAAAACGTGGTCTCTCCCAAGGTGCCGGCCGGCACGCCCCGGATCCAGGATACGAGCAACTTCGAGTTGTACCTCGAGCGCCACGTGGAGCTTGATGAAGAGAGCCATGGCCCGATGGCCAAGCGCATGCTGCAGCAGCTCTGTGGCGTCGATACGGTCGCGTGGAAAGAAGCGGAAGAGGCGGCGAGGGCGGCCATCGCCTCTCGGCATCGTCTGTGGGATGGCATCGCGGAGCAGCTTGAGCGTCTGCCGCGCTGAGGGCGCCGGCCTCAGGCGCTCGGCAAGGCATCCAGCAAAGTACCCTCGAAGGTGCCCGACAGGCGCCGACCGTTCTTGAATGACAGGTCGACGCGCCCCTTGATCGGACTGCCGATCTCACCCGTCCACGTATCGAGTTGCACGGTGTTGGTGCCCTCCAGCTCCGTGGTCAGAGTCACCGGGCCCGCGAGCAGCACTCGGGTCACGGAGCCGCCCGCTTGCAGGAAGTCGATCTTCTCGCCGGGCGTTATCGTGACCGCCTGAGTATCGAAGACCACCATGAGCGTCTTCTCTAGCCCCGTACCCAACGGACGCACGTACTCAATTCGAAGGAAGGCGCGGTCTCCAGAGGTGAGCTTGAGCAGTCGCGCCTCGGTGAAGAGCATCTCCACGTCCTCACAGTAGCTACCCTCAAGTGTATTGGCGCCACCGCCGCCGTTGCACTTGGTCTCCGAGGAGTCGCCACCGCAGGCCGACAACAGCGTGGCACAAGCCAGCAGGGACGTTCGCAGGATTCGTTGCATCTATTGCTCCCGGGCGAACAGCAGGTCGCCGTTGCCATCATCTACGTAGGCGATGCCGATCTTCCCCGAGTCATCGACTGTGATGGAGGTGGAAAAGCCGACCCGACCAAAACCCTGGCCGTCGTCGACGGGGTACAGGGCCCAACCACCAGCCTCCAGGCGGGCCAGACGCACTTCGGACTCTGCACTCAGGGTCGAAGGGCAGCCACGGTCTGAGGCGGGCCCGCAGTAGCCATAAGAGATGATCGGTCGGCCCTCGGCATCGATGGCCAGACTGGGATGAATGCCCGTCTTGCCCCGGCTGTCCACCCGCTCGGTCTGCCAAGACTCACCCTCGTCCGTGGAGGTCGCGACCATGAGGTCGGCCTCGGCGGTGTCGAAGAAGGCTAAGTACAGCGTTCCATCGGGTGTGGTCGCGGCGCCAATCTTGGCGCTGGTGACACGATTGTGCACACGCCGAAGGCGCCACGCCCCCTGCGCGTAGACCGCCGCCCAGACGCCGGCGATGTCCTCCGTGCCGGGAGAGAACTCCACCGTGTAGGCGGCCATCAGCCCGCCCTGGGGGGTATAGGCGATCGTGCCGTGGGTGCCACCGCCCCGCTCCGGGTCGACCATGGTGTTTGTGGGCACGGGCCCGCCTTCGACGTAGACCTCGACGTCGGCCTGGTTGAGGTCGTCGACCGCGAAGCCAAGGTGCGTATCGCGATACACCACCGCAAAGCCTGCGCCGCTGGGGTTGGCGGCGATGGCGGCGTAGCTGCCGACAACGTAGCCCTCGTTACAGTACTCACTGCAATCTCCAGTGGCCTCGGTGGAGACGTCGACGAGCGTACGCAAGGTCCATTGCCCGCCGCTCTTGGTGGCCATCACGAGATCTGTGGGCTCCTCAATGGTGGCGCGACCATCGTCATCGCCGCCCAAGAACACCACATGAGGTTCGCCACCGACGTAGGCCAGCCCCAGCCCCTTGAGGTCATCGCCGCCTGGGATCGCCTCGCCGGGGCGAGTCACCAGCTCTGGGCTCCAAGCGCCGTCACCGTCGTGGCTCGCGAAGTGGATCTCGCGTTCACCTCCGCCGGCGGGCGTGAAGCCGTAGGCCACGACGTAGCCGCCGCTTGGGCTGTTCGCCGCTTGGGCGAAGTCACCGACCACGGCGCTGCTGCCCAAGCCCTCGACCACGTCGATGGTGAAGCTGGGGCCCTGAGGCGCCACGCCCGTATCTGCGGATGGACCGGCGTCCGCGGTGTTATTGGCGCTGTTATTATTTGTCTCGCTGCCGGAGCAGGCGCCGAGCACCAAGGGCCCTAGCGTGAGCGCAGCCAGACTTGCGTTGAGGGCCCTCACCGAGAGGCCCCGCTCAGGGCGCTGGCCGCGTTCGGGTGCAGGTCGGGCGCCGAAGTGGGCATGTCGCTCACGTCCGCGCGTTCGGCCACGGCCTTGGCGCCGGCCGCATCACCGAAGGCTTGGCGCACAGCGATTTCGTTCGCCGCCGCGTAGGGGTGCCCAATATCGGAGGCTCTCTTAAAGCCAAAGAAGGCCTTTTGGGGGTGACCAAGTAGCAGCTCCGCCATGCCGATCTTGTTGTAAAAGCGCGCGTCGCGGTCGTCGATCTCCAGCCCCCGAGAGGCCATCAGCTTGGCTTGGGCAGGCTGGCCTGCGCTCAAGAAGAAGTCGGCCATGTCTGCGATGGCTTCGAGGTTCTTCGGGTTTTGGGTGAGCGCATCCTTGAGCTCGGTGCGCCGCTGCGCGGAGGCTCCACCGCCGCTGGCTCGAACCGTGGGCGGCTCCTCCTCGGGGCCGCGGTTGACGCAACCGAGCACGGCCGGTGAGTAGACGTCGAGCTCCCGGGCCTTGGCGACGCAGGTGGCGAAGTACTCCTCGGCCCGGGCCGCGATGCCTGCGACCTGCTCACCGACAAGCTGCTTGTACTCTTGGGCCTCTGCCGCAGACAGCCCTGCGGGCGCCGGTGCGTTTTGCAAAAAGCCCGCGAAGCCTTGGTAGGCCAGGGCGGCTCGGTGCAGGGCCGCAACCGCCCACTCGCCGCGGTTATAGCCGACGGCATCCACCAGGGCCTCTTCGAGCTGCCCGAGTAAGGCTGCCTTGCGCTCTGCGGCGGCTTGAACGTCGCCGTCGGCGCCGGCCCGCTCGAACTCTCGGAAGATCACGTCTCCGTACAGGAAGGCGGCGCGCGCGGCGTCGTCGAGCACAGCGTCGTCCGCGCCGCGCCCGGCAGCCCGCACCGCGGCCGAGAACTGCTCCACGGCCGAGTCGAGGTCGCCCGCCTTCTGCGCGCTGATGCCCAGCATCAGGTGGGCTTTGACGCTGCCCGGGGCCGCCTCCAGAACCTCCTCGGCCGCATTGGACACGCCATCCCAATCTCCGAGGGCTTCGTAAGATTCGAGCATGCTGGCGCCGTAGACGGCGCGCTGAGCCCGGTCCTTGACCGAGCCCATGAGGGTCCTAAACAGCCCGATGGCGGCTCGGTGGTCGCCCACCAGCTGCTTGATGGTGGCCGCTTGGGCGAGCATGCGTTGCGCCGAGCCGTCCTTGGGAAAGCGCTTGTGAAACTCCTCAAGGTAGACGGTCGCCTGGGCGTATTCGCCGGTCTGGGTGGTGAACGCGGCGAGGGTGCCGAAGACGTCTCCGAGGTACTGACTGTTCGGGTAGGCGCCGATGAACTGGTTGCCGGTCTCGAAGGTGCGGTCGAAGTCGCGGGCTTCTTTGTACTGAACGAAGGCGGTGTAGAGCGTCTTTTCAGCCACTGGAGAGCTCTTGTTTTGCTCCCAGTATTTCTTCAGCTGTGCGCCGGAGTCGCCGCCAGAGTCTCGGTCCACGCTGGCCGTGAGGATGACCTCGCCGATCTGGCGCTCCTCGGCGCCCTTGGCGGTCGCCATCATGCGGTTTTTGAAACCCGCGCCGCCGATGCCCGAGCTCGCAAGGCTGCGCGCCTTCTCGGCCAGGCCCGCAAAGTCCTGCATCTTTGCGAAGGCGTCCAAGATGAGGTCGGCCGCGGTCTCGGCTGCCGGGTCCTTCGGGTAGGAGGCGACGTACTCGTCGAAGACGCCGATGGCCTTTTCGAAGTCGCCCGACTCGTAATAACTGCGACCGATGTTGAGCTTGATCTTCGGCACCTTGTCGCTGCGCGGGAAGCTCTGCACATAGCGGATGCCGTTATTGATCAGCCCCTGCTGGGCCCAAATGCGGTCAAAGCGGGACATCTTCTGGCTGTCCTTGAGCGCCTCATGGAAAGAGGCGCAGGCGTTGAAGAGCGCCTGCTCCTTGACCTTGTCGTCCTCGGCGCCGCGGGCCACCTCTTCGAAGCGGTCGCCCGCGTCGAGAAAGAGCTTCGCCTCGAAGAGTGTATCCGCGAGGTTCTGCAAGATATCTTGCTTTTGTTCTGCCTCGGGGAAGCTGTCTAGGTACTCCGCGTAGGCCTTGGCCACCCGGGGCCGCAGCCGTCCGCGGCCCGACTTCTTTGAAGCGGCCTGGGCGCGCGTCGAAAGGTCACGGGAGTACTCCTCAAAGTCGGTGCTGGCCGCGTCTCGTTGGGCCTTGGGCACGCGCCAGTCAAATCTATAGCCATCGAGGGCCGCGAGCATCGCGGGCACGTCCTGATTGACGCGGTTGTAATTCTTGGACTTCTTGTCCGCTTCGTAGATCTGCCCCGTGTAGTCGAGGTTGGCCTCGGCGTCGTGAGAAAGGCGCGCGATGTCCCGGTACACCATCGCCGCAGAGGCAAAGTCCTGCTTGATGAAGTAGCGCTTGGCCAGCTTGCCCAGCGCAAGCAGGTACATGTTCCGCGAGGGAGACAGCCCCTTGAAGTACTTCAGCGAGCCGCGAGGTTTGCGGACCTCGGTATAGGCGTAGGCCAAATCGACCAAGGCCTCCCGTTGCACGTTGACGAGGCGTTCCTCGGCGCTGCGTTTGGACTCCGTCTTGGCGCCTTCCCGCCGCACCGCAGCTTCGAAGTGGTACAGCGCCTCCTTGTAGTCGGCCTCGTTCAGGAAGACCCAGCCCATCTTGAAGTGGGCCATGGGGTGAGACGTGGACTTCGGCGAGTCGAGGATCTTTTGATAGTAGCGTTTGGCTCCGGTGAGGTCCTGCTTGTCGAAGCGATAGTCGCCCAGGACGAGGTAGGCATCGAGGACCAACGGGCTCTTGGCGTGTTTGCCGACCAGCGCCTCGTAGCTTTTGATCATCTCCGCGTAGCGGCCCAGCTCTCGGTACTCGTGGGCCAAGAAGAAGTGCACCTTGTCGGCATCCCGAAAGTTCGGGAAGTCGTTCAAGATCCGCTGATAGGTCTCGACCGCCTTTTCCTTGAGCAGCTTGGCGGTCGGCGCCACCGCGGAGCCCTTGGCGCTTTCGCCGCGCTCCTCGTGCACCAGGTAGAACTCATAGCGCGCCTGCTCGACGTACAGCTCCGCTAGGCGCAGGTAGATGTCGGGCAAAAAGGGCGCGCCTCGGGAGCGGGAGATCAGCTCCTTTGTCACCTCTACAGAGTGGGCGACCTTGGCGATGTCCCGGCGCAGCTTCTCGATGAGATCCTTGCGCTTGGCGGACTCCGTTTGAAAGTCCGCCGACCCGGGCAGCTGTGCAAGGGCCGTTGCAGGCGCCAGGGCACAGACAAGTATCAACGCTAGCCGGCGCATTACTCTTGGCCTCCTTCGTCGAAGCAGCGGTTTTCGACAAAGAAGTCGAAGTCGGCCAGCTCGTCATTCCAGAACTCTTGGTCGAACTGGTAGTAGACGGAGTCGCCGCCAGCCGGGATCTGCAAGTCGTCTTCCTTTGTGGGTCGCCGCGCGTCTTCTTGGCGAAGCCGGCGGTAGATCTCTAGGCCGACTTCGTAGTCGAGCAGGTACATCTGCTCTTCAAAGTCGACCAACTCTTCAGCGACTGCGCGTGTCTCCTTGGTGAGCCGCGCTGCGAGCTGACCGTCGATTTGCTCAGCTTTGAGCGCATAGAGCTTTCTCAATTGCTCATCGAGGCCCACCTCTACCCAGCGCCCACCGATGGTATCGACGCGGTCAGCTTCGTCCTTGATGCGGCGACGAAATGCAGCCAAGCGGCCCAGCGCCCCGCGAGACAGCGCCGCGGTGCGCAAGACATCGTCTTCTCGCAGATCGATGCGGGCGCGAATGTTCTCTAGGGGTCGGTCGTAGCGAAATCTGAAGCGCCGAATCTCTCGCTTGGCCGGGATGTAGTGGCACAGGTTCTTGTAGACCAAGGCCCTCAGCAAGAAGCGCTCGGGCGCGAAGTAGGGGGGGGAGGAGGGGGCCTCGAGGGCGTACAGGATGCCCATGGTGCGCCGGTAGTCGCGCTGCCAGTAGCTGGTCCATGCTTTCTCCAGGTACAGGGAGGCCTCAGCCGTCGTCAGCTCTGGGACCTCGACCTGCCCGTAGAGCTTGTCTGCGGCGGCGTAGCGCTCTTTTTCGTACAACACGCGGGCCAAGGCGAGGCGGGCATCATTGCGCGTCTGGCGGTCCGCTAGGGGGTGGCTGAGCGCCATTCGAAAGCGCTTGACCGCATCCGTCATCTGGTTGCCGCGTAGCCGCTGCACGCCGACGGCATAGATGGCCTTGGGCTTGAGCGGGTCATCATCTGGGATGCTCGAAAATGAGCGCTCCGCCCACTCGATTTGCCCATCGCGAAGGTCGGCCAGCCCCTTGTAGAAGGTGACAAAACCAAAGACCCGAGTTGGCAGGTAGCCAAACTCGCTGTCCGTCAGCAGGCGGTCTTGCAACAGCGCCTCGTCGTGGGGGCCCTGCATGATCTCTTCGATCTGCGTCAGAGCTTCGGGCAAGATCTCGGGCCGGGTCCGGTTCTTAGCGACGTTGTACAGGTACTCCACCGCGCCATGAGAAAAGCCGAGTTCCTTGAGCGAGACCCCTAGGAAGTACTCCGCCCACTCGTAGTTTTCGACGTTGTCCTCGTTGGTGGACAGGTAGTCGTACATCGCCGCCGCGGCGCCCTCGAAGTCGCCGCCATAGTAGTCACCGAGGCCGTCTTCAAATACCTCCGGTGGGGCAGCGGGGCGGCGCGGAGTCGAAGGCGCGGGGGCCGCGGCGGCGGCCGGCGGGGCCACCTCCTCGGCGGGGGCGCCCACGAGCAGGCTGCTCAGTGCCAAGCTCGCCAACAGCATTATTTCTTCCCCTTGCCTGAGCGCTTCGGCGCGCTCAGGGGATACAGCTCATCAAGCTCTGCGAATGGATCCACGAGGTCCACCTCGGTGGGGGTGTCCTCCGCTAGGTCGGTGGGGCGCGCCGAGCCAAAGTTGAACGAGACGCTGGCCGTGACGTGCAGGATGTAATCGGCGCCGCCCAAAAAGTCCGGGGCCACGATGCTGCGCGCGTCCAGGCGGGTCGAGACAACCTGACCGAACAAAAAGCGGAGGCCAGGTCCCACAGAAAAGTGCGGACGAAAGCCCTCGTTTTGGTAGTGAATGGCTCCGCCGCCGACCGCAATGTAGGTTGACACATTGACGATGCTCTCGTTGAGCAGGGTGAGCTTGCCGTACAGGGGCGTGAACAGCACGTGGGAGCTGACCATGTACTGGATTTCAGGCTGGTCTGTGTCTTCGACGCTCCAGCGCTCCAGCAGCTCATCATCGAGGCCTTTGTCTACGTTGGATGAGTAGTGCACCGAGATGGCTTCCCAGCTCAGCAGCTCCGTGAGGTGAAGGGTGTAGGCCGCGCCTAAGGATAGGCCCGTGTAAAAGGCATCCATGGGCAGCACGCCCGCGCTGGCCGTGAATTCATGGGCGAGGCGGAAGGGCCGGTCTTGCACGGCGATGACCTTGCCGCTTTGAAGGTCCTCGTCTTGGGCCATCGCCTGAGAGGAGGCAAGCAGGCCTGCGACGAAAGCGAGGTTGCACACACGGCGAATCATGCGTCATCCCTCCACAGGTTGAATCCGAGGGACAGGCTCAAGACCAAGACGTTCTCCACTTCGAAGGACTCGTTGTCACGAATGGGGCGGCGAAAGCTTAAGAAATCCCGAACGTCCAAGCGCACCGACAGCAGCTTGCTCGTGTACATTCGGTAGCCCAGCCCTAGGCCCACTGCGGGGCGCAGGTCGCTGAGCGTATCGCCGAAGCTGGAGCGGTCGCCAAAGATGAGTCCCGCGTAGACGCCGCCGAGCAGACCGTGGTGCACGATCGTGTCGTTCATGAGGGCCTGTTTGCCGTATAGCGGCGCCACCTCCACGCCCGATGTGAGCATCAGGCGGGGGGCCGAGAAGTCCTCCGGCGGCACCGCGAACTGATCGATGAGGCTGTCGCGCAAGTTGGTGGACGTCAGCGCGGCCCCCGTCAGCTGCACCACCTCCCAGGCTACGAAATCATTGAAGTGATAGGTGTACGACAGACTCAGCGTCCACCCCTTCTGAAACGCATTCAAGGGCATCGATCCAAGACCGGCGCGGACCTCGTGAAAGAGCTGGAATTTGCGCTCCTGAATCGCCACACGCTCCGACTCCGTCTCGGCCAGAGCGGACCGGGACAAGAGCGCGGTGCTACCGACGCAGGCTACAAGAGCAAAGATGGCCGTCTGCTTGGACGTCACGATGAGGGGAGGCTACTTCAGAACCCGACGGAGCTGAAGATGAAGGGATAAGAGACCACGACGACCCCACCTCGGGGTTTGGGGAAGCGCCAGCGTTTGAGCTTGCCGATGATGCAGCTGCTGACGGCGCTGCTCTTCAAGGTGGCCAGCTTTTGCTTTACGCGGCCCACCGAGCCATTGCTCTTGATGGTCCACTCCAAGACGAGCTTGCCCTTGAGGCCCGGAGTCTTGATGAGCGCACGCTCGTAGCAGTACTGCACCTCCTGTAGGTGCTGATTGATAACCTTTGCGACTTCTTCGCGAGAGATGCTGCCCCGGGCCTTAAGCCGGCGCGAGCTCGCGCGCTTGACCCGGCCCCGCACCGTCTTGCCACCGCGCTTTCCGATCTTGGCGAAGCCCTTGCCGCCCTTCAGCAGTGAGGCGCTGCCTCGGGTCAGCAGCTTGCCGCCTCCGCCGCCGCCCACGCTGATGCGGGAGGAGGGGGTCTTACCCACCAAGGCACCGACCCGGAAGTTGGAGCCGCCCGGCGTACGGACCGCGTCCAGATTGGATACGGCCTGCACCATGCTCTTTTTACCGGGCGCGGCGAGGTTGAGCTTGCCCATGGCGCCGAGGACCCCGGCCTTCTTCACCTCTTTGGCGCTCACGCCCTTCGGGGTGCGCGTGCGCCTGCGGCGCTTGGGCGTCGGCTCAGGTTCCGGCTCGGGTTCGTTGGCCTGGCTGTCTTCGGGCTGAGGTTCCGGTTCCGGCTCGGGCTCGGGTTCCGGCTCCGGCTCGGGCTCAGGTTCCGGCTCGGGCTCAATCTCGACGTCCCGGAGGTCGTCTTTTTCGAGCTCCGCCCACTGCTCTCGGCCCACATCGCTGTAGCTGATGCCGGGCGACGATAGGCCAACGATCACACCCGCGAGCAGATGGAAGATCAGCGCTGAGCCGAGGGCTTTGAGGATCAGGGGATCGAAGCGGCGCTTGTCCTTGGCGACGATCACGGGCGGCGGGGAAATGAAGCGCAGGTGAAAGCCATGGTCGCCGATCTCGACCGTGAGGGATTGGGAGGACTTCAGCTCGATTCGAAAAAGATCACCCTTCTTCGATACGGCGTTCGTGGGGACCTTGAAGCTGTCGAGGGACAGCGTCTGACCGCCGTCAATCACAACCCCTTGGGTCGAAGAGGGGAACTCCACAACCGCGCGGCCGGCGGCGAGCAGCTTGGCGAGCTTGAGGCCCGTGTGGCCTGCGTCGGGCGCGCGGGCCCCGCGAGGTCCGCGCCCGAGCACGTAGCGCTCGCCCTTGCTTTGCAGGATGCATTGACCGCGAAGCTCGTCACCGCTGAAGGCGATGACCTCCAGAGCAGATCCCGGCCCCGAGGCGCGGCCTTCGTCGTGGCTCACCACCAGCTTTTCAACGAGCGAAAAGCCGGCGGGCTGCTCTTCATCATCTTCCTCGTCATCGTCGAAGAAGGTCTGCGCAGGTTGGGCTGCGCTGGGCTGGTCCGAGGGCAGGGCCGCGCTGCCAAGAGGTGGGGCCTGGGGCGGCGCTGTATCCAAGGCTTGGCCGGTGCGGTCGGGCCAGGCAGGCTGAACTGCGGCCGGGGTGAACTGTTGATCCAGGGCGGAGGCCAGCTCTTGGTCGTCTTGGAAGGCAGGCACTCCGGATGGCGGGGTGGCCTGCTCGTCGGCCAGGGGCGTATCCTGGGCCTCAACGACGTCGGAGATGGACACAGGGACCGAGGCCGCGGAGCCGTCGGAGTTGAGCGTATCGGAGATGAGGTCATTGATGCCGGCGGCGCGGTCCCGGATGAGGTGGGTGGGCACCTTGGCCTGCACAGGAGGCGGATAACCTCCGAGCTGCTGGGGGTCGCTCGACTCAATGACCTGAGTCTCCTGCTCAAGATACGGCTTTTTGTGGGCGACGGCGGGCGGTGGGCGCTGAGATTGCTGGGGAACCTGCGATGGCGGCGCGGCTTGGGGGCGCAGCGACCGCCGGTTCTGCTGCACGAACTTCAGCTTGATCGTGAACGGGCCGATCTGCATCTCATCACGGGCTGTGATGTAGGAGTGCTGAATCGCGCTGTGGTTGATGCGCGTGCCGCCGGCTGCGCCGAGGTCCAGCAAGGTGGATTGCGGACCCTTATTGTTGAAGACCGCGTGATGCGCTGCGACGCCGGGGTCATCAAGGAGCAGGTCGACGTCTTGGCCAGACCCGATCAGGATCTCTGTCTCCGTGAAGACCTCACTGCCTACGTATCCGCCGTCCCGAAAGACGAACAGCTGAATCACGGATGCTTCGGACATGGCAGGCTCAGCGATCGTAGATCGTGCGCAGGGTCAGCTGTCGGAAGGACTTACGACGCTTCACCATACTGGAGATGCCAGACTCCTTGCGGTCGAAGAGGTAGACCGCGCCGCTCTTGTTCGTCTGCCCCTGAATCAGCCGATCATCGAAGTCGATGCGCGTTGGGCCGCGAAACTGAGTGGAGGGCACCAGGTTCGACGTGGCGGGCGCGGCCGGCTTCGCCGGGGCGGCTGCGGGCTTGGTCCGCTTGGTGCGTCGGGAGCGGCGGCGCCGCTTCTTTTTGCAGGCGCTGGCGGCGCTTGAGGCCTCGCCGTCGTTGCCGCGCCACGCTTGATCGGCGCCGTTCGATGACGTCATCGGCGCGTCTGTCAGGCCCCAGGTTAGGAGCACGGCCAGAGAGATCCAGGCGATCCGGAGTGCGACGCGCATGCCATTGGATTACCGTCCTCTGAAAGGGCTGTCAAACCAGCCCCCAGCCTAAGTTCTCGATATAACTGGCACTGTAGTCCAGCTCGGTGGGGGCAGGGCGCCCCACCCTTAAGCGGGTTGGGGGCCCCAGCCCCCGGGGGCCGTGGGTCCCATAACCCCAACGTGTGTCGACCAGGTTGGCACGGAACTCGCTATATCCTTTTGCATGTCGAAGTTGCCCGTCGCCCTGACTGTCCCACTGGCCGTCGCCTTCATGGCTGCCTTCCCGCTCGATGCGGTCGCCCAGAACTCGGGTGACGCAGGGGGGGAGTGCTCCGGAGGCTTGTGCGGCACCCCCGACCAAACCGGTGGTGGCTGCGGCTGTGGCGGTGGTTCGATTTTGATCAATCGTACCGACCGTGGAGACACCTACCAGTTCTCCGATGACTATGACGACGACGGTTTTGAAGATGACTTCGACAACTGTCCCTTCGCCTCAAACGCGCTTCAGGCCGACGCGGACGGCGACGGCGTGGGCGATGCGTGCGACAACTGCCTCGCGGTCGCCAACCTCATGCAGCTCGACGCGGACGGCGATGGTGTCGGCAACGGCTGCGACCTCGACGCGGACAATGACGGCGTGCCGAATGAGCGCGACGTCTGCATGCTGGTGGCCGACCCCGCCCAGCTCAACACCGACGGTGATGCCTTCGGCAACGCCTGCGACGACGACGATGACAACGACAACCAGCTCGACGGTGAGGACAACTGCCCGCTCTTCCCCAACCCCGATCAGGTGATTCCGCCCAATGGCGCCGACGTCTGCGATGTCGACAGTGACGGTGACGGCCGACCGGACAGCATTGATAACTGCGTCGCGACCCGCAACTTCGAGCAAGCTGACATGGACGGCGACCTGATTGGCGACTCCTGCGACGGCGACATCGACGGCGACGCCATCAGCAACCTGCAGGACAACTGCCCCCGACACGCCGACGCCTCCCTGTTGGACGGTGACCGCGATGGCGTGGGTGATGCCTGCGACGACAACTACTGCTTCGTCGTACGAGGTCCCGGTGAGACGCTGGGGCAGCCTGGCCAGGAGAATCACTGCCTCGACCCGCGCACCACCTTTGAGGTGCTCTCGCTGCCCTTCGACACCGCGGCGGTGGGCGAGGACAAGCACCTGCACATCTTCGCTAACCGTGAAAACGCCGCGATGCGCTACGTGTGGACCATCGTCACTAAGCCCAGTGGCAGCGACGCGCGGATCAACAATCCTCGCGGCTCGGTCACCTACTCGAACGCTTTTGAGTACCGCTACCTCAAGGACCAGGTCGCTCAGCTGGTGCCCGACATGCCCGGCGACTATGAGCTGCAGCTGTCCGCGGAGCTGGTCTTCCCTGACCCGCAGTACCCCGGCAATAATACCAGCCGCACCTCTTACATGCTGACCGTCGAGGACGGCGAGGCGGGGGGCTGCACCTGTGACGCGCCCAAGCAGGGTTCGACCAGCGCGGCCGGGCTGGGCCTGTTGGCGGCAGCGGGCCTGTTGCTGCTCGGTCGGCGGCGTCGTCGCTGATTGAACCGCGGCGCCGCGAGTGCCACGATACCCGGGGGGAGGCGCTGAGCGTTCTCCCCCCTTCGTTTACGACAATGCGGACTTTGCAATACATCCTGCTCGTCCCGGTCTTGCTGGCCGCAGCCGCCTGCACCAAGGCAGAGCTGCAGCCGGTCGACGATATCCGCACCAACATCGTCGACAACCTCATCAGCATCGACGGTGAAGTCTGCACCGACCCGCCGCTGGCCACCGACTTCCCCGTCAAGATCCTCTTCATCATCGATGGCTCGGGCAGCATGCAGTTCGTGGACAACCCCACGATGCGGGCGCGCGCGGTCGAGGAAGTCATCTTGCGTACGCGCGCCAACCCCAGCGTCTCCTATGCGGTGATTCGCTTTAACGAGTCGGACGCGGTGCTGACCAAGCCGGGCGAGGAGATCACGGCCGCCGACCCGCTGGGCGTTGACCTGTCGGGGGCCTTCACCCGTGATCCCGCGATTTTGCAGGGCGCGGTCGAGGGCCTTCGGGTGGCCGACTCCGTGACGGACTACCAAGGTGCGCTCTCGGCAGCCTTTCAGGTGCTCTTTCAGGACATGATCGGTACGCCGCCCGCGGTATTGGGGCGCAGCAAGTACGTCGTACTGTTCTTGTCAGACGGTGATCCCTTCCCGGATTGCTGCAGCGATGAGTCTCGGGCCAGCGGTCTTTGCGCGCCCACCCAGGAGATCATCAGCAGCCTGTGCAACAACCCGGACAGCATCCGCCAAAACCCGAATCAGCTGCCCTTCCTCGTGGGCGGTCAGGACTATAACCAGCCCTATCAGATCTACGGGGCGGCCCAGGACATCATGGACCTGGCCGAGAACTTCTCGGTCGGCGACCTTCGTATGCACACCGCCTTCCTCTTCGACCCATCGCTCGCAACTCAGCTTGACGCGAACGGCTGCTACAATATTGGCGGGGTTGGTTTTGTGTGTCCGGACGAGGCCCGGCAGCTGCTGGGCACCATGGCGCAGATCGGAAATGGGGTCTTTCGGGACTTCTCGAGGGCTGAGGAGATCGACTTTTTGTCCTTCGACCTTTTGAGCATTCGACGGGAGAACGCGCTCAAGAACCTCATCGTCACCAATACGAACCTCAAGGTGGGGCCCGTGGGCTTGCAGCTGGACAGCGATGGGGACGGGATCCCGGATGATGTGGAGTTTGAGTTGGGCATGAACCGCCTATCCCTGGATAGTGACGGAGACGGGTTCGGGGACGCCTTGGAGTACAAAGAGCGCAGGAATGGCTTCGACCCGGCACAGCCCACCGCAGGCTGTGAGGAGGACGAAGATCGGCGCGATGTCGACGCCGATGGCCTCAAGACCTGCGAGGAGATCGTCTTGCGCACCTCCACGGAGCTGTTCGACACCGATGCCGATGGGCTGCCCGATGGTCTGGAAGTCGCGGTGGGCAGTGACCCTGCGTCTGCGGACGCGCTGAGCGATTCGGACCTCGATGGGGTCCGTAATGGCGATGAGGTGCGCTTTCACACCGGCCTTGGGTCAGATGAAGCGAACCAGCGCCCCAAGCTCGCGTATCGCTACCGCACCGAGGCGCTGGGGCAGAACGAGCAGGCCCAAAGCTGCTACAGCTTTCAGGTTAAGAACGTTCAGCTTGGCACGCCGCTGGCCAGGCCTGGCGAAGCGGGCTCTTATGGCCGCAACGACATCTTGGTCTACATGGCCCAGGCCCCCTTCGATGACCCGGACGACTTTGGCCGCTACACGATGGCCTGCATCGAGGCTCGGTACGTCGCGCCGGACTTCAAAGACCCGCCGGACGGTCGCATCACCCTG
>SPJJ01012548.1_pt1 | contig 19392 bp, 19 predicted proteins | sample 3741741 | NCBI WGS metagenome assembly SPJJ01 (sample SAMN10925908, study PRJNA522277) | cold seep metagenome | isolation source: Elba SIP-enriched marine methane seep metagenome, extraction at timepoint T1 | place: Italy: coast of Elba, Mediterranean Sea | collected 2014-05 | reverse complement strand
CGCGCGTTCCCGTCTGTTCACCGCCCTGCGCACGCTGCGCAAGAAGCTAGGAGGCCTGAGCCATGAATGAACCGTTCAGCCCCGACAAAATAGCCCGCTACCTACAAAAGGACCTCAGCGCGGCTGAGGCCGAGCAGTTAGAAGCGCAGCTGCCCGAGGACCCAGAACTGCAACGCATCTTGCACAAAGAGCGTACCCTGGTCGAGCTTCTCTCCGCGCCCGTGCCCGCGATCGACCGATTGGACGTGGTCTCCGGAGTACATCGAAGGCTGCAGACCCCGAAGAAATCGTCCGCCTGGCCTTGGATATCCGGTCTCGGTGTGGCGCTCGCGGCCCTCGCCCTCTTCGCTCTGCTGCCAGGGCCTATGCTTGAAAGTGAATGGCCAGGCATGACCGCGCGGTCTGCCCAACCGAAGTCAGACTCGCAGTGGATGGGGGTGCAGGTCTGGACGGCCGGCCCACAGGGCATGGTGCCCGTGGGCACCACCATCGAAGCCGAATCGGAGCTGCTCTTTTCCTATACCAACCTCGGCCCAAAGCCCGCGGAGTATCTGATGGTTCTGGGGCGGGATGCCCGGGGGCAGATCCGCTGGTACTATCCTGGCTGGACAGACCCAGATTCAGACCCGCCTGCGATAACTATTCAGGCAGGCGAGGCCCAAGTCGTCCTCAAGGAGGCCATCCGCCATGACCTGCCCACAGGTCCTCTTCAGATCCGTGCCCTCTTCTTCGCATCCCCTCAAACGGTCCGGGAGGTCGAGATGAAGCTTGATGGCGAGCTGCCCGATGTTCTACATACGCAGGTCATCAATCTGGTGGTCCAATGAGTCTCCTCGCCCTGCTCCTGCTGTCTGCAGTGCCTGTGGATAGTTTTGCCGTCGTGGTGGGTGAAAACCGCCAGATCGGCGCCGCGACACATCCGCTGTCATACGCCGACGACGACGCCGTCATGACGCACCGGCTCCTGACGGAGGCGGGGGTGCAATCCTCCCTGCTGGTTCAGCTCGACGCCGACAGCGCACCCCTATTTTCTTCAGGCGGGCCCGGGCTTGTGCCGCCCACCCGTGCCGCGCTGCTTCAGACTCTAGAGCGGACCTTCGACAGCATCCGAGATGCGCAATCGAGGGGGACAAAGACGCGTCTTTACTTCGTCTACAGTGGGCACGGAGATGTCAGCGATGGTCAGGGCTACGTGGCCCTGCGGGATGCTCGACTCACCCGCACCTTCCTGCACGAGCAAATCCTCGCGCGCTCCCCCGCCGACGAGAACCACATCATCATAGACGCCTGTCGTTCCTACTTCGTCGTATTCGGCAAGGGCCCTGGTGGCCAGCGGAGAACGCATAACCTCATCTTGCAAGACACACGCGATCGCTTCCCGAACACCGGATTTGTACTATCCACGTCTTCGGATCGAGACAGTCACGAGTGGGCGCGCTTTCGAGGGGGGATTTTCAGCCACGAAGTACGCTCTGGACTTCGCGGGGGCGCAGACATCGATCTGAACGCGGCAATCTCATACAATGAGCTGAGCGCCTTTATTGATACCGCCAATAAGACCCTGTCCAACTCAAGGTATCGTCCCGACTCGGTCATCTTGCCTCCACGTACCCAGGGCGCACAACCCGATGTCCTCCTGAGTTGGGGGGCCTCTGATACTCTCATGGTGACCGACGAGGCCTCATTGGGCCACATGGTCCTCGAGGACAGCCGCGGGGTGCGACTCGCCGATGCGCACCCCGCACCAGGCCAAAAGCTTCTATTGCGTACCCCCACATCTCGGCCGCTGTTCTTGAGGGGCTTTGAAGGCAATGAAGAGTACGTGATCAACCAGCCAGGACCCGCGGTGGTACTATCCCAGCGCCGGACCAGCCCGCCTGCGGTACTCACCCGCGGGCCCGCCCACCTGGCCTTCCGCATGCTCTTCAGCGCACCCTTTGGACCCGCGGTATTGCGGGCTTTTGACCCGCTTGCGCATGAAGTGAGGTTCACACGACCTGAGGTGCCCCTGTCTTCTAGACTGCTATCGACCACCCGAACCGTCGCCCCCTGGGTAAGCCTAGGAACCGCGGCCGTAGGCGCGGCATTGACGACCGCGGCCGTTGTCGAGCGCGGCCGCGCAAGTCAGGTAGACTTGCCTGCGAGCAATGCCAGAATCACGCAGTATAACCGTGGGGCGGTGGCTGCATACTCCGTGGCCGCGGTCTCAGGGCTGGTCTGGCTCGCCCTTGAGTTATTTTCGACCGATTCATAATTCGAAGAAAAAGATGAACGTTCGGGTGGTGGCCGGCAGTCCATAGGTCGGCGGTACCCCCGGATGACCTACGACCCCCACTTCAACGTGCCATCGCGCCTCGCATCACAGATTGCAATGCCGCGGGCTGGCAGCCAGGTTCGACGCCGGCCCGCCCGACTCGTTGGGGCCCGTATACTCATGCTCGTAGACTCAGGCCTCAGTGGTACAGCCGCTAAGGACCTTCGCAGGGTCGGCGCTGACGTCACCGAGCGGCACTGGTCTGAAGAACTCAGCGCGCTGCGTGCAGGGCCTGGGGCCGTCTACGACGCGGCCCTATTGCACCTTCACTGCCCTCAGTTGGCCGCGTTGAGCCTCGTGGACTGCCTGCGAAGGAGACCCTCACCCTGCGCCACCGCGGTCCTGCTCGGACGAGGCGCGGAGCTCAACGTGCCCATCGCCATCCGCTGCGGAGCCGAGGTCATCGTCTCCGAAGATCTCGGGGCGACGGGTCTGCAACAAGCCGTGCAGCAAGCCCTAGACAAGACTCGGCAGTGGCGGGCGTGGCTCAGCGGAGTTCGGTCAGAGCAGGCCTACCCTGCGCCTGCCAGCATCCCCGTGCCCGCCGTGCCAGAGCCTGCCAGGGGGGCCACCGACGTAGACGCCGTGGTCCGAACGCTGGTCGATAGCGCCAAGCTTTCGGCTCGGGAGGCCCAGGTCCTCAAGGAGGTTCTGCTGGGCTGCTCCAACCCCAAGATCGCGGCCGAACTCAACATCACCGTGCGCACCGTGAAGTTTCATGTGCGAAATCTGATGAGCAAGCTAGGGGCTGATAGTCGGGGCCAGATGATGCGCATCTACTTTCAGCACCTCAACGCGCGCCCCGGGCCCGGCTAGGTCCCGCGGCCCCCGCCACGCCCGAGCGCAATGAGCTCACCAGGCTGTGCGTCCCGTCATGCACACTCCAGTCTCGGTTCGCTGAGCACTACTAGGGCTCATCAACGCCCAACAGACGGCTGATGCGCCGCGGATGGAAGCCCGGCGACTTGCAGCTTCTGTCCCCGGTCGCCGAGTCCGCGCAGCTGCGGATCAGCGACCGCGCGCACCGGGACCCGCGCAGCGCAGCCCTCAGCTTTGAGATCACGGACATGCGCGCCGATTCTGGCGTTCTCTGCGTCGAGCTGTCCCGACGCAGCTTCAGCCGGTGAGCACGACCGCGCGAGCGGCTGTGGCCGCTGCCCTCCGAGCCGAGGCCCCCTCTGAAGGCCAAACGCCCCCAGATCAGGCACACAATAGCGCAAAACGAATGACATATCGCTCACTGGCGCAATACACTTCGCGCGATGCGGCCGTGGATCATGACGACTTTCGCGGGACTGGCGCTGGGCCTACCTGCCCTCGCTGGGGCTCAGGATGGTGACGCCGATGGCGTGCCCGACGTCGCGGACGCGCGCCCCTGCGACCCCGCGGTCGTCGCGGTGAGCTACGCCCCGGCCAGCGATGACCACGCCATGCTGGTCTTCGAGGACCAGTTCCCCTCCTCGGGCGATCGCGACTTCAACGACGCGGTGATCAGCTACCGCTACCGTCTGGAGCTGGACGCCAACGGAGATGCGGTGCGCCTGGTCGCGCTCTTCAGTGCGCCTGCGATGGGCGGAGATACGCTGCTCGGCCTGGGGCTGCACCTGCCCGTCAACGCAAGCTCTGTTGTCAGCCTGACCCGGACCTTCGAGGGCCAGACGGCTCAGCCCCTGAGCATGCAAACCGACGCTGAGGCCACCGCTCTGCTGTCCACGGACCTGCGGGCCGACCTGTACCCGGGCGTCTTTGGCCCCGTGAACGTGCAGGGCAATCCGGTGCAAGGCCTCGCTATGCAGGTTGTCTTTACGTTTGCGCCGGGCACCAGCCTCAGCATCGCTGGCGCTCCCTATGATGTCTTCGTCGTGCGCAGCCAAGACCACAGCCACGAAATCCACCTTCCTCAGTACTCGGGCACCCAGGCGATGAATACGGCGCTCTTTGGCACCGCGAACGACGCCAGCCAGCCGGGTCGGGCATTTGTTGACGACACCGGCCTGCCCTTCGCACTGCACCTTCCCACCCAAGTCCCCTACCCCGCCGAGGGGGTCAGCATCGCGACCCTATATACCCAGCCATCATCAGCTTCGCCGCCTCGGGCGGGTCCCTAGACGCAGACTTCTACGCGTCGCAGGTGGTCGCCAGCGCCTCCTATACGAACCCCACCGTGCTCAGTGAGGTCAGCCCAGCCGAAGGGGTGGATACGAGCTGCGTGGTGCCCGGACATGATCCTGCGCTTCCCGGCACGATGTGTAAGGACATCCTCGCCAGCGGCGGCACCGCCGACGGGCTATACTGGATTGACCCCGATGGGCCCGGGGGCCGGCCAAGCTTCGAGGCCTATTGCGACATGAGTACCTCGGGCGGCGGATGGACGGGAATTCTGCCGAACGCCGACCGCTCCTACGCCTACCTGTCGCGCTTTGAACTCAGCGAGGTCAATCTGCCCAACTATAGCGTCAACTCCACCTATGGGGCGACCTGGGGCACGACCGTCAGCAGCTCATTATGGGGTGCAGATGTGTACCGAGTGCGCATCGCCGTACCTTATGATGAAGTCCGCATGACCTATTCAGGCTGGTACAACTCACCCTCAGGTGGCCTAGGGCGCATGAATGTGGGCAACCAACATGGCAACGGCCAGATCATCAGCTTTGGAGATGCCCATACCTCCAGTGGCAGCGGTCAGACGCTCACCGTGGGTGGGCAGAACATCTTCGTGCTCAGCCGTACAAACGTCGTTCAGCGCACCGATCACGTGCTGGCACCCGGCAGCACCCGCCTGCACCTCGCGATGAATGGCTATACTTCGAGCTACGGGTATACACGCCGCTACATCGGCGCGCTTTGGGTACGCTAGCTGTCGGCGGCCTAGCTGCCCAATAGCGTCGATACCCGTTGGGCGGCCCACGCGAGGTACCCTCCCGAGACCACAAGCACCGATACGGGCTCAATGACGCTATTGTACAGGCGACTCAGTCCTGACTGCCGGCCACCCTTTTGCAACTCTGCTTGCGATCGAAGCCGAATATTTTCACCGCGCCACGGATCTACGTCCGCCTTCGGCAGGGCCGTGACTCGGGCGAGCACGTCCTCAGATTCTCCTGGGCGCATCATGATCTCCTTAGCACGGGGTCCTCGGACTCCCTAAGGGCCTCGGCCAGCGCATCTCGCGCGCGCTTGAGGCGTTGTCGGGCTGTTGCTGGGCTTAGCCCCAACACCTGGGCGGCGCTGCTGGGCTCCTGGCCTTGCACCGCGACTAAGGCCAGGATCTCGCGGTGTTTGAGCGGCAGCTTCGCCAACACAGCCTCGAGGCGCCGCTGCAGGTCGGTAGCCGCTGTGACCTCGAATGGACTGGGGGTCGCCTGCGGCCCGTGGGAACGCAACCCAAGTTGCCCCACCCGCTCAAGGTCCAGCAGCCTCCACCGGCGGTGACTGATGAAGAGGTTATAGGCGATTCGATGCAGCCACGGCTTGAGCTTTGTATCGGGCGTCAGCCGTCGGCAGCCTCTGGCGGCCCGCAACCAGGTCTCTTGCAACAGGTCCTCAGCGAGCGCTCGACTGCGGCTGAGGCGCAAGAGGAATGAAAATACGCCCTCACGATGGCTGTCATACAGCTCATCGAAGGCCTCGGGCGCGCCTTCGCGCAGGCGCTGAACCAGCTGGTGCTCCGCGTGCACTGCCCAGATCAACGCATGGCGGGGCCCGGCGTGACAGATTATTTGCGGTGCTCAAGACGCGGCCCCAAGAGTTTTTGTCACGGCCCGCGTCGCGGCGCGTTGTACGGGCACTATGCTTAACTTCATACGCGCCGGCGGAGTCGGCATGATCTTCGTCCTCGTCCTGTCGGTGCCATGCCTGCTGGCCGCAGGAGCCTTCCTTCGGACCCCCGACCCGCGCCGTCTGCAGATGGTGCGCGCGCTCAGCACAGCCTTGGTCTTCTCCGTACTCACCGCGGTCTGCAGCAACCTCGCCGCCGTGATGTCGAAAGTGCCTCAGCACCCGGAATGGTCCAAGGCTCCCGACATGCCGCTCATCGTGATGACCGGGCTGGCGGAGGCGCTGACGCCGACAATGCTCGGCTTCGCCGTCCTGGCGGTCACCTGGCTGCTGGTGGCGGTCGCGTACCGAAGATCAGAGCCACTGAGTGCCTGATCAGGTCTCGGTCCACACGGCGAGGTGATTCCCGCTGGGGTCCGCAAACTCGAAGCGTTGACCACCCGGAAAGTCGAAGACCTCCTTTAAGATCTGGCCGCCGGCCTGTTTCACCGAGAGCAAGGTTGCCTGCACATCGCTGGAGTACAGCACGACCAAGGGTCCGCCCGACTGCACGGCGTCGACCTGCTGAAAACCGCCCACCTCTTTGCCCTGCCCCTGAATCCCGCAGTAGCCCGGCCCATAGTCGGTGAAGGCCCAGCCAAATACCTGTGAATAAAAGGCCTTGGAGGCCTGTAGATCCGTCACCGAGAACTCAATGTAGTCGATGCGGTGATGACGAGCGGCGGGCGTTGATTCAGACATGGCCCAACACTGAACACCCGGGCAGCCACTGTCAATACTAAGGTGCTTGAGTGGCTGGGGCCGGAGCCTTGGAGGACGGCCCCACCTGATAGAGCTGAATCAGGGTGACGTTGTCCTGATAGACGCCATCGATGGGTCGAGACCCCATCACGCTCCAGATATCACCCTCTTTTTCGCCGTGCTCGGGCTGCTCATAGTGCACGCCAATCTGGGCGCCCCGAGCGTCATTGGCGTAGTAGATCGTCTGGGGGATGGTGCCCTCGCGGCGATACATCCGGTAGCTGTCATAGTTCGCTCGGTTGAAGAAGACCCGGCCTCTACCTTTGAGCTGAGGCCCCACGTCCGGATAGAGGGGGTGTGCCATGTAGCCCCAGAACCCGCGCTGCATGCCCAGCTCCGCGCCGCCCCGGATGCCGCCTGCGAGCTCATTATAATACCCAATGCCGTTTGGGTGGGTATGAGCGGCGCCCAGATAACCTGGCGCCAGGGCCAAGGCCACCGCTGGCCCCCAGGCCCAGCGCCCCACAGAGGCCGGCAACTCATCCTGCATCCACTTCACGGCCCAGGACAGAGCCACTGCGGCGAGCAAGCACAGCCCCGGCATCGCGTTATACCAGTGCTTCACGCCCCCAAAGATGGGGGTATTGGGCATGGAGATCAGGAAGATCGGCAACAGCGTAGTGATGAATAGGGTGGTATCGCTCAAAGAACGCCGCGTCAGCGCACGAAGCCCCGCCACCACAAAACCCAATCCTCCCAGCCATAGTATCGGCGATGGGATGGTGAACAGGCTCATGACCCACGGAAAGCTCCAAGGGAAGGGTGGCTTGACCAGCAACTCGTGAAAGTAGCTCGCCGGATAGTGCTCATGGTGTAGATGAAAACCGATGTATCCGCCGATGCGCATGACCGTGTCATGCCAAAGGTAGGGCCAGGTCATCACAAAGACGATCGGCCCGATCAGCGCGCAGGCGATCAGCACAGTGGGGATCCGAGGCAACCTCAGGTCGAGGCCACCGCCCGGCCCGCCGATGACTTGGGGGCGCAGCGAAGCCCGCGGACACCGCAGCCATAACAGCACAAAGACGAAGGGCAAAAAGAATGCGTTGAGCTTGGTCGCCAGCGCCAGCCCCCAAACCACCCCAGCGAAGACCGCGCGGGACGCCGCGCGCTCGGGTGGAGCCTGGTAGGCCCGTACAAAGGCCCACAAAGAAAGCGTCCACATCGCGGTGATCGGCACGTCGAAACAGGCGAGGTGCGCATCAAAGAAGTAGCGCGGGATAGAGGTCAGCAGGGCAGCCGCCACCAGCCCTACGCGCGCGGAGACCAGCTGCTTGCCCAGCAAGAAGGTCGCAACGACGCCCAGGGCACCGAAGGCAAAGCCCGTCACTCGAAAGCCCTGGGACGGCGTGGTCAGCCCCGTCCACTCATGGAAGATGTGATAGGTCAGGCCCTGAGTCAGCTTCACCAGCGGGGGGTGCTCGTGATTATAGTTGAAGTACTTCAGGATAGTTGTATCGCTGAAGGCCTCGAAAAAACGCGGCGAAAAGAGCACGCCCCACCACCCTGAGTACTCCTCAGCGGCTTTGAAGTAATACCCTTCGTCGCGCACAAAGCCCGTCGCGGGGGCGGTGAGCCACAGCACCACAAAGTAGGCGGCGGCAATAAAGAGTACGAGGCCCCAAGCACGCCTATTACTCATGGCTGCACCTCATAGTGCTCACGCACGTCGGCAACGAAGCAGAAGTGGTTCACGCCCGCGTCCGACGATGAGATGGCGAACGTCACCGTCGCCGTCGTCGCCGTGGCTGTGGAAATAGAGAAGGGCCGCCAGGTGTCGGCCAGGTCGATGATCAGCCGCTGAGAGGGCGATGTGCCCACGGAGACATCGAGATCAATGGGCGCGCGCGCGTTGAGCGAAGCGTTGAGCGTATGGCCCGCATGCCCAAAGATGCGTCCTCCGAGCGGAACCTTGGCAAATTGAATCACCAAGCGCCCATCGTTGGGCGGATGCGCCCACAGGCATAACCTCAGGTGGTCGCCCATTCGATGCCACTCGGGCGCCACGTAGAACCAATCCTTGTCATAGGGACAGGCCCAACGGCCCAGCTTACCGCCCTGGCCATTCTTGCTCGTCCACTTGTCGCAAGGAATGCGCTCGGTGCCCTTTTCATGCCAGACCTTCGCGGTCGCGAGCTGCGCTAAAAAGTCATAACTCGGCTTGGACTGCGTGCCTGTGCTCCAAAGATCCAAGGTGATGCCGGGCGCCGGCGCGCTGCTGCGCACCAGCTGTAGGCCGCTGGCCCTCATTCGCGGGCGAAGCGCTTCGGCCTTATCGAACAGGCCAAAGACCCAGACCCGGGCATGCGCGTCGAAGTCCTCCTGCAAGGGATCTTGCACCGCCACCGGGTGCAGGTCGCCGAGGTACTCGCGGGCGCGGGTAGCATAGGCCGGCTGTAGGATGATGAGGTCCCCGGCTTGATGCTCGGTGCGCAGCGCCTGCGCCGCCAACGCGACCTGCTCTGCGGAGGGCCCTGGGTCGTGGCTCAACCAAAAACCCGCGCCGTACACACCGGTGGCGAGCAGCCCCAGCGCGGCCAGCAGAGCAAGAGGGGTTGCCGAAGACGAAGGTGGGCTGTGCGGAGCAGCGGGCACGTCGCGCGCAATCTAGCCGACCCTCGATGAGCTTGCTAAGGCTTTTTGCTGCCACCAGTTAGAAGGTGAAGTTGAAGCCGGCCCCGATGCTCCAGTCATCGACCGACCGATAACCCTCAGTACCGTCCTCGCAGATCGTGCCGTCCGCGCCGCAGGAGCGCCAGATCCGCCACCAGCGCAGCTGGAGCACCAAGGGCCCCCAGACCGGCATGCGGGCCTGGGCCACAATGGCGCTCTTGTCGTCGACCTTGAACAGGTCGCTCGGCCCCGCGACGTTCACCCGATAATAATAGGCCGACAGCTGCAGGAACTCGAGCGCGGGCACCTCCACCGAGAGCCTAAACTGGCCATCATCCCGCGGACCGGCGTAGTCGAGGTACTCGAAGCCCGCCACGACGAACTTCGGCAGCCCCACTTGCCCTTCGAAGAAGTAGCCGTGGCGCGCCGCCGCGACGGGGCTGTTGCACAGCGGGTCTCCCACGCACAGCTCCAGCAGCTTCGGGCGCACCGTGCCACCGCCGCGCTCCAGGTGTTGGTAGCGCTCGATCTCATAGACCACGTTGAAGTAGGGGCCGACATAATCGCCGGAGACGAACCGGTACTCCGTGCGCAAGCTGGCCGACAGAGTGTCGATGCCCAGCGGCAGCCTCAAGCTAGACAGCACACCCAGGTGCCAACCCAGCCCATTCGGGACCTGCGTCATCTTATTGAGGTCCATGTAGGGCGTGATGCTCAAAAGCTCGGTATCCAACAGCTCATAGCCAATGTCTAAGAGCCCCACGATCATCAAGGCTCGCTCCCGGGTCACCTCAGGCACGCCGTCCGCGTTCGTTAAGATGGCCCCATTGGCGTCACGTGCTAGGCCGATGGGGGCGCGTACATCGGTGAACAAGGAGTGCCCCATCACCAATCGGGAGGCCCATGGGTTGTCCTTTTCTAAAAAGACCTCCAAAGGGCGCATCGTGAAGCGCATGCCAAAGAGGTAGGGGTCCACGATGTCCCCGAGAACAACCTCGCCTGAGTAGGGCCCCACGTTGCCCACCGCGTTGATTCCGGTGCGCCACTTATTGGCGTCAATGCCATTGAAGTAGCGATGCATGATGGTGCCATGCCCCACCGTCAGCGCGGTGAGTTCACCGATGCGCACATAATAGGGGCCCTTCTTATCGGCCTGTCCGACGTAGACGTAACGCAGGATGCGCAGGTAGTCCGAAGGCTGGTCCCAATCCTCGCGACGCAGTACACCACCGTAGTCCTGGTCGTTGCTGGGGTCTCGGTCCCAGATCCTAAGTCGCAAGGGAGCTTGCACACCCACACCCCAGGTGGGCTGGTCATACGACAGGCGCAGATTGACGGTGAGGAAGAAGTCCTCCCCGAGCTTGCCGAGCCCCAGCTCGCCGCCGAAGCTGCCCGAGGGCTGAGCCTGAGACGCTTTGATGTCGGCCTCCGCTAGCTTTTGGGCCTGCTCGGCGTCGAGCTGCGCCCAAGCCTGAGACGGCCCCAAGCCCACCGACAGCAGCACACCGCTGACCCCGATGAGATCCCGCCCAAGCCGCCCCCGACACACCATCAACCCCTCCAATTCGCCATGGAGCGGGCCAATTCGCAAGCCACCAGGGATAATCCAGAGGCCAGTGACGGCGGTCATTCGGACTCGGAACTTGGCGAGCCGGGATACGACGTCGTAGGCTGCGGTATGCGCCTGCGCTTTGTGATGCCCCTGTTAGGCACCTGCCTGGCGGCCTCTGTGGCCGTGGCCAAGCCTGCAGATGAGGATGCAGCCTTCAAAAAGCGGCTCGCCGCGCTGTCCGCCAAGTCGGGACAGACGATTAGGGTGACCATGAAGCCCACCGATGACCCCGCAGCGGTACCGGACACGGTGGGCAGCGGCCCGGTGCTCGTCGCCGGAGGCCGCATGGACATCTACACCCCTCCCCTGCTGACACCCCAGGACATCCAGACCGTCATTCAGCAGCACATGGTCGATGTTCGAACCTGCTACAAGCAGCAGCTCAGCGAGGATCCGGAGTGGGCCGACCGCCTCATCTTGGACCTCGCCATCAAAAAGACCGGGCGCATCAGTGAGGTCTCCGTGGCCCCGCGACGGGTCAAGCGGGCCGCGATCGGCAAATGCCTCATGAGCCGTGTGCCCAAGTGGAAGTTCCCCGAGTTCACGGGAGAGACAGACGATGGCATTACCCAAGAGGTGGTCAATGCCAGCTTCCCCTTCTCCTTCTCCGTCAATTAGACTTGCAAAACTGGGCTAGCGAATCATGCCGGCCGCGACCGTCTCGTGGGTCTGCGGGTCGATGAGCAACAAGCCGCCCGTCTGACGGTTCTTATCGTAGGCGTCAAACATGATGGGCGACGAGGTCCGCAGCGTCACCCGCGCGATGTCGTTGAGGCCCACATCCTTGTCCTGCATGCGGTGCAAGGTATTGACGTCCACCTTGTAGATGACCTCCTGCACCAGGGCCTGAGTCTCTTGGGTGGCGTGGCGCAATAAGTAGCGCCCGCGCGGGCGAAGGCGGGCCCGCTCGGAGAACCAACACAGCATCACGTCCAGATCCTGCGCCACCTGCGGCTGATTTCGAGGTTTGGCGAGCATGTCGCCCCGGCTGATGTCGATGTCATCCTTCAGCGAGATACACACCGACTGGGGGTAAAAGGCCTCATCCAAGGTCTGCTCGCAAGCGTAGATCTTGTCGATGGTGCTGGTGAAGCCGCTCGGCAGGACCACCACCTCATCGCCCGGCCGAAAGACCCCGCTGGCCACCGTGCCCGCGTAGCCCCGAAAGTCATGGTAGGCCTCGGTCTGAGGGCGAATCACATACTGAACCGGGAAGCGTGGGTCGACATAGTTTCCGTGGCCGGCCACATAACTATGCTCCAGCGCGTACAGCAAGGTCGGCCCTTGGTACCACGCCGTGCGTTGGGAGCGCTGCACGATGTTATCGCCATCGAGCGCCGATATGGGGATGCAGGTCAGGTCATCAATGCCCAGCCGGGCCGCGAACTGCTCAAAACTGTCGACGATCTCCTCGAAGCGCTCCTCGGCAAAGTCCACGAGGTCCATCTTATTGACGCAGAGCACCACGTGCCGGATGCGCAGCAGAGAGGTCAGAAAAGCGTGGCGGCAGGTCTGCTCCTGCACACCCTTTCGCGCATCCACCAAGATAAGGGCCAGGTCCGAGGTGGAGGCCCCCGTGACCATATTCCGAGTGTACTGAATGTGCCCGGGCGTATCGGCGATGATGAACTTACGCTTGGGGGTGGCAAAGTATCGGTACGCAACGTCGATAGTAATGCCCTGTTCGCGCTCCGCCCTCAGCCCATCTGTCAGTAAGGCCAGATCGACGCCCTCTTGGCCGCGCCGGCGGGTGCTGGCCTGCACCGCCTCGAGCTGGTCCTCGAAGATGGACTTTGTATCGTAGAGCAGCCGCCCAATGAGGGTGCTCTTGCCATCATCCACGCTGCCGGCGGTGGATAGGCGCAGCAGGTCGCTGTCTCGCGTACGTTTGGCCATCTTCAAAAGTACCCCTGGCGCTTACGGTCTTCCATGGCGGCTTCGGAGCGCTGATCGTCGGCCCGGCCGCCGCGTTCGGTCTGCCGCGCGGCCGCAACCTCCATGATGATGTCCTGCACCGTCGCTGCGGTCGAAGCCACCGCGCCCGTGCAGGTCGCATCGCCCACGGTACGAAAGCGCACTGTCCGAGTTTGCACGGTCTCGCCCGGTTGGGGCTGCAGAAAGGGCGTCACAGCCATCAGGTTATTCTTTCGCTGCACAACTTCACGCTCATGCGCAAAATAAAGGCTAGGCAAGCTGAGTTGCTCCCTTTCGACGTACTGCCAGACGTCCATCTCAGTCCAATTAGACAGCGGGAAGACGCGGAAGTGCTCTCCGAAAGCCTTCTTGCCATTGTAGAGGCTCCAAAGCTCGGGCCGCTGTCGCTTTGGATCCCACTGCCCAAAAGCATCGCGGTGGCTGAAGACCCGCTCCTTGGCCCGAGCCTTCTCTTCGTCCCGGCGCGCGCCGCCGATGGCGGCGTCAAATCCGTGCGCCTCGATGCTGTCCAAGAGCGTGACGGTCTGCAGCGCGTTGCGAGACGCATTGGCGCCGCTCTCTTCGACCACCCGGCCCTCATCGATGGAGGCCTGCACGCTGCCCACAATCAGCTCTACGCCGAGCTCCGCGACGCGCTGATCACGAAAGCGGATGGTCTCTTCAAAGTTGTGCCCGGTGTCGACGTGCAAGAGCGGAAAGGGGATGGCCGCCGGCCAAAAGGCCTTCTTCGCAAGGTGCACCACAACCACGGAGTCCTTGCCGCCCGAGAAGAGGATCGCGGGCTTTTCAAACTGCGCGGCCACCTCCCTCAGGATGTGCACGGACTCCGCCTCGAGACTGTCCAGATTGCTCAGGTGATAGCTGGGCCGATCCATCGATGGGTCGTGCACGCTAGTATGACGCGGACATTGTGAAAAGCGCAGGGCACTCAGCGAAGCGCAGGTTGATCTGACATCGTACGGACCACCGGGCTCACCCCGACCTGCTCCACACTCGGTGCGGCATCGTAGGGCAGCACGGTCTGCAGGTCGCTGGTCGCCCCATGCACGTACTCAAGGAAACTGTCTCGAGCCCCCAAAGTGGCATAGCGACGCGCCTTGCGGCCGTAAAGCACCGCCTCACGGCCCTCATCCACCAGGCCCGCGATGCGAGGCACCAGGGTCTGCACGTGGATGCCATCTGGGGCCATCCTCAGCAGCCGCCCATGGTGGGGGAAGGCGACGGGGGAGCCGGTGAGGATTTGGTAAAAGCCCCCGTGATACCCGCGGGTGTGCACACGCTGAATGCAGGAGGCGTGGTGATGGCCGCACAAATACGCCCGGGTGCGTGAGCAGCTCGCGAGCAGGGCGATGACATGCTCCCGGTTGGCCACCAGATACTCTCGGTCCCAACTCTGCAGGGAGTAGGGCTCCCAAGATCGGTAGAGCATGTGGTGCCCCAGCACGACGACGTGGGTCTCATCGCCTTCGCTGAGGGCGCGGGCGAGGAACTTCATGGTCGCCGGCGAGACATAGCCCCCTGCATTTCCCTGCAGGGTGGTGTCGATGCCGATGATCCGCACGTCCCCACGGGAGTGCACAAAGTTGTACTGGCCGGGGCGCACGCCCCGCCCGGATAGGCGCTGCGCGAACGCCTCGGCCGTGACGCGGTTCTTACCTGGGGAGACGGCCTCGTGGTTGCCCAGCACGCAGACGAAGTCTTCGAGGCGCTCCACACCTTGAGCAAAGGCTTCAAGGTCCTCCGCGCCGTGCCCACGATTGTCGATGTTGTCTCCGCCGAAGAGCGCGCAGTCGACGCCGGCTTCGATCATCTGACTGACGAGGTCATTCAAGATCGCGACGGAGTGGTGCTTGAGCACCGTCGTGGCCCGCCCCAAGGGCGCCACATGCGCGTCGGTGACATGACTAAGCAGCAGGCCGCGGTCTTCAGATGTCATCGGCTCGTGCCCTCACGTCGCAATCCATCACACAGCCTCCTGCGTGACGATACAGCCACGCTATCGGATCCCAGGGTCTCGTGTGTACCCCCCACCCCTCCGGTTGCTCAAGAAATCGCCCAAGGCGGCTGCGGGAGACCGCGAGTTGACAAGCTTCTGGGCGGTCGGGACTCTCCGGCGCGATCCAAAACCGTGAGCAGGGAGAAGACATTACAGATTCGCGACCCGGTGCACGGCACGCTTCAGCTGTCTCGGGCGGAGGTGCGGGTGGTCGATTCCGCAGCCTACCAGCGCCTGCGGTACATCAAGCAGCTCGGGCTGGCCGATCTCGCCTTCCCGGGGGCCACGCACAGCCGCTACAGCCACGGCCTCGGCACCCAGCACGTGGCCACGTGCATGCTCGAGGCCCTGCTGCGCCATTTTGAGCTGGCCGCGCCCGACGAGGCCCGCCTGCGCCAGACGGTGCGGCTCGCGGCCCTCTTTCACGACCTCGGCCACGCTCCGATGTCGCATACCACCGAGCACTTCATGCCGCCGGTGCGAGACCTCAACCTGGCAGGCTGGGCCCACGGCCCTCAGGATCGACGCGCCTGCCACGAGGACTACACGCTCGCCATCATTACGCAGTCTGCCTTGACACGCATCATCGAGGCCGAGTTCGCAGACGCCGACGTCACCCCCGAAGACATCGCAACTCTGATTGCCGGCCAGGCGCCCACCGAGCAGGCCCAGGGCCGCTTCATGATCCAGGGACGGGACTGGCTGCCCCTGCTGGTTCAATGCGTCAGCTCCGAGCTCGATGCGGACCGCATGGATTACCTGCTGCGGGACTCCTACTATGCTGGCGTGCCCTATGGGCGCTATGACCACGAGTGGCTGCTCGAAAACCTATTGCCCGTCGAGCGCGACGGGCGCCTGTTCCTAGGGTTGGATGCCCGGGCCAGCTTCGGCTTCGAGGACTATCTGCTGTCCAGGCACCATATGTTCCTGGCGGTCTATCTCAATCACCTGCCGGTCGGCTATGAGGCGATGCTGAGGCGCTATCATGAGGACGCACCGGATGAGTTGGTGCTACCGGCAGACGTTGAGGCCTACCTAGACTGCGACGATATCTTCCTGTGGCATCGGCTGCGGACCTCGAAGAGCCAGTGGGCCCAGCGCATGGTCAAGCGAAAGGCCTATCGCATGCTCATCGAAGTGCGAGACGACCCCGACGGCCCCACCTCCGCCTCCGCTGCCGTGCACCTCAAGGGGCACCGCCTACCGGACGTCGAGGATGTGCAACAGATGTTGCAGTATGAGGGGGTGGAGTCGCTCACGCACATTGTGACGGGCAGCCTGTCCAAGTACTTTGGCCCCACCAAGACGCAGGCCCCCGCGGCGGCCGGAGCTCCGGCCCTGTTTATGGTCGAGGCGGGGCGCGCCTTCCCGGTCGAGGAGTACGTGCCCCTATACCGCCGCTATGCGGGCGCGGTGCGCCTCAAGCGGGTCTACGTCGAGCCCACGCACATGGAGCGCGCCAAGAGCCTTCTCAAGGATTGGGATCCGTAGCCGCCTGATGTAGCTTGGCACCATGGTGCTGTCCCGCCACGAGATCGTTGAGGTACCGGAGCAGGTCCTGCTCGCAGTGGAGCTGCAGGTCGCGTGTGCCGACCTGCCATTGAAGCTGGGCCCAGCCCTGGAGCGAGTCCTGAGCAAGGCCCTCAGCCGAGGCGCCAGCCCCGGTCGCGTGATCGTGCGTAGGCTGGCGGATGATGGTCAGACCACCCGCGTTTCTGCGGGCATCTGCGTCGCCGAGGATACCGAGGGCGATGAGACGGTGCGCCGAACGTTGCTGCCCAAGGCCCGAACCGCGCGCGCCACCAACGTGGGGCCCTACGACGGCCTCGCCGAGGCCCACGAGGAGCTGCTGGCGTGGGCTAAGGGCCAGGGGCTGACCCCCGCCGGTCCGCCCTGGGAGGTGCACCTCACCGACCCGGGCGACGAGCCGGACCCGGCCCGCGCCGAGGCCCAGCTCTACCTGCCGATCAAACGCTGATCAGACGACCTGATCGCGGTAGCGGTCGGTGCGGTGGAACATCTCCACGCGCCGCTTGTCGCTATCATAGGCCCCGTTCCACAAGGGGATGGCCGTATCGTTCCAGGTTTGATCTGAAAGGTACCTTGCGTTGTCCGCTAGGCTGAGCTCCATCCAGATGTGTAGGCCACGGTAGCGACCATCCCGCTCGTTGGCGGCGCCTGAGGCCAGGCGGGAGTCGATGCCCGCGACCTGCATCAGCAGGTGCTCCGCGATGCACTGATGACGACACACGCCCTTGCCAATGTCGAGCAGCTCGCCCATGGGCACAGTATCCCAGTAGTCCATGCCATCCATGATCTCATGGTACTTCGCGGAGTTCGCGTCGGGGCGCCCGTCTTTGGAGGCCGGATACTTCATCGCGTCGCGCACATACTTCATGATGGCGCCCGCGCACTCTTTTTGGCGCTTCGCCAGCTGATCACTGCTGAGCCCTTGCAGGCTGCCGTCGGCGGGCAGGTATTGGTCAATGACCGGCTGCGCGCCTTCAATGAACTTCTTGAGGGTGGCGTCCTTATTGATGTCGATGGAGACATCCGAGAACTTACTGCCCGTCAGCGAGAAATGATGGGGGTTGTTGGCGTCCTCGATCTCTTTCAGCGATAGCGAGGCCTTCACCGTCTCACCATTGGGTTTCGTATAGCGGACGTTATACTTACCATCGCCCGAAAAGCCCGTGATGGTGGCCTGGAGGATCTTGTGCTCATCGCTGAACTGCTTGCCCTCCTCCCAAACCTTCACCGCGTCGGGATCTAAGAAGGCCACATCGATGGAGTCGCCCACTGAGTAGGGCGTCTGCAACGGCCACTGCCTCGTGGTCTGGCTGCCCGCAGGCTTCACCGCGACATCGAAGGCGCCATCCGGGCGAATCTTGGCCGTGAAGAGCTCCGGCTCAGCGCGACCCCGATACTTTTGCAGCGCGCCTTCGCTGTCTTGGACAAAGCGCCCCTTGCCCTTGACGTCAAAGATGAACTGCTCGTGCGCGCCGTCGGCGCCAGTGGCGACCACGCGAATGTCGGCATTCGGGTGACGTCGCTGAAGCTCCGCAATCGGCCCTGCCTTTTCTGCGGTGCGCTGTGCGATGACGTCCAGGACCTCCACGGCCTCTTTGGCGCGCATGCCCCAGCGGTCCGCCATCCAGGGGTAGGTGAGCTTGTCCGCCGCGAAGGAGCGGCCCACCCCCGCCGCCACCTCGGCGTAGAAGTCGGCGAGCCCAACCTTCTTGCCGTTGATGGTGGACAGAGGGATCTCTTTGCCCTCGACCAGAAAGCGGGCCATGCGCCCCAGCTTGTTGAAGTCGAAGACCTGCTTGTTGGGCCAGTTGGCAGTGTAGCCATCGACCAGGGCCTTGAGCTGCCCCAGGCCCTCGGCCTCGACGCGGCCCCCGTGGGCGGCGGCGATGACCTCGACGGCCTCGACCACGTTGATAACGCTCATCTCAGAGCGCAGGTGATCGGACATCAGACTGCGCACATAGCCCGCGGCCTCCGCAGAGAGCTTGGCCTGCCCGAGGCGCGGCGGTTCGGCGGTGAGCTCGGTGAGGCGCGGTACGAGCTGCTCCTTGATACCCGCGACCTCAGACTTTACCGCCGACGCGAGTCCCTCAGCGTCGATCATGAGGTCCGGCGTGCTGCCTTGACGCTCCTTGAAGCCGGCGGCCACGCGCGCGAATAATTCAAAGGCCGCGGGCGCAAGCGGTCCTGCGGGCTTGTCGACCCGGGCCCAGCGGCCCCGCAGCTTCGGGTTCACCAGGTCGGCCGCCTCGGACAGGGCCTGCGTGAAGCTCTTCACCGCGGACTCGTCTTTGATACCGCCCAATAGGCCCTGCATGCGCTTGGCCTGAGGCGCGGTCAACGCGACCCCATCGAAGCTCGGCGCGTCCCCTTGAAGCTTGGGACTCAACGCCGCGGCCACCCGCTCGTTGCTGAGCTTGGCGAGCTTCTGCGGCGCCTCGTTGCTAAAGGTGCCAAAGACATAGGCGGTCTGTGGATAGGTATCGACGTAGGTCTCCAGGACCTCCGCCATATAGGACAGCTCTTGGGCATCCCATGTCGGCTGCCCCTTGTTGAGGTCCGCATAGATGTCCATACCTTCGTAGACATTGTCGATAGCGGCGCGGTTCTTCGCGAAGGTGATGGCCCCCATCGCCAGCCCGACGGCGGCGCCCTCGATGCGGTTGAAGCCCTTGGTGCGGGCTCGGCCTGCGATGAGCTCATCGTAATTATCGAGCACCACGTCTTTGCTCTCGGGGGCCTCAAGCTTGTCGCGCTTTTGAGCCTGCGCGGCTGAGCAGGGCGCCTCTTCGAGCGTGCGTAGCAAGATAGCCT
>SPJJ01013859.1_pt1 | contig 19414 bp, 12 predicted proteins | sample 3741741 | NCBI WGS metagenome assembly SPJJ01 (sample SAMN10925908, study PRJNA522277) | cold seep metagenome | isolation source: Elba SIP-enriched marine methane seep metagenome, extraction at timepoint T1 | place: Italy: coast of Elba, Mediterranean Sea | collected 2014-05 | reverse complement strand
CGTCTTGGTCGTCGAGGACGAAGAGATGGTTCGAGTCTTGGCCCAGCGGTTGCTGAGCCGCAGCGGTTACCAGGTGCTCGTCGCTAGGACGGGTGAAGAGGCCATACAACTATGTGAGTCGTACAAGGGCGAAGTGGACCTGCTGCTGACCGATGTGGTGATGCCGGGCATAGATGGCGCGCAGCTTGCGGCGCAGCTGAGCGCCGTGCGGCCCGAGCTGCGCGTGCTCTTCACCTCCGGCTACCCGGATGATGTCATCGCGAACCGGGGTGTACTCGACGAGGGCATTGAATTCCTACCCAAGCCCTATACGCGGGTGACCCTGGCAAAGAAGGTCCGAGAGGTCCTCGACCAGGGGGGCGCGGCGACGCTCAGTGCAAGTTGAGGTCTGCGCTCGCCGGTGCTGACGCGGCCGAAGTCTCGACCTGTGACTCGGCTTGGCGAAAGCCCTTCTTCTTCACTCGCACTCGATACTTACCAGAGTCCACATTCTTGAAGCGATAGTTCCCCTGCTCGGTGGTTCGAGTGCGCTGAAGGACTCGCCCCGCATCGTCAACGAGTTCAACCAAGGTATGCGCAGAGCTCCGCGCATTCTTCGACATGCGAACCTGCCCCTCAACTTCCCCATAGGTCTGACGTTGGGCCTTCGCTGTGTCGTGAAAGAAGATGACCTCGCGCTGCTGAAGTACCTGTCCCTTGGGGTTGAGGTAGGAGACTCGCGCGAGGTAGCGCCCCTTGCCGGCCTTCTTTGTGCTCTTCTGCTCTCCCCGCCACGTCAGCGTCATCGCGCCGGGCACGGAGGCGACCTGTTGGCTGTGCACTGGGCGGGGTTTGGGACCTACTGTGAGCACATCGAGTCGCATCAGGCCCGAAGCCGGGGGCGGGGCAGACAGGCTGCGCAATGAGATCTCTGTGGCTTGTTTGGCCTCGTTGAAGCGGGTACCGAGGTGCGTGATGTAAATATCTCCGGTGTGGAACTCCAGACGTCTGCGGGCGGTTTTGCCCTCGGCGTTGGTGGCGACAAAGTCGATCACATGTTTGCCCTCGGCCAAAGCGTCGACCGCGAGCGTATGCTCAAGGTCCGCGCCGCACTTGGAAGCGACGGTCAGGTCATCAACCAGCACCTGCAGGCTCGCGATGCCCGAGCCCTGGTTATCGGTGGCGTGCACCTTTAGGCCCAGGGGCCCGCCGACGCGCTGCCCGTTGCTCAGCCCGGCGACACTCACACTCATGACGTCGACACTCACCAGGCCCAAGACGGCCCACATCGCCTCGCCCTTGTCTGCACCCTGCTGTCCTGAACGCACGGTGTGCCAGCCGCCGTCATCGCCTTGGTGGCGGACCAACCAGCGTAGGCCCCGTGCGATGGATGCGTCGCGGTCCTGCATGCCGGCCCGCTTGAGCGTGTACAGCGTCTGACCGGAGGCGAGCGCGTCACTGTGCTTGTTATCGAGCGAGAAACCGCCGTCCTTTTGCTGCCGTGTGAGCAGCGCGTCCCGTAGTCGTGCGGCGGGCGGCTCGTTGGGTCCTACGCCGGCGGCCATCAGGCCCAGCAGGGCATAGTTAAGATCGAGGATCGAGACTTGGTCGGTCTTTCGCCACTGCGCGGAGGTCCTGGCAAGGTAGCCTTCGGCCTTCCTCATCGGGCCCAGCCAGGCCTCATCGGCGGTTCGGGCGTAGGCTTGGCGCCAGGTCTGCATGGCTTGGAAGGTGGTCTGCATGGTACCGGCCACAATCGGTGGCCGGCGGTCGTCATCCTCCACGGCGCCCGCCTCGTTTTGGTACTCCAGCAGCTCGTGGGCGTACTTGAGCAGCTGCCCCTTCTGATCCGCGCTGATCCACTCGTCGTAGCGCGCCCAGGCGGCGCCTTGGAAGGCGGCTCCCGTGCGGCGCCCACCGGCGGTCACGCCCATCCGCAGCGCCTTGGCCATCGCATCGACGTGCTCGGAGGCTACGGTGTACTGGTTGTGGTGGCCGACTGTGAGGCCCTCGAGGGTGACCGCCTGAACGTGGCAGCCGTAGCACTTGTGCTTCTTTGTCCAGGCGACAGAGGCGCGGGCGAGATAGTCTAGGCCCCTTTGGGCCGACTCGCGCAGGGCCTTGTCAGTCTTGGGGGCGTTTCGGCTCTTGGGCGTCTCGCAGGCCGGCTTGACCTCCGCGAGCGCGCTGCTCAGCGGTAGGAAGGTGGTTAGGGTGAGTAGGCAGAGGGTTCGCATGCCGGCCCTAACCGCCGGGCCCGCCGATTTGATCTGTGGGCCGGCGCTATTTACGTGCCTTTACAATTGCAGCTCGCAGCCTGCGCTAGGTTGTCTTCAAGGCAGGTCGAACTGCGCCTTGAGGCTGCTCGTGATGCCTCGGGCCTCGATGATCTGCTGGTAGACATCGACGATGGGGCGCGCGGTGCGCGGCTTCATGGGGTCCTGCACGTCCACCTCAAACATGCCAAAGCGCATGTTGAGGCCGTGATTCCACTCGTAATTGTCGATCAGGGACCAGTAATAATAGCCGCGCACGTCCGCACCGTCCTTCATCGCCCGCGCCATCTGCTGCATGTGCTCCACAAGGAAGCGGTCGGTCTGGGGATACAGCCCCACATCGACCCCGTTCTCGCTGACCACCATGGGCACCCCCGGGTACTCCTCGTGCACCTTCATGAGGACTTCATACATGCCCTGTGGGTACACAGCGCCTTGCTGCAAGCTGAGTGGGTCGAAGGTCGCCAGAGGTGAAAAGTCGGGGAAGAGGGAGTCGTTCTCTCCGCTCAAGACTGCACGAGTATAGTAGTTGACGCCAAGGAAGTCGGTCTTGTTCTGCAGGCGAGCCTGCGTTTGCCCCTCGCCATCGAGGTCGTCGTCCAGCACACCGAGCAAGATGGCGTCCAAGAACAGCCCGTTGAAGAGATAATCGATATTGCGAGCGGCACGTTGGTCCAACGCGCGCTCGGGATCTTGGGGATGAATGGGCGTAACGTTGTACACGAGGCCGACCTCGGCGGCCTGCCCATCCCCATCTGCATCGGCGCTATCGTTGGCCTTGATCGCATCACTCATCGCGGCGTGGGCCTCGATCATCGCGAACAGCACGGTGCGGGCCTCTTCGAAGCGCAGGGAGGTGGAGGGTGGGTTCGTTCGTGTCTCGGAGGGCTGCAGGTAGCCTGGCAAGAGCACCGCGAAGGGCTCATTCTGCGTGACCCAGCTGTCGACCTCGGGGCCCAGCTCCCGCGCAACAAAGCCTGCATATTTGGCGATCTCGTCCACCATGTGTGGCTCTAGCCATCCGCGCGGGCTGCAGCCGTTGAGGTCCACGTTGCAACCCACAGCATCGTGCATCCACTGGGGCATGGTGTAGTGGTGCAGCGTCACCAGGGGTTTGATGTTCCGGGCCTTCATGGCGCCCAGCAGCGCTCGGTAGTAGTCCAGCCCCTGTTGTGAGGCGATCGCCTTGAGCGCCGCATGCTCGGTGATGCCCACGGTGGAGCTGGGGAAGATGCGGCTCCACTCCACGCTGAATCTAAAGTGCGTCAGCCCCATGGCCTGCATGCGTTCAAGATCCGCCTCATACAGCTCGTAGAAGCCGGGGCTGAGGCTCACGGGGTCTTCCGAGAGGAAGTTGCTGGAGCGGCCCTGCGTGACGGTGCTGGTGACGAAGGCATACCAGTCGCTGTTGCGGTCCTCGCAGACCTCCGGTGCCAAAGTGGGACAACCCATATCGACTTGAAACCCCGCGACCGCCGCGCCCAGTGCGAAGTCCTCATCGAAGTCCGAGGATGTGCAGGCGAGGGCCGCGAGCGGCGCCAGCGAGAGTGTGAGCAGCGTATTTGGGTGTGTCATGAGCAGGGCCTGGGCCAAACCCGCTATGACACATTTTGCGGCTCGGCGGGAGGATGCCGCCCGCTCAAGGCTCGCAGATCCCCAATGTGAAGCCAGATCAGCTACAACAGGGCGTGGGTTCCAAGATCCAGCCGCGGATGGTCTTTGTTGGGGCGCTGAACCTCATTCTCGGCTGCGGTGAGGGGCTCGCCCCGGTGCAGTCTCAAAGCAATAGCATCGTCAACGGCGACAATGAGGACGGTTACGCGGCGGTCGGCGCGCTGGTCGTCGACATCCCGGGGCGTGATCCCAGCACAAGCTTTTGCACCGGCACCCTTATCGACTCGCAATGGGTGTTGACGGCGGCCCACTGCCTCACGGGCACGGAGAACCGAGTGCCCGGCAACGTGCCGCCCTCTGAAGCGAACTACGTCAACTTCTTCATGGGCTCCAGTACAGCAGACCAGGCCGCAGGGCGTCGCGTGCCCGCAGAGCAGCTGTTCATTCACCCCGACTACTTTGGGCCCGGCGGCCAGGCCTATGACATCGCCCTGTTTAAGCTGCAGACCCCGGTCACCGACGTGGAGCCCATCCCGATTCACAGGGCGCCCCTCGAGGGCCGACGCGGCGTCGACATCTTCTACGTCGGCTTTGGTCAGTCCGATGGGGATGGCGGGGGCAGCGGGCGCAAGCGCTCGACGACGCTGACTCTGTCCTCGGTGGTACCCATCGTCTACATCACGGAGCAAAGCGGCGGTGGTGTGTGTTTCGGGGACTCTGGAGGGCCGGGCCTTATCGATGTGCAGGGCAGCTATGAGGTCGCGGGCGTCAATAGTACGGTCTTTGGCGAGCCGGTCTGTTTTCAATACTCGACGCAGATTCGCGTCGACGCCTATCAGACTTGGATTGACCAGACGATGCAGGCCTCGAGCCCTGCGAGCTGCTTGAGCACCCCCGAACTATGCGGGTGCGATGAAGCCTGCGGGGCAGACGGTGTCTGCGATAACGCACAATGCGGTCGAGACGGCTGCGGCACACTCTTCGCCTGTTTTCGCTTCTGTAGCACGCTGGAGTGCAGCATCGGCTGCATCCTCGGGGCCACACCCGAGACCAACTATCTATACGATGAGCTGCGTGACTGTGCGGCTGAGTTCTGCCCGGATGGCGATAACGCCTGCATGGAGGAGAACTGCCGGCGGGCCACCCGGGGCTGTGATGAGGGCCTCGACGCGGTCACCGGACCCGATGTGTGCCGCGATGTGTATTGGTGCAGTCGGGCCTGCGAGCCCGAGGATATCGAGTGCTTGGATGCCTGTTGGTACGAGGGCTCTTTGCAGGCCCAGGCCGACGTGGATGAGATCCAGGAGTGCATGGAGGGGCAATGCGGCAATGAAGAGACCCCGCAAGGTATGCTGCAGTGTGCCTACCGCGCGTGTCGTAGCGACTTTTTGGCGTGCCTGCCACCCGACGAGTGCGCCCTGCTTGGCGGCGACTGCCCGGCTGGTCAGGCATGCCGGGCCGAACCCTGGGTCGGGACCTACTGTCGTGACAGCGACGGACTGTCTGTGGGCGACAGCTGCGACCCTCAGGTCATCGCCTGCCAAGATGGTGCGCTCTGCCTGCCCGAAGGGCAGGGCTTTGCGTGTCTGCAGCTATGCAGTGTCGCCTCTGATTGCACGCAGAGCTTCGGACCCTGCGTCGCTACGTCGGCCCAGGGTCAGCCCTTTTCGCTGGGCGTTTGCTCGCTGCAGTGCCCGGACGCAGATGGGGACGGGGCCTGCGATGCTGACGATTGCGAACCGAGGAATCCGGGCGTCTACCCTGGCGCTGAGGAGCGCTGCGACACGCCGGATGTCGATGATAATTGTGATGGGCAACGCAATGAGGGTTGCATCGTCTGCCCGGATGGCAGCCCCGGGCCCGAATGCCCCGAACCTCAGGGGCCGGGGCTCACGCCGCCACCCGAGGATGATGGCTGCGTATGCGTGCGGGCCCAGTCTTCCTCGGGCGGGGCGGGGTTGGTTTTGGCCCTCGGGGCGCTCTTGCTGCTGGGCCTAAGGCGAAGGCCCCGCGCCTTGGCGCTCGCTTGCGTATTGGGCGCCACGGCCTGCGGAGATGGCTCGCAGAGCACCGACGCTGGGCTCGTAGATGCCGCGACCGTCGCAGACGCTGGCGCCTGGGACGTGCCGCCCCTCTTCGACGCGGGCCCGCTGCCGCCTCCGACGATCTGGGACATTCAGCAGGGCACGGTGCCCACGGGGCAGACCGTGACGTTACAGGATGTCATCGTGAGCTCTCCCTTGGCGGCTGAAGGGTTCTTCATCGCCGACCCCTTGGGCGGGCCGTATTCGGGGCTGTGGGTGCAGCTCGAATTCGCCGACCCCGATGTGCCCAACGTGAGTATGGCCGACCGGGTGCGCATCACCGGCCGGGTCGAGGAGCATGGCGCGCATGAGCAAGGCACATTGACATCCACGCAAACGCGGACTCAGCTGGTGCTGAGCGGTTCGAGTGACGTGCAAGTGATGGGTAGCGCAGAGCTGCCGCCTCCCGTGGACCTTCAGATGGTGGAGTTGGGGTTGCCGGAGCTTGCGGAGTTGTACGAGGGGGTGGTGGTGCGGGTCTATAGTCCGGTGGTGACCGAGCGCCTCTTTGACGAAGGCCAGCTCTTGGTCGACGACGTGGCCCGCCTACACGACCTCTTTGTGAGCTTTGACCTTTCGTGGATAGAGCCGGGCACTCGCTTTGAGTCGGTGACAGGGCCGCTGCACTTTGACGATGGCCACTATCTCATCGAGCCCCGTTCGCCCGATGATTTACCGCAGCCGCCGCCCGACTTTGCACAGTGCATTCCCACGGGCGGCTATACGGTCTGCTTGCGCCGGACTAGCTGGGATAACGCGCGCAGTCGCTGCGCTCAGCAGGGCGGACGCTTGGTCATCCTGGAGACGGTGGCCAAGAATCTCGAGGTGGCCACGATCACTTCGACGTGGACGGGGCGCGCCTTTTGGGTGGGAGCCAGCGATCGTGAGGTCGAGGGGGAGTGGACCTGGAATGATGGCAGCCCGCTCGACTATGACCCATGGGCGGGCGGTGAGCCGAATAACGCCGGGTCCGGTGAGGACTGCGCTCATAGTAATTGGAACAGCCGGGGCAACTGGAATGATGCCAATTGTAATGGTCGCTACCCCTATGTGTGTGAGTTTCCAGGGCAGGGGCCTCGCTGTAGCCAGGACGAGGACTGCGACGCGGGCGAAGGGATCTGCGTGGACGGAAGCTGCGTCAAGCCTTAGTTTACTTCACGCTCCTGCTAAGTAGGGCGGCCGCTGCCCTCGGCGAGCACCATCAGACTCATACCCCCGAGCGTCTTACTCACGAGCCAGGGGCTGGTGCGCGCCGCGAAGCGCCGGGCGGGGGCCAGCCATCGGGCCGTGCGGCTGGAGCGCCCGGAAGGGGCCTCGAAGCCTGGCGTATAGGCATAATCTAAGACCTTGAGGCCGGAGCTGGTCACAACGTTGATCGCGGCCGCGAAGTCCAAAACGAGCAGATGGCCCGGGTCGACGAGTCGGGCCCGGTGTCGACCGCGAAGGTTCCAGTTGAGGTGGTCCTCGAGCGGCAGGTGCACGGCGACGAGCCGGGCGCGTTCACCGATGCGTGCCAGAAACCGGGCTGGATCTGGCACGTGCTCCGCCACGTCAAAGACGGTGACCAGGTCATAACTATCGGATTGCGTGGTGAAGTCAGCGTGGCGGGTTTCGACGCCCTTGAGGCGCAGATGGGTCACGTGCGGAGACACGTCATAGGCCATCGCCGCGCTCAGTGGGTGGCCACAATCCCTCAAGGTCTGCGCAGTCTGCGTTGCGACGGCCCCAGACCCGCAACCCACGTCCGCGTAGCGCAGCACGCGGCCCACGGTTTCGGTGGGCAGGCGATCGAATACGGAGCGAAAGACCTGAACCTTGAGCGCGGCGTCATCAGCGTGGCGGGTGGGGTCCGAGAAGTAGCTACCCGAGCGATAGGCATCCCCGAGCGCGGCGTCAGCTGCTGGTTGTGAGGTCGTATCCGGCACAGGGCAGACCTGCCAGATTGACAGCAGCAGGGCAATGAAGGCCGGCAGGGCGGCGCAGTTCAGGCGTGAATTCTCAATGAGGTCTGCACGACTCGGCGCTTGAGGTCCACGATGAGCAGCCGGCCACGGTCATCGCAGACGATCAGTGACGAGCCCTGAGACCGCGCATGTACGGCACTTGCGCCCAGCAGAACCAGCTCAGCTTCGCGGTCACCGCCTGAAGTCCTCAATACCTGCAGGCCATCGCCCGGGGGATGGGTGAAACATCGAATCGTGCGCTCGCCAGCCTGTTGCAGGGCGGTCAACTGGGCCTCGTGCGTCACAAAGCTATGCTCTCGATGCGGGGGCGTGCCCAGTACGCCGCGGCGGCCCGGGACGTTTGGGTCCTCGAGCTGCGGGGCCAACTCATAGGGCACCTGCCCTGAGGCATTACACGGGCCTATAACGAGCGAGCCCTCGCCGAATTTCAGCGGGGTACGGGCCCGGAGGGTGAGGCTGGGCAAGTCGAATTGCCAAAGCTGCTCGTCATGCTCCTGCCGATGATGCACACACAGCCTCTCGGTATTGCGCGCGATGCTGAGAGGTTGGCAATCTGTATTGCGGTAGACCTGCCGGGCCGGAGTCGTCGATAGATCGATGCCGGTCAGGACTCCTTGCAGGCAAACGAACCAGGTCCAGCCGTCAAAGGTCTCACAATAGGGTCCGACCTCCAGGTCCATCCAGGGCGTGGCCCGAAGGTGCACGAGGTCAACCTGGGTGACCTTGGTCCACCGGCCACGTTGGGCCAGAGCTAGGACGCGGTGCCCGTGATCAGAGCGCACGAGCCGGTGCGCGGGCTCGTTGAAATGGGCGATGGTACGGCCCTTAGAGCTCATCAGCCGCATACCGGCTTCGCCGAGGGCGAGCAGCAGCCGCCCCTTGCTCAACAGCACCGCGTCGAAGATCGCCACGCTGCCGACATCGTGGGGTCCCACCGTCACCTTCAAGGGCTTTGTGGGATGCACTGCTGAGGGTTCGGGCGGGCCCGGCCAGTCCGTCTTCAGGGCGCCGTCTTTGGTATAGCGGACCAGCGCGCGCAGCATCTTTGGGGCGAGCGCATCACCTGAGGCCGCGTCGACGAAGAGCGCTCGCGCCGTGCCCTTTGCAAGCAGCCTGGTCTCGGGGCCCTCTGGCTCACTCAGCACAGCGTCTGCCAACGCTATGCGGGCGGGTAGCGAGTCGGGTTCATGTCGCTGCCACAGGCTCTCGGCGTGCGCCAGCCAGGCGGAAAAGCGCTCGGGCATAAGTGCTACGGCGCGCACGAGCAGCCGGGCGGCGCGAGGGCCGCCCATGTGCAGGCCGGCCTCAATCCAAGGCTGTGTAAGATGCCTTGCAGACTCGATGGGCCAGATGGCGCAGACCGCCGACTCGAAGTCACCGCGCTCGCACAACGCCTCGGCCCACTTGATCCGCAGCAGCTTCGCAGGCTCGGGGTGCTGCGGCTCCAGCAGTCCGATGGCCGTCGAAAACGCCTCATAGCGGCGCGCGACCTGCACCGCTCGTTCTGTATCTCCGGCCAACAGCCATTGCCGCACCCGTCGCGGTGCCGGCAGGTCCCGGGCCTCGGCGAGCTCGGCGGCGAGCCGAAGCTTTCCGTGGGACTCCAAAAAGCTCACCGCCTCCTCGCTGTCATGAAGCAGGTCCGCGAGCACGAAGGCCGCCTCTTCGATGCGTCCTTGCTGAAGCAGTCGCTCAAAGGCCTGGCGGTACCTTTGGCGCAGCATGTCCATCACTTGGCTGTGCACTAAGAGGCTGGGACCGCCCCCGGTCGCAGCCTGCATGGACATCTGCAGCGTGTCTCGCGCCTTGGGCAAAGACATGCCGGCGCTGGGTGTGCCCTCACCCTCGCCTCCGAGAGGCACAGCGTGGCGCAGGGCCTGCTCAAGGTCCCCGTCGTCGAACATGCGCATCAGCTCCGCCAGGTACTTGGCTTGGCGCCGCCCAAAGAGGCTGGAGATTCGGCTGGCGAACAGCGCTCGGTTCCACCACCGACTCACCCACGCACCGAGTCGAGCCCAGGGGCTGGGGCCGCCTCGTTGGGGCGCAGCCTCGGCGGCGCCCTGGCCTGAGCCCCTTGTTGGGCGCTGAGCCTTGGCGAATCCCTCTCGGACGCCCCTGAAGAAGCCCAGGATCCCTTGAAGCAGGCGGGGGACCGCACCCTGGGATTCTTGCTCAGGGCTGCGACCACGCAGAGCATCTTGCAGCAACTTAGCCTGCGCTGCGGCCGGTGGCATCCCAGCGATGTGGTCCCGAAGCTGCGCGGAGGGCTTGTTGGGAGGCGGCGCAGGGGGCGGCGGTAGGTCGCCCAGCGGCTGCACCGCGACCCGCGACCAGCCCCTGAGGTCCAGCCACACAGAGGGATCTTCGACCGCAAGCTGGCTGACTTGGGCCTCAACGATCGCCGCCTCATGCACGCACAGCAGGTCGAACTGAGCCGCCACGTGCTCTACCTCCTGGGCCCGCAGCTCTGCGCTACATAGCCGGTCGGCCTGACGGACCAGCGGCAGGCCCGGCGCTTGACCGGCCCGGCAGGGCACCGGGCGAGGCAATAGCAGGATGTACCAACTCCCCAGGCGTCTCAGTGAGGCGCCGTCCTGCCAAAGCTCGAGGATGCGAGTACGGCACGGGGCCTCTTTGATGAGCTCAGGATCGAAGATGAAGCCCTCGGCGAGGCAGTGGCCTCGGTGCACAAATGAGCGGGGGATGACACTCATCTAGGCCGTCTCCGAAGTATAGACGATCAGCGAGCGTCCTGAGGTGAGTTCGTCGACACGAAAGCCTGCTTGCGGCGTGCGATAGGCGACCACGGGCCCGCGAGGGCTGATCAGAGCCTCGGATAGATCGACGGGGCTCTTGCACAGCACTTTCGTCTCATCACGAAGTCGAACATGAACGGTCCGCGAGTCCGGGGCCAAGGTGATGAGGCCGGGCGCGCGCGCCCACATGGGGCCCATCACAGTGGGCCCTTGTGGAACCTTGAGCACGCCGTCCTCTTCGCGGGTCTGCAGGAACCAGGCATCCGGCTCGATGCGTACCGCCACCGTGGTCTGGCTGAACAGCGCACGATAGTCTCCTGCGCCATTGGGTAGGTGCACGATACGTCGCGCGCTGTTCGCGTCACAGATGACGATGCCTCGACGCGGCAGGTCACGTTGGGTCATCGCTCGGCCGGCGTAGGTCATCGCGATGGGCCCTTCATGCTCGAGCCTCGCCTCGCCTTCCTCGCGCCGGCAGATGACCACCGCCGCGCCGCCCATCGAACGCGACAGCCCGGTGACGCCGCAGCTGAGGACTCGGGCGCTGTGGCCCTCTTGCTGGCTGATACGCCACACGAAACCGGTGGTATCGAGCACGAGGAGATCTTGAGCGTGGGTGTGGCCGACGACCACGCACGGCGACAGGCGAGGGCCCTGCCCGGGGCCCGCCATACGGTCCTCTGCATCCAGCAGCCGCACGCGAGTGGGTTCACACTGGGTCCCGCGCTTGGAATAGGGCACCACATTTAGCTCGTGGGTACCGCTGAGCACCGCAAGGTGGCGCTTGCGCGCGCGGCCGACCGCTACGGGGATGTCATGACAGGTTGCAAGGGGCATGGGCGGGACGGCGGCCGACCCAGGGGAGGGCAGAAGATGCGCGTGAAGCCCCTCGTCCCCCCACACGTAGAGGGTGCGGCCGTCCACTGAAAAGAGTAGGCCTTGCACCGCCCCACCCTCAAGGCTGTGCCGTCGGGCATCCTGCACCTCAAATGGGTTGCGCAGCAGCCGCACACTCTTCTTTGTGCTCGGCAGTGTGAGGCTCAGCTCCTGAGCGTGGGGTGGCCCCAGACGCAGCGAGACCTGGCGCTCGTTGAGGCTCAGGGGCTCACAGATCTCGGCCCATCGTTCGTCCTTGGGGGCGTGCCGCCTCAGCGTGGGGCCGCCCACCCACCAGGTCTCATCGACCGGCATGCCGACAGTGCCCACGTGATCTCGCCAGCGCTGCACTGAGTCCGCGTTGGCAAGCTCGGCTGCGCGACCCGCGAGGAACCCTAGCGCAGACTGCGGACTGAGGTCCTCGACTAGGGGCTTTGGTTGATCCTGAACAAGGCCCCAGGAGAACTCTACACCGGCCAGGCGCGCGCGCCGCGCCAGTGTGATGAGCAGGGCTAGTTGCAAAACACGGGGCGCGCCCCATTGCTCGGGCCCGGCGTCGAACAGGACTACGCAGCTTCGACGACCCGCCGGCACCTCGGTGGCGAGGTCGTAGAACAGGTGCTCCGCTTGAGCGGCCCGTCGCAGGAATTCGTCGGGGTAGTGCTCCGCGAGCAGCCACTCCGTACCCAGCAAGCGCGCATAAGGGCCCTTGCGCGTCAGCCCGTCGAAGCCATCCGGTGTGCCCTCACCGCGTTGCTGATGACTCTTCAGCGGGCCCAGGCTGGACGCCAGGCGCAGCAGCCAGGGTTGCAGATCGTCGAGTAGGTCGGGCGCCAGGCCCTCAAGCTCAGGCCCCCAGGTGGCCAGGGCGGTGGGCAGCGTGCTCATGACGGGGCCTGTCGACCTATCCAGGCCTCAAGCGCCCGCCTCGACAAGGGCAGCGCCTGGGCGACGCAGACCAAGGCCGCTGGCTCCACCAGCACGGCCAGCGGCGAGGCGCCTTCCCGGCTCAGCAAAGCCTTCGAGAGCAGGGGGACGGGCAGGTTCGGGCGCTCGGCGGTGGGCAGTAGCAGATCAGCTGCCTCAGGATCGCGGCCCAGGTACATGATGCCATCCGTCCACGGCAGGGCGGCTTGCGGTCCGAGCACCAGGACGAGGTCCACAGCGGCGACGCCGCTCAGCTCTGCCAGCGACTTGTCATCCCGCATGAGCAGCCGTCGAACGAGGCGCGTGGCCGCGGGGCCGCGGGCTGCCGCAGCGATGGGCAACAGCGGCGTCTCACGGGGCGACCACCGCACGCCGATCAGCGGTTCGGTCACGGCTGGACCACGCCCTCATCTGGCTCCGGGTCCTCAGCCTGCACGATCTGCACGATCTTCGCCCGGAGCTCTCTGAGGCCCTCCGTGAGGCATTGCGCGGTGAAACCAGCGTCCACTTCCTGCGCGATGCCCTCCAGCTTGAGCCGCCATGCGTCGGCCTCACCTTCTTGAGGAGGGCTGTCGAGCAGCGCGGTTCCCGCCTCCAGCAGGCGCTGGGCCCGGGCCGCGGGTCCGCGCGAGGCCTCCTCAGCCGCCGCGCCCAGGCTGGGGTTTGCGGAGGCCTCCAGCAGGTCCCTCAGCGCGTCGCGCGCCAGCTGCTGTCCGGCATCCGTGGGCACGGCATAGATGATCGGCCACAGGTCGGCCTCGGTCGGGCGTGGCCGGCCCGCGAGGGCGGCGGCCGCGGCGACAAGGCCCTGGGTCTTGACCGCGCGTCGGTCCGAAAGCTCGATGCCGTTTTGGCGCAGCACGCGGATAGCCTGAGCGAGCGGGCCCCGAACCGCGCTCATGTCCATGCGCCGCGCGGCCTGAGCGAGCGTATCGAGAGCGTCGATGCCCACATGCGGCAAGTCAGCCTGCGAAAGGTCCCAGCCGCCCTCAAGCAGATCTTCAAGCCGAGGATCTGGAATGGGTTCCACAAATACCCGCACCAAGAAGCGGTCCGCGAAAGCGGCCAGCGACTCGTCGGTGGGCAGGTCGTTGGTGGCGCCCACGCAGACCCGAAGCGGCACCGGCACGTGGGTATGCCCACGACGGAAGGCGCGCTCGTTTAGTACGCCCAGAAGGGTATTCAGGATGGCAGTGGAGCCAAGAAAGACCTCGTCTAAAAAGGCGATCTCAGCCTCGGGCAGCATGCCCGTTGTCTGAGTCTCGACAATGCCTTCGCGCAGCTTTCGTAAGTCTACGGGCCCGAAGATCTCGGAGGGCTCCGTGAATCGCCCCAGGAGATACTCAAAATATCGGCCGCCAAAGAGGCGCGCGACGCGGCGCACTGCCTCACTCTTGGCGGTGCCGGGCGGTCCCACGACCAAGAGGTGCTCGCCCGCGACCGCGGACAGCGCAATGAGCTCGACCAGCACCTCGCGCTCGATGAGCCCCTGGGCCGCTGCGTTGAGGCCGTTCTTCATCTGGCGGGCTACGTCTTCGATGCGATGATCTTTGCCATAGATGCCGACGGGCTACTATGTACGGACTGTCATCATGGCCGGCCAACCCGCAGCAGATCCCTACTGTGAGCTCGTGATGAACGAGGCCATCCACCAGCGCGTGATCACTGAGATGGTGCCGCGCGCCCGGCGCTATGTGTGGATCATGACGGCGGACATCAAAGACATGCACGTGCGGCAGGGGCGTCGTTTTGTGCCCTTTTTGCGCGTGCTCGCGGACCTGGTGGGCAACGGAGTGGCGGTGCGACTCTTTCACGCCAAGGAGCCGGGCCCGCGATTTCGGGATGACTTCGACAAGCTGCCTGAGCTGGTGCAGTCAGAGCTCTTTGAGCGCCTGCTGTGCCCGCGAATTCATACCAAGGCCGTGGTGGTGGATGGCACGACCGCCTTTATCGGCTCGGCGAATCTCACCGGAGCTGGGCTCGGCGCCAAGCATAAGGACCGCCGCAACTTTGAGGCGGGTTTTGTCACAAACATGCCCGAGCATATTGGGCCCTTGATGGACTTCATCGATACGCTCTATCTGGGCGACCATTGCGCTGGCTGCCAGCGGCGGGACGTCTGCCCCGACCCCATCGCTTGACGCTCACGGGTTCACGACGGGAATGGCGCGCAAGCCACCCAGCAACTGCTGCACATACAGGGTTCGACCGTCGGCGCTGGCCGCGATGCCATTGGGGGCGTTGAACGTTGCGGATAGACCGGCGCCGTCTTGGCGGCCCTTGCGCATCGATCCGCCAGATGCGGCGCCCCGAGAAGCTGGTGGCATACAGGCCGCTGTGGGCAGCCACCAGATCTGCGACGACCGGTGGGCGCGGAGTAGCTGCCCTCGCCGATGGGGTCGGAGGCGATCAGGCAGCCATCCGGGTGAAGGGTGAGGTCGTCGCCGCCGCCGGAGTCATTGAACCAGGTGCCGCACGGGTCCGTCCGTGGGGGCGCAGCCCGATGTGCATCCGCCGGTGTCGATAGCACCGGCATCCGCCGAGGGCGGGGGCCGGAGTCTCGCCCCGCGTCGCTCAGCGCCGCGTCGAGCGCAGGTTGACTTGCTGAGCTGCCATCGCCACCTGAGCACGCGCAGGACAGGGCGAGCAGGCATAGGCACCGCCCGCAGCGCTGACATGCTTGGGGCATGTCTCAGCCAAACCGCAGGTGGCGCATTCGCAGCCTACGCATCGCAGACCGCGACGGCCTCACACGACGGTGCGTTCACGCGCACACGCACCAGGCGATAGCCGTCCCCGCTGGTCTCGATGTGCCCGTCCAGACCAAGGTTGCGCAGTGTCCAAATGGCGGTATAGGTCCGCTGCCGAGCCCCGGGCATGTCGCTGCGCGCGTCAGGCCAGCCTGCAGAGAATAGCTCGGTCCACGGCAGCGCCCGCGGCTGCCCCAACGCAGCGACGGTCAGGCGGCGCAGGATCCGCCGGACCGCCCGCCGCCGAATGAGGCTGACCTGACGGCCTTGAACCTCGAAGCTCCGGCCGTCGCCGTCGATCTCGGCGTAGCCCTGCTCCGGACTCACCCCGGCGGCCGCTTGAAGGGCATCCAGCCGCTGGCTCAGGGCCTTCATACCGATCGCGTGCACCCGAGCGCGGGTCTGAGGCAGGTCGCGTCGCACCAGGTCCAGGCGATCCCGTGCGAGGTTGATCTCGTCGCGTACGACCAACAGGAACGCTTCGGCCGCCCCGTCGGCGGCTTGCTCCGCTTGATGCAGGCCTTGAGTCGCGGTGCGCTGCGCTTCTTGGGTTTGGCCCATACCAAGCAAGGCGCGCGACAACTCAGATTGCGACCATCCTAGATAGATCGGCTCCCCGAGTCGGTGGCCCGCGCTGACGGCTCGGCTCAGCGGATCGATGGCCCGGGTCCAATTCTGCTCAGACGTCAGAGCCAGCCCCTCGAGCAGCCAGGACAGTTCGGCCAGGCGAACGCAGCCTTGGTCCTGAGCCCACTGCCTCGTATCCCGGGCGATTTGAGCCGCATGATCGGGGCTCAACTCCAAGGCAAAGACGACCTGTTGCAGGCGCGCCTGGGCGCTGAGTTCGACGCTCTTCCAGGTATCCAGCGCCTGCGTGACGGACTGCAGCAGCCGCTGGGCATGGGCCGAGCGCCCCTGTCGAAGCGCCACATGTGATTGGGCGACCTGAATCTCGGCTGCGACGACATCGGTCGGTGGGGCCACGGCGCGGGCGTCTTCGAGGTGTGCCGACGCCTGCTTGAACTCTCCGCGCACGATATGACTGCTGGCGAGGTCGAGCGTCGCCCGGGCCTCGCGGGACGCGTCGCCCGCCGCATGGGCATAGGTGGCGGCTTGCTTAAGCAGAGCGCGGTTGTGCTGCACGGGGCCCGCGAAGATCAGCATCGGGCCGAGGCTGCGAACCAAGTCGACGGCAGCGAGCGTGTGATAAGTGCTGAAGTACTCAAAGGCCGCGCGCAGGTTGTGTTGCTCGGCCTGGAGCCAGACCCGCGCGGCCGATGGGTCTTCACCCCAGTACATGGTCCTGGCTCGAGCGGCGGCGCGACCATAGTGCTCTGCGTGGCAACGGGCCGCGGACTGCAGCTCGCCCTTCGTCATAATGACTTCGGTGATGAAGCGGCGGACAGCGTCGAAGAGGCCGAGGCGGGTCTGGCCTGCCCAAGGGCGGGACCAGACCATGGAGTGGTCTCGCAGAGCTTCTATGAGCGGCTCCGGGTCCTCGATGCCGGCCTGTCGCAGCACATCGAGCCCATCACTGAGTTGAAAGCCGCCTTCAAAGGTGCTGAGGGCACACGCGACCTGCTGGCAGGCCGAGGGCAGCAGCTGCCACGCGCTCTGCAAGGCAGACTTCAGCGAACGACTGCGCTCGGGCAGAGTGCGATCTCCTCGAAAGAGCTGCGTGATGGCGAGCCCGGACGGCGCGGCGAGCTCTTCGAGGGTCTTGTAACGCAGGCGGCTTGCCGCGAGTTCAATGGCCAAGGGCAGCCCGGCCAGCCCATCCAGCACCGCGTCGATCAGCGCGGTGCTGTGGGTTTGGCTGGGCTGCACTCGAGCCGCGGTTTGAAGGAAGATGGACCGCGCGGTCGGCGTAGACACGGGACCCAGCTCGAAGCAGGTCTCCTCCGATAGATGCAGACGAACTTGCGAGGTGACCAAGATGGCCAGGTCGCCGGGCAGGGCTATGAGCGATGCGAGCAGCTCAGCCAGGGGCTGCGCAACGTGCTCTGCGTTATCGAGCAGCAGCACGGCCTGGGGTCTTGAGCTGAGGGCCCGCAACAAGCTTTGTGAGCCTTGTGGGCCAGAGGGTCGAAGCTGTGCGCTGCGTGCGATCGCATCCAGAATGCCCTGAGCATCCCGAACCGGATCGAGGTCGCAGGCTATGACGGGGCGTTGCTCGGCCTCGAGGTCGCAGAGCACCTCGAGGGCGAGGCGCGTCTTACCTACGCCGGCCGGTCCCAGCAGGGTGAGCAGCCGCGAGCCCTTCTGCAGACAGCGCCTTATTGCGCTGAGCTCCGTGCAGCGGCCACATAGCTGAGACGTGCGACGGAGCATCGGCGCATGGTAGCAGCCGGGTCGGTGTGCGATGGCCCCGTTCGCGTCCGGCGAAGGCGGGGTCTGGTGCTTGGCGGCTGTTTACTTGGGCGCGCCTTGAACCGGGAAGGGGTCGTTCATGGCACCCGCGGCTTCGGGGCTGGGGGCTGCTCGGCGCTGGCGTCGCCACGCCTGGGCCAGCACTCGGCGTTGGGCAGGGCTGATGGCTTGCAGCCGCCCCCGCCGAGGCCTTGCACCGTCCGTGGCCCCAAGACGAGCCCGTTGGGGGGCCGTCTGCAAGGTCGGAGTGCCCACCGCGAGCGGCGTGGCGCTGCGGTTGAAGACGACGAGGGTGGTGAAGCCGACCCAGCGCACGCTGTCTTCGGCCACCCACCGTCGCCAACGCCAACCACCTTGCAAGACCCCGTCTCCGGGCTCCGGTTCGAGTAGCAGGGCGCGTGTCTCACCCGGCAGGTCGACGCCGTGCAAGCCAATCTCGACGCCATCACCGGGGGCGGTGGCGGTCTCGGTCTGAGCAAGCCAGACTTCGATGCGCAGCGGGCCAGCGGGCGCATGGCCGAAGCCTACGAGGAAGGCGCCGCCGGCGGCGCTCATTCGATCCGCGATCTGTACCCACTGAGGGCGTGCGCCGGGCGCGGAGGGGTCGACGTACTTGGTCAGGCGAGCCTGCCCGCCTTGTATGCCCCCGGAACTCCAGCCCAGGTTGAACATGCCGAGGTCGAAGTCCGGGGCCAGCATGTGGTTATTCGCCTGGGCGCTGGGCACGAACAGCCGTGTTGTCATGCTGCGAAGCTCAGGCCCGGCATCGGGCGCTGGCCCAGCATCGGCAACCAGGCCTGCGTCCGCCGGTGTTCCGGCATCCGAGGTTATGACACCCGCGTCGAGCATCGGCGTCTCGCTTTTGCAAGCGTAGCTGCACAATGAGACGCCAAGGCAGATGACCACCGCGAGGGGGTTTAGGTGGAAGGTACTATTGCTGCAGCCAGTCATGGGCCACCTCCATCAGGGTGTCGACACCCATCATCGCGTCGCTCTGTTTTTGCAGCACGACCTCGTCTGGCTGAACACCGGGCCCACTGAGGCGCTGGTCTAGCGGGTCGCCAGCCATCCAAAGGATGGCGCTATCCGCGGCCTGCAGTGATCCGCCAGAGATCCCCACGCCGTGCTCCGGAAGGGACATGATCATGCCAAAAGCGCCAAACGTTGGACCGGGACCAAAGATGCGGGTCGCACCCACACGTCGATCGAGTAGGTAGGCCAGGAAGTCGTTTCCCGAGACGTCGCGGCCGTTGAGCACCGCCAGTCGGGCTCCGCTGGATACGCCGGGCGCAGGGTGCATGGGCTGCGCGGTTTCATAGCGGGCACCACCGCACCATAAGAACGCCGAGCTGCCTTCGAAGGCTTCCGCGCAGCTTTGAAGGGCCTGCAGCACGTCGGTTCGTCCTTCGAGGTCAAAGAGCCATGGCATCAAGAAGTGGCCTGTGGCGTGCGCATCAGGGTCGAGAAATCCCACGATGTGCATGAGTGACTCGAAGCCTCCGCCGTTGCCAATGCGCTGATCCAAGATGATGCTCTGCGGTCCGTCCTGCAATGCGTCTTGCACCGCCTGATGCCAGTCTTGCCAGCCGTTCTGGAACGTCCCGGGCACACCGTTGATCATCAGGACGGTGGCCTGTCGTTCTTGCCTCGACATGGCGAAGACGCTGTTAAGGCCAGAGCTGGAGTTGGAGATTCGTGAAAAGCGCCCGTCGCACTGCACTCCAGAGTTCCTCCAAGCGGGCAGCTGACCGTTCCACAAAGGCGCCATCATCTGCGCGAGATCGAGGACCTCGGTGTGCACCGAGTCGGAGTCACAGG
>SPJJ01023550.1_pt1 | contig 19575 bp, 18 predicted proteins | sample 3741741 | NCBI WGS metagenome assembly SPJJ01 (sample SAMN10925908, study PRJNA522277) | cold seep metagenome | isolation source: Elba SIP-enriched marine methane seep metagenome, extraction at timepoint T1 | place: Italy: coast of Elba, Mediterranean Sea | collected 2014-05 | reverse complement strand
GTTCTTGCTTCATTTAATGGAACTCCTTGTCAAATAAAGGAGTTAACTACATGTTCAAAAGATGCTGGATTTAAGTTTCCTTCAACTTGGAACCCATCTTCAACGCTTGCACGTTCAGCAGGGTTAGCAATTAAAACTCCCAAAGGCTGGGAAATTACCGAAGCTGGGAAGCAACACCTTCGTAATATCGGAGTGACAAAAATTAGCTCCGCAGCTGTCCAGGTCGCTGTAGATCTACGTTCTGAATTGGCGCACGTAACGGATCATAATACTCAGCTGTTTGTTGAAGAATCAATAAAATGCTATGAGCTTGAATTGTATCGCTCAGCTATAGTTATGTCTTGGCTGGCAGCTTTACATGTTTTATATTGTGAAGTATTCAACAATCATCTCCAACAATTCAACGCTGAGGTAAAACGAATTAACCCTAAATGGAAAGAGGCAAAAACTATAGATGATCTGACATTAATGAAAGAGCGAGATTTTTTAGAACGGTTAAATGCGATTTCTATTATCAGCAAAGATATTAAAAAAGAATTGATCCAGTGTTTAGATCGTCGTAATAGTTGTGGCCATCCAAATTCTATGAAAATAGGTGCGAATACAGTAGCGCATCACATTGAAGTGTTGCTTCTCAATGTATTTAAAGTATTTCATTAAATCTTTTAATACTGCTTTTACTGCCTGAAGAGTATTAAAAGGCCGGATGCTCCATCACGCCTTGCAATAAATGCAGAAAGTGAAATAATAGACTAACGTGATATTAATGCACGGGAGAAATGCCCATGACAACCCCTGAAATAACAAGGCTTCTGGCCTGTATGGAAGACCTCAAGGAAGCGCTTTCACCAAAGGCTACCCTGGATCAGGTCATTCTGTACCTGATGGTGTGTCAGCGGGAGGAATATCCCCTGGCGGAACTGGGGGAACACATGGACTGGAGCACCCTGCGAACCTCCCGTCAAGTGAACACCATGGCGGATCAAAAATATGGTGGCGGACAATATGAACAGGGCTATGAAGTCTTGTACACCCAGGAAGACCCCGAAAACCGGGTGTTTAAGAATGCCTACTTGAGTCATAAGGGTGAGGAACTCAAGAAACAACTCATCGGGCATCTTGCCTTGAAAAAGCAAAAAGCCCGGTAAAACAAGCATTTTTCTAGTTAATATTACCTATAAATCCCTGAAATAAAGGGTTTACAGGTTTGAAAATACAAAAATATGGGTATCCTTCTATATAGAGGGGTACCTTTTTTGCTATGAGACCCTCTTGGCCAAACTGTGGCCTTTTTTAAAACCTTAAACTGTCACAAAGTGAAACTATATCACAGGGTGAATTAGCCCCCACTTCTGGAGAGGGGCAGCTTCGCCGTGCCAACAGAAGGAGTTCAACCATGAATACGACCATTGTATCCAAATACGATCAACAATTGGCCCTGGAAGAGGAAATGGTTGGGGTCGGGGTGACCCGCTACCGTCAACAACTGGAAAAGGCAAGCCAAAACAACCTGGAGTCTTCCACCAAGGCAGGCTTGAAACTTCTCAAGACGACCATTGAACCTTTGAGTGAAGCCATTCAAGCCCAGTGTGAAGAAGACGCCAAGGGTAAGCATGGCGCAACGCCACGGTACCTCTTGTACCTGTCCCTACTGGAGCCGGATGTCATCGCCTTTATTGCGGCAAAGTCCATTCTCAACAGCATTACCCGACGACTGACCCTGAACAATGCGGCTATCATCATCGGCGGTCTCATTGAGGATGAGGTGCGGTTCAGCTACTTCCAGAATGAGAACTCGGCCTTCTTTAACAGCGTCTATAACCGAGTCAAGGTCAAATCCTCCTACGAATACAAGCGAACCGTCCTCATCCACTCCATGGGAAAAGCCGGTGTTGCTTGGGACGCCTGGACCACCTCGGACAAGCTCCACCTGGGACAAACCTGTATCAACCTGATTGTGGAGTCAACGGGATTGGTTGAAATCGAGCAGGTGCCATCCGGTAAGAATGATACCCGCTACTATGTGATGGCCACGCAAAAGACACTGGACTGGCTCTCCCATGAAAACAAGCTCTGTGAATTATTGTCCCCGGTTTACCTGCCCACCATCATCGAGCCTCGGGACTGGACAACGCCCTTTAACGGTGGGTATCACGGCAGCCTTGCCAATCGACTGAAGTTGGTGAAAACCTACAACAAACCCTACCTGGATGAGCTGAAAAACGTCTCAATGCCCGCCGTTTACAAGGCCATCAATCACATCCAGAAAACCGCATGGCGCATTAATACAAACGTTCTGGAGGTTCTGGAAGCATTGTGGACGATGGACTCGGAGATTGCCAATCTGCCACCCAGGGATGACCGTTCCCCTCGGCCTTGCCCATTCGCACCCGACCGAAAAACCCGGGAGATGACCCCACAAGAATTGGATGTCTTCCGGGATTGGAAGCGGGAAGCGGCCAGTGTCTATGAACAGAACATCATCAATCGCTCCAAACGTCTCCTGGTCAGCAAGATTCTCTATGTGGCTCGAAAATTCCAGGACGAGGCCCGGATTTATTTCCCGTCCATGCTGGACTTCCGGGGACGGGTCTATGCGGTCCCCAACTTCCTCAACCCGCAAGGCCCGGATGTCGCCAAGTCACTGTTGACCTTTGCCCATGGCAAGCCTATTGAAAACGAAACCGCCGCAAACTGGCTGGCCATTCACGGGGCCAACGTCTATGGCTATGACAAGGTAAGCCTGGAAGAACGGGTACAGTTTATTCACAGCATGAACGACACCATCCGACGGATTGTCAGTGACCCGTTGACCCATCTTGAATGGAGTCAGGCCAGTAAACCCTGGCAGTTCCTGGCTTTTTGCTTTGAATGGGTCGGCTTTTTAGAGGCGGGCTATGGTTTTGTCTCAACCCTGCCCGTTGCCCTGGACGGGAGTTGTAACGGGCTTCAACACTTCAGCGCCATGCTCCGGGATGAAGTGGGCGGCGAGGCGGTGAACCTGTTGCCTGCCGAAAACCCCCAGGATATTTACCAGCGGGTGGCGGACGTGGTGATTCAGAAGCTTCAGGAAGAGATTCAACAGGATACACCCGATGCCGTGCTGGCCAAGCAGTGGCTTCAGTTCGGGATTGACCGGAAGATCACCAAGCGACCGGTGATGATTCTCCCTTATGGCGGAACCCGACACGCTTGCCGGGAGTATATTGAAACCCACCTCCGGGAATGTTTTTACGAAGGGCAACCCAACCTGTTCGCATCCCAGGAACGGGACCACATATTTGAGGCATCCCAGTATCTGGCCGGGATTGTCTGGGACAGTATTGGTGAGGTCGTCGTCGCTGCCCGGGATGTCATGGGATGGCTCCGGCAATCCGCCAGCGTGGCAGCCAAGGAAGGACTTCCGGTCAACTGGACAACACCATCCGGGTTTCCGGTTCAACAAGCCTACCGGGAGGTCAAGAAGCGTCGCATCAAAACCCAGTTGAGCGGCAATGTCCTCAAGAACATCCGACTCACCATCCAGGAACCAACGGAAACCATCGACAAACGGAGCCAAAGCAACGGCATCAGCCCCAACTTTGTCCACTCCATGGATGCGTCCGCCCTCCATCTCTATGTGAACCGGGCGCTGGACTATGGCATTGAGTCCTTCTGTCTGGTTCACGACAGTTACGGCACCTTGGCGGCAGATACGGAAATCTCCGCCCAGTGTATCCGGGATGTTTTTGTGGAGATGTACCAGGAAGACGTGCTGGAAACATTCCGCTCGGAACTGCTGGATTTACTCACCCTCACCAACACTCGAACCATCCCGCCGGTCCCTCCCAAAGGCACGTTGGATCTGGAAGCCGTGCGGCAGAGTGTCTTTTTCTTTGCTTGATTGTATCACTTTTTGAAACTATATCAATTCGTGATTTTACAACCACTATGGAATAGCCAGGAGGCCCGTTATGAAAACAAAAACCGTAATCAAGGATTGGATTGAGTTCCCGGAACGCTTTGTCATTCCGCTGGAACCACCGGCATATCCCGGACTGGCACTCCAACCACTATCGGTACCGGTCATTCAATCCATTTCGATTAACCCCTGCATACAACAACAGGAGATTGCATGATGTCCACAAACAAACCAACACCCAAGCGAATTACAACGCCGGTGGGTACGGCCTCCTACCCCTATTTGACCCGCCCGGACACCAAGTTCAACCCGGATGGCGAGTATCGGGTGGGGTTGATACTGCCTGCCAGTGAGGCAAAGTCGCTTATTAAAACCATTGATGAGGCGATGACAGACTCTCTGAAAGAAGCCAAGGCAGAAAACCCAAAGAAATCTAAAAAAATGAAGCAGGCCAACCCGCCTTACGCCGAATTAACGGATGACGAGGGCAACGAGACGGGCGAAGTCCAGATCAACTTCAAGCAAAAGGCTCTCATCAAACCCAAGAATGGACAGCCTTTCGAGAAACGTCCGGCCCTGTTTGATTCAAAGGGTGTTCCCCTGCCGTCAAATATCACCATTGGCAGCGGAAGCAAGCTCAAGGTCAGCTTTGAGATTCACCCCTATTACACCGATCTGGTGGGTGCTGGTGTCAGCCTCCGTCTGATGGGCGTCCAGGTACTGGAACTGGTGGAATACACCGGCCAGTCCGCCGACAGCTTCGGCTTTGAAAAGGAAGACGGCTTCGAGTACAAGGCCACTGATTCCAACGCCGACGATGATGACGACTTCGATGACGAAGCGGACTTCTAGCCCCATTCGGGGCCTTGGTTAGGACTTATGCGTAAAACCGATAAATCCCGGCTTTCCGGGTTAAAACACGGTTGGCGGTCGGGCCTGGAAGAACGAATTGCCCGGGAGTTAAAAGCCCAAAAGGTTGCCTTTTCCTTTGAGAGTCAAATTATCCACTACACCCGACCGGAGAAGAAATGCCGCTACACACCGGATTTTATCTTACCCAACGGGATCATTATTGAGACCAAGGGGCGCTTTGTGACGGCAGATCGGCAAAAGCATCTACTGGTCAAAGCCCAGCACCCTGAATTGGATATTCGCTTTGTCTTCTCCAATTCCAGGCAGCGGATTTCCAAGCGATCCAAGACCACGTATGCCATGTGGTGTGAAAAACACGGCTTCCAATACGCCGACAAGCACATTCCACCCAATTGGCTCAAGGAATAAACACACCCACAACGAACGATGACCACCCTGTTCCCTCTCTCGTGGCGGGCAGTCCTAGCGATTGCCTGCCTTTTTTTCTTTTCCCTCACCTTAACAAGCTTTGCAAAAGGACAAACGACTATGCGTAAACACACCGATTTTATAGTGATCCATTGCACGGCCACGCCGCTGGACATGGACATTGGAGCCAGAGAAATTGATCGCTGGCACCGGGCACGGGGTTTCTTCCGCATTGGCTACCACTTTGTCATTCGCCGGGATGGCACTGTCGAGCAAGGCCGTGAAGTCAATACGGTTGGCGCTCATGCCAAGGGGATTAATGACCGGAGTGTTGGGATTGCCTTGGTGGGTGGTGTTGCCAAGGACGGAAAAACCCCGGAAAACAACTTTACCCCGGAGCAATGGGAAACCCTCGACCAACTGGTGGCCGAGATGGAATCGCTGTATTCCAAGGCTCAGGTGATTGGTCACCGGGATGTCGATCACAAGCGGGACTGCCCTTCCTTTGACGTGCGGGTATGGCAAGCAAAACGTACCGGACAGGAACAACCCGAAGTCGGACGGCGGAAGCGAAAGAAATCGTTTAAAAGACCGCTGGTCTATTCCGTCTTGCGGGAAGGTAGCCGTGGGCCACTGGTTAAAAACCTGCAAGCCCGCCTGACTCGCTTCTCGGATATCCCGGTCAACAGCTACTTCGGCCCGGAAACCGTGTTGGCCGTACTGGATTTTCAAACACAACATCGACTCATAGCGGACGGCATTGTCGGACCTCGTACCTGGTCTGCCCTGCTTCGCTATGGAGATTTATAGGGGGTAACCATGCAAAAAATTATTTTGATTCACGGCATTGGTAATAACAACCCCGGCTGGTCCGACAAATTAAACGCCCACCGTATCTTGGGCATCGAAGCGGATCAGATTATTGAATTTAATTACGAAGACCTGATGGAAAATCATTGGGTCAACAAAATTTTAGTGGCTACCGCCCGCATTGCCGCCTCGTATTATGCGACCCCGGCGGCGGGCTTTGCCGCCAACCACGTTCAGGATTATCTGGACGACATTCTCACATACTTTGTGGTGCCGGGAGTTCGCAAGAAAGTAATCCAACGACTGGCGGGTGTCCTCTATGAAAACCCGGACGCCATCATCATCGGCTTCAGCCTGGGGTCAGTGGTGGCCTACGAAACCATTAAGAATTTTCCGGGAGTCGGAAGAGGCTCCCTACTCATCACGGTGGGATCACCTCTGGGTTCCCCTCCCTTAAAAGGGCTGGTTCGGCGATTCCTCAAGGTGTCTGATTTCAAACGCCCCGATGTATCCGATTGGTTCAACTTCTACAGCACCCTCGATCCCATTAGTGGACGAATCACCAAGCTGGGCTGCCGACGTGCGGATCAGTTCAAGGTGAAGTCCCTGCACCTGATGGATACCTACCTGGAGCACATCAAGACTTTGATACCCGAAAAATTTACAGGAGCTGCATGATGACCCAAAAAGAAATGATTTTAAAACATCTGAACACCTTTAATTCCGATACGGGCCGTCGTCACACCATTACCCCTCTGGAAGCCCTGGGGATGTTTGGTGTTTTTCGTCTGGCTGCCCGGGTCAAGGAACTCAAGAACGAGGGACACAACATCGTGACCCACCTCAAAACCGACGCCACCGGCAAGCAGTATGCCAAGTATGAACTGGTCGGATGAAAGTGTTATCCGGGAACCCTGCCCCGCTTGTGGGAGTCGGGATAATCTGGCCCGCTGGCCGGATGGTCATGCCCACTGCTTTACGCCGGGGTGTCACTACCGGGAAAAACGAGCCCGGCAACGTATGAGCCGACGGAAACAAAGCCATATCAAAGGCAAGGTTCAACCCCTCAACAAGCGAAAGCTCACCGAAGCCACCTGCCAGAAATGGGATTATCGGGTTGGCCAGTGTGACGGCCAGACCGTCCAGGTGGCCAACTATCGCAACCACCGGGGAGATATTATTGCCCAGAAGATTCGTTTTGCCGACAAGGATTTCAAGTTCCTGGGTAATTCACAGGCCGTAACCCTTTACGGTCAATGGCTCTGGCGAGACAGTGGCAAGATGGTCGTCATTACCGAAGGTGAGATTGATGCTCTTTCGGTGAGTCAGCTTCAAAACCACAAGTGGCCCGTGGTGAGTATTCCAAACGGTGCCCAGGGAGCGGCCAAGGCGATTCAACGGAACCTGGACTGGCTGGAACAGTTCGAGACCGTGGTGTTTATGTTTGATAACGACAAGCAAGGCCGCCATGCCGCCGCCGAGTGTGCCTTACTACTGACACCCGGCAAGGCCAAGATTGCCAGTCTCCCCCTCAAGGATGCCAACGAAATGTTGGTAGCGGGACGGGGCAAGGAAGTCATCGACGCTATCTGGGGAGCCAAAGGCTTTCGCCCTGACGGGATTGTATCGGGCAGCGACATCTGGGATTTATTGGCCAATGAAGAGGAAAGCGAATCACGTCCCTACCCCTGGCAAGGATTGAACCTGAAAACCCACGGATTGAGAAAAGGCGAGCTGGTGACATTTACCGCTGGCTCCGGTATTGGAAAATCTCTGGCCTGCCGTGAAATCGCCTACCATCTCCTCACCCAGGGAGAAACCATCGGATACATTGCCCTGGAAGAGAATGTACGACGAACGGCGCTGGGCTTCCTGGGGCTTCACCTCAATAAACCCTTGCATCTGGAACGAGATGAGGTAACAGGTGAAGCCCTTCAGGTCGCCTTCAACGAGACACTCGGCACGGGCCGGGTGTTTTTTTATGACCACTTCGGCAGTATCAACAGCGACAATCTTCTCCGTCGCATCCGCTTTATGGCCCGGGGCTTTGATTGCCACTGGGTCATCCTGGATCACTTGTCCATTGTGGTGTCCGGGATTGGGGACGGGGACGAACGCCGACTCATCGACAACACCATGACCGCCTTACGTTCTCTGGTAGAAGAACTTGGCATTGGCTTGATTCTGGTCTCTCACCTCAAACGCCCGGAAGGCAAAGGCCATGAGGAAGGCGCACCGACTTCACTTTCTCAACTGAGAGGATCGGGAGCCATTGCCCAGCTTTCCGACGTTGTGATTGGCCTGGAGCGAAACCAACAGGATGAGGAAGCTGCCCACATCACTCTGGTACGGGTGCTCAAGAATCGCTTCAGCGGCGAGACGGGTGAAGCTTGTCACTTGAAATATACCCCTGAAACCGGTCGGCTCACCGAAACCAATGTCTACTTCCCGGAAGAGGGCGGCGATGACTTCTAAGTACCAAGTCATCCTGGCCGATCCGCCGTGGAAATATAATTCAAGAGCCAACCACAAGACACGGTTCCGGGGTGGTGCTTGTGGCCACTATGACCTGATGAGCACCCGAGATATTTGTAACCTGCCTATCGGTGAACTGGCTGACCCCAACGGTTGCATTCTCTTTCTCTGGGCAACGTTTCCCATGCTGGAAGATGCGCTCAAGGTCATTGAAGCCTGGGGCTTCACCTATAAAACGGTAGGCTTTACGTGGTGCAAACTCAACCCCAAATCCAAAACACCCTTCTTTGGCGTGGGCTATTACACCAAATCCAATGCGGAAATCTGCTTGCTGGCAACCAAAGGTCCGGTGATGAAACCGGCGGTCAACACGGTGTCCAGTTTGATCCTCTCACCCCGTCGGGAGCATTCCCGAAAGCCGGATGAACAATACGAACACATTGAGGCCATGTACCCAAACGCTCACAAACTGGAATTATTCGCCCGTCATAAACGGGATGGTTGGGAAAGCTGGGGCAATGAGATAAATAGCGACATTTTATTTTGAATTAATCCATCCAACATAAATACCAAGAAGGGCAATAATTGAACCGATAATCCAACGATGATGCTTTATAAAATAGTTTTTGCAGTCTTCCATAAAATCAAGGAAGCATTTTCTGAAGCCACAAAACTCTAGCTTCGTTTGGCCTCTTTCTCTTCCCTTCAAAGCATAACCAAAATAATCAGATTCAATAAAATCACTACCAAGCCAAAAACTGGCCCACCATTTTCTAAGCGGAACTGTTAATTTGTAAAACCACATTTTTATCTTTGAGCGTCGATTAGATTCCCACCAAATAGCTTTCAATAAAATGTCGTCGTGAATTGAGAATTTTTTAATGCCTTGAGGAGTGACTTCACGAGCATAATTAACCTTTTGAGGTTTTTTCTTATGCTTCTTAACTTCTCTCCTAAAAGCCTTTAATTCAGTGTTTGAGGCAGCCTTGATTTTTTCAAGGTAAGGCTTTGGTATTCCTGATCCCCATATTCTTGCAAATTCATCAATATCAAACACTTTAGCTTATTTCCAAAAACTTACTTAAGGAGTCTCGATATGCGATATGTCTTCGACATCGAGACCGACGGTTTCTTGGACAATTGTACCAAAATCCACTGTCTGGTCTTGAAGGACATTGACAGTGGAAAAATACACAGTTTCCGGCCCTCCCAAATTCAGGAGGGTCTTTTGTTATTGGAGCAGGCTGAGGTTCTCATCGGACACAACATTATCAAGTTTGACCTGCCTGCCATCCAGAAGCTTTACCCTGACTTTCAAACCCAAGCTCAAATCAGGGACACCATCGTCTGCTCCCGGCTCATTTGGACCAACCTCAAGGAACGGGACTTTGCCTACCTCAACAAGCACCCGGACTATCCCAAGAAACTGATTGGCAGACATTCTCTGGAAGCTTGGGGCTATCGACTTGGCGAACATAAAGCCACATTGGACGAAGACAACGACTGGTCCCAGTGGACAGAGACCATGCAAACTTACTGCGAGCAGGATGTGGAGGTTACACACCGCCTCTGGCAGAAAATCCAGGCCAGTCACTATTCAGAACAAGCGATTCAACTGGAACACGACTTTGCCCAAATCATATTCCGGCAAGAACAACACGGCTTCCACTTCAATGTTTCCGCTGCCACCCAACTCTATAGTCAATTGTGCCAGCGTCGTCTGGAACTAGAAGACGAACTTAAAGCCTATTTTCCCAACTGGGAGGTCCGAACCCCGTTCACGCCGAAAGCAAACAACAAGCGATACGGCTATGTGAAGGGCGTTCCCACCGAAAAAGTGAAGGTCATAGAGTTCAACCCCAACAGTCGGGACCATATTGCTCAACGACTTCAAGTCCAACGGGACTGGAAGCCGGGTGTCTTCACCGAGGACGGCAAGCCAAAGGTTGATGAAACCGTCTTGTCTACCCTCGACTGGCCCGAAGCCAAACTCCTCAGCGAATACCTGATGGTCCAGAAACGCATTGGCCAACTGGCAGAAGGTCGGCAAGCCTGGCTAAAACTGGAAAAGAACGGCGTCATTTATGGTCGGGTGAACACCAACGGGGCCGTCACTGGCCGATGCACCCACCACGAACCCAATATTGCCCAAGTCCCCAAGGTTGGCTCCCCTTACGGTGAGGAGTGCAGATCCCTCTTCACGGTTCCTGAAGGCTATTCCTTGGTCGGTGCCGATGCGTCCGGCCTGGAACTCCGCTGCCTGGGTCATTATCTGGCCCGATACGATGACGGAGACTTTATCAAGGAACTGCTGGAAGGGGATATCCACACCCGGAACCAAAAAGCCGCCGGGCTACCCACTCGGGATAATGCGAAGACCTTTATCTATGCCCTCCTCTACGGTGCCGGAAACACTAAGATTGGCAACATTATCGGCAAGGGAGCCAAAGAGGGGGCAGTTCTGAAGCGGCGCTTCCTGAGTCAAACCCCGGCCTTGTATCGACTTAAAAAACGAATTGAAGACCAAATCAAGAAACAGGGTTATCTCAAAGGATTAGACGGACGACATCTTCATATCCGAGCCGATTATCTGGCCCTCAACACCCTGCTTCAATCCGCCGGGGCCTTGCTGGTGAAACAGGCTACCGTCTTTCTCTATGAAGAACTGACTGCCCAAGGCTACGAATGGGGAAAAGACTGGGCGTTGGTGGCCCATATCCATGACGAGATGCAACTGCAAGTCCGAAGCGACTTGGCAGAGAAGGTGGGAGAGATTGCCGTGGCTTGCTTTGAACGTGCCGGAGCGCACTTTAATTTCCGCTGCCCCATAACCGGAGAATACAAAATTGGCCAAAACTGGGCAGAGACCCACTAGGAACGAGGTCCGGCGAAAGCGTCGGAACTTCCGAAAGGCCAAGCTGATTGCCTTGAAAGGGGGCCGGTGTGAGCGATGCCAACAGACCTTTCATCCCAGTGTCTTTGAGTTTCATCACCGAGACCCATCCCAGAAAGAAATTGGCCTGAATAGCGGCGTGATTGGGGACAAGTCCTGGAAATGGGTATTGGCGGAAGCCGAAAAATGCCACCTGCTCTGTGCCAACTGTCACCGAGAAGTCCACGCCTTTGATGACCACCAGTTTCTGAAATATTCGGAGGATCACAAATGACCCAAGCCTTGAAATCAGACCAAGGGAAAATCCCTTTGGAGCTACTCCCCTTTGAGTCTCTCAACGAGGTCGGTAAAGTCCTGGCCTTTGGTGCAAAAAAATATGGCCGCTATAACTGGCGAAGCGGGATGGATTGGACCCGTTTTATCGGTGCGGCATTGCGTCACATCTTTGCCTGGATGCAAGGCGAAAGCAAAGACCCGGAGTCAGGCATCAGTCACTTGGCCCATGCTGCCTGTGGCCTGCTTTTCTTGCTGGCTTACGAACTGAACAACGTCGGGGAGGATGATCGATGCGTCTCTTGATTGATATGGACGGCGTGTGTGCCGATCTGGTTGCCCACTGGGTCAAGCTCCTCAACCGCTACCATGGCGAAAACCTGAAGCCCGAGGATGTCACCGACTGGCATATTCACAAGGTCACCGAACAAACCACCCGCAAGGAAGTAGAAGCCTTCCTCTCCGACCCGGGATTGTTTCTTCATCTGGACCCTATCCCCGGAGCCATCGACACACTACAACAACTCATCCGGGACGGCCACGACATTGTGTTTGTCACTCACTGCAAGGAAGGTCATGGAGACAAACGAAAGTGGATTGAGCGGCACCTTCCCGGCTTCTCGATGAAAAACGTCATCTTCGCCGAACGCAAGGAATTGGTAACTGGCGATGTCCTCCTGGATGACGGGGTGCATAACCTACGGGACTGGCAGAAAGCCCATCCAACGAGTGTCGCTGTCTGCTTTGACTCTCCCTACAACCAACATTGGCAAGGCGAGCGGGTCACAAACTGGGAGGCATTTTACGAACTGATAACCCTCTGGAGGCAACTCAATGACCAAGCTAACCTTACTGATTGACGGCGATGTGGTGATCTACCAGTTCGCCGCTTCTGCCGAAGTACCAATTCATTGGGGCAACGACTTCTGGACACTCCATGCCGATGCGGCGGAAGCCAAGGCCCGGATGGATAATCATCTGGAAGAGTTGATGAACAAACTGGAAGCCGACCAGTTGGTGATTGCCCTCTCAGACCACACCCGGAACTACTTCCGAAAGAACATTCTGCCCACCTACAAGGCCAACCGGAACAAAACCCGTAAGCCGGTGATTCTCAAAGAGCTTCGTCAGCACCTGGAAAAACACTACAAGTCCTATGAGCGTCCTGGTTTGGAGGGAGATGACATTCTGGGTATTCTGGCTACCAGTCACCGGATTATCAAGGGTGAAAAGGTCATCGTCTCAATCGATAAAGACCTCAAGACCATTCCAGGCTTGCACTACAACACCAACAAGCCTGAGCTGGGAGTTTATGAGATTACCGAGGATGAAGCTCACTACTGGCATCTCTTCCAAACCCTGACTGGAGATACTTCCGATGGCTATTCAGGCTGTCCCGGTATTGGCCCCAAGCGAGCGTCTGATATTCTCGCCAAAGAAACGAGCTGGGAGCATGTACGACAGACGTTTGTTAAGGCTGGTTTCAGCAAGGAAGAGGTAGCTATCCAAAGTCGAATGGCCCGTATTCTCAGAGCAAAAGACTACAACTTTGAGAAAAAACGACCAAATTTGTGAATAAACAGACTTAATTCATTTAGAGGTAGTATGATGGATGTTAAGTATATAGACTCAGGGAGGAGCATATTGCAAAGGTAAGGCTGCTTAGGATCATTTATGAAAAGTAGTGTGAATTTAAAGCGATGGCCCTTTTTACTGGTAATCCTTTTTGTTGGACTCGGATTACTGTCAAATGTTCTGCCCGTTTTAATGGCATTGAGCAGCGAACATGATGTTTCTTTCCATCAACAGAAAGGACGGGCTTATCTTGTATTAGGGCATTCGCAGGTGCACCATCACCATGGGCATCACCACGCACAGCCGCATGCTCACCATAAACACACCACTTCATTCGCATCCGTTTTTGATAATCACCAAACGCCCCATTCGGATCATGTCATTGAAGTTTCCAGCTTTCAAGGTAATGTTTTACCTACTTCCAGTGTCTTGAATAACGATAATTCATTACTGGATTTCCATATTATAGACACTCCAGTCCAAGTAATACTTAACCAACTATTAGAAAACTCAACGATTTATCTTTTTGAGCATCCACCGCCTTGGTTTAACTGGGCGCTTGCTCATCTTAAAACAATTCAACTCTTAATATAGGCAACCCTCCGAACGTATTTGTATTAATAGGTCATTATGATCTGTTTTTGGAGGAAAAATTTTGCCGTGTATTGGTTTTTAACGAAAAAAATTATTATTTATAGTTTGTGCCTTCTGCTTTACCCGACCTTATATCTAGTCGGGTTTGCTGAAGAACGAACGTCCTTGACATTGGAAGATGCCTTTCAATTTGCCGCTAAAAATAATCCTCAATTCAAAGCAAAAACAGTTGAATTAAATATTAGCAAAGCGCAAATCAAGACGGCAGAAGCACGTCAAAATCCTGCAATTGTCAGTGATAGTGGAATTGCCGAAAATACCTATCGGGCAGGGATTAGTTATACCGTAGAATTGGGTGGAAAGCGTGGAAAGAGAAAGCGATTGGCGAAAACTGAATTTAAGGCGGCAGAAAAAACACTTAATACTGAATGGTTAGATTTCAGAGGCAAAATTCGGCAAGCCTATACACAGCTTTACTACGCTCAACAACGCCTCGATATTTTAAAACAGGTACAAGAAAACAGTCAACGATTGTTATGGGTTGCCGAAAAACGTGAACAAGTGGGTGATATTCCCAAAATGTCTGTTCTTCAAGCTGAAATTACAGACATTACGACCCAAAATGAATTAGAGAAAGCCCGGTATCAGTTTCACGAAACACATCATCAGTTAGCCTATCTTCTCAATATAAAGCTCGATGAACATGTTCAGCTTGCACCTCCCAATAACACTCCTGATTTTTCAACCGATCCCACTATCACTCCTATCGACACACTGGTCGAAGAGGCGCTTAAAAACAGACCTGAAATTCAAAGCATTCAAATTAACCAGGATATCACCCAACATCAATTGAAACTGGCTAAAGCAGAACGTATTCCCAATCTGCAACTTTCTGCCGGACCGGATATTGTGACAGGAGAGGGTGGTAAGACAAGCGCTTTTATTACGGCTCAAATGAGTATTCCCTTATTTAACCGCCAACAAGGTGCTATCGAAGCAGCCCAGGTAAGACAAGAAAAAGTGGCCCTAGAACTGGAAGCGCTTCAAAACAAAGTGAAAACGGAAGTTGAACATGCCTACCTTGCCTATAGCTTCCACCAGAAAATGTTGAAACGCTACGAGACAGAATTACTTCCTAAAGCAGAAATTGTGGCTCAAAAATCTCGACGAAGTTTTGAAGTAGGTAAATCACCAATTTGGGTACCATTGAATGCTCAAAGTGCTTACATGGAAACACAGCTAAATTATCTTCAAGTATTAACAGATTATCAGCAGGCAATTGGTATGCTGGAAAGAGCAATGGGGACAGGACTATGAAACAGTATCTACTAAAAATTATTATTTTAAGTGTATTTATTTTCAGTACTGTTTCATCTGGCACGATGGCTCACGAAGGACATAATGATGCCTTTAGTCAGGATGCTGTTGATGCCACACAGATACAGAAAATCGAAATTACTCCTGAAGGAGAAAAGGCGATTGGCATTAAAACCACCCCAATTACAACATCGACACTCCATCAGTTTATTCAAACGACTGGACAAGTGGAAGCTGCCGATAACCATTCGTTTGACTTATCTGCCCCAATTGCTGGGCAGGTACGTAAAGCCCTTGTAAAAGAAGGGGATACTGTTCGACAAGGCCAAACACTGGCTTTGATTCAAAGTATCGAAGCCGCCAATCTCTTAAAAGATTTACTCAATCAGAAAGCCTCCCTGGAGCGGGATATTACAGTGTTCTCCAATCAAGTTCATGTTGAAAAGGCCAATTATGAAAGAGAAAAAGCTTTATTGGCAGAGGGGATTACCTCTCAAAAAGATTATCTAGCAGCAGAAAGTGCCTACCAATCCGCCAAAGCCTCTTTAACAGCCGTAAAAAAACAGCTACAAACAACGCTTTCTTCGACCAAAAGTCAGTTGGCGGTGATGGGTATTTCCAATAAAACGGTAGAAAACGCTCTTGCTTCTGGTCAGGTAACTCCCAATGTCTCTATTGTTTCCCCTATCAATGGTGTTGTTTCCTTCCGGGATATTACACCCGGAGAGACAGTTCAATCCAACAAAACTGTATTTTCAGTGGTGAATGTTAGCCCCGTTTGGGTTGTGGTGGATGTCTTTCAAGAAAATATTCCTCGAATTAAGCCAGGGTTAGCTGTTCGTGTGAAAGCCAGTTCCGGTCATATCATTGAGGGGAAAGTTACCAGTATTGGTGCAACCGTCGATCCGAAGAAACGCACGCTGCCTGTCAGGATTGTTAGTCAAAATATTAATGGCGAATTGAGACCCGGCATGACGGTGACGGCAGAGATATTGTATGGCGAAGCAAAAGAAGGTGCCATTGTTATACCAAATAGTGCGGTTGTTGAAGAGCAAGGACAGTCGGTCACTTATGTCAAATATGATACCTATTATCAACCCGTTCGAATTCAAACCGGATTAAAAACAGCGTCAGACATCGAGATTTTGGATGGTCTGTATGAAGGAGATGAGTTGGTTGTTCGAGGGGCCGACCAACTTCGGGCACATGCGTTGCTCTCTGGCAAAGGGGATTTAGAAGATGAAGCATCAGATCACTCCGAACAGTCAAAATCCGGTGCCTTTCCTGATGCCTTTCTTTGGGGCATTTTAGCTGGTGGGCTTGGGATTGGGGTAATCGCTCTTCTATTCTTTTTCCTTGCCTATAATAAAAATCCAGGGAGAACGAGATAGATGTTTGACTGGATTATTCGTTGGTCGCTCAAAAACCGATGGCTGGTTTCCGTATTGGGTATCGCCATGATGATTTATGGTCTTTTTGCATCAACTCAGATTCCCATTGATGTATTTCCTGACTTTGCGCCGGTTCAGGTTGTGATTCAAACAGAAGCCCAAGGGTTTGCACCGGCAGAAGTGGAGAGTCAGGTCACCATTCCTCTGGAATCTAATTTGAATGGAATTGCCAATGTTAAACAAATTCGTTCTCTTTCCACAACGGGTCTTTCTGTTTTAACACTCATTTTTGAAGATGGAACCGATGTGTTTCAAGCTCGTCAGCTAGTCTCTGAAAAAATTCAAACGGTTCGCAATCAACTTCCTTCGAGTGTTGATCAACCTTTACTGGCTCCTATTAGTACAGCAGTGGGAGATATTGTCAAAATTGGGCTAACGGGAGACAAAACGTCTCTCATGGAACTTCGGACCTTGGCTGACTGGACAATTCGCCAACGACTCATGGCAATTAATGGTGTCTCTAATGTGGTGATCTATGGGGGTGAGGTCAAACAATATCAAGTGTTGGTAGATCCCAACAAACTCAAAAGTTATAGTATTACGCTTGAAGAATTAATGCATTCGGTGGGTGATAGTAATATTAATGCACCGGGTGGTATTCTTCGCACGCCGGACAAAGAATATATCATTCGAGAAATTGGACGGGTTCAATCGCCTGAAGAAATTGCTGATGCGGTCATTACCAGTCGAGAGGGAACACCGGTTCTAGTAAAGCATGTAGCAACCGTTGACATTGGTCCAGAACAAAAAATCGGGGAAGCCTTGATAAACGGCAGACCCGGCATCATTATTAATGTGACCAAGCAACCTTGGGCAAACACGCTGGATTTAACCTACCAAGTCGAGAATTCCTTGGAGGAATTGCATGCTGGCTTTCCTAAAGATATTAAGCTCACGACCGTTTTTCGTCAGGCCGACTTTATTGAAGTTGCTGTCCATAACGTTTTAGAAGCGCTATTGATTGGCGGCGTGTTGGTCATTATCATTTTGTTTGCGTTTCTCCAAAATGGGCGAACCGCTTTTATCTCTCTTACCGCTATTCCGCTATCTCTACTGGCGGCAGTTATCGCTTTAAAATGGCAAGGCGGTACGATTAATACGATGACATTAGGTGGGTTGGCCATTGCCATAGGAGAAGTGGTGGACGATGCCATTATTGATGTGGAAAATGTTTATCGTAGACTCCGGGAAAATCGTTTGGCAGGTAGCCCAAAGCATCCGTTTGATGTGGTACTGTCGGCATCCAAAGAGATTCGTAGTTCGGTGGTGTATGCCACTTTCATTATTGCATTGGTGTTTCTACCAATCTTTTCTTTGGGTGGTCTGGAAGGCAAGATTTTTACCCCACTGGGCTTTTCCTTCATTGTCGCAATTCTAGCGTCCCTTGGTGTCGCATTGACCATTACACCGGCCATGTGCTACTTGCTGTTGGGGAATCAAAAAGAGCTTCCTGAAGAAGAAACAAACTTGTTGCGGTGGCTCAAATCTTTTTATCAACGTATTTTGTCCTTCTCTATACATCGGGCAAAAACGGTGGTGATCCTTGCTGTTATTGTTTTTATAGTTTCGTTGATGCCACTTATATTTTTAGGAAAAACTTTTTTACCCGAATTTGATGAGAGCAACCTAATTGTGGGTATCAATTCCATACCTGGAACCAGCCTGGATATTACGACCCAAACCGGTAAAGTATTGACGGAACATCTGACAGGGCATGAAGAAGTACTTGCGGTTGGGCAGAGGGCTGGCCGGGCACCGGGTTCCGATGATTATGGTGTGAGTAATTTTAGTGAGTTTGATGTTCGCCTTGCATCGGGAGGTGGTGCCCGACATGACATTATCCAGCACGTTCGGGAAGACTTCGGAAAAATTCCAGGCATTGTTGTGAATATGGGATCTTATATCTCTCACCGAATGGATCATGTCCTCTCTGGCGTTAATGCGGCCATTGCCATTAAGGTTTTTGGCTCAGACCTGGATGTATTGCATCAAAAAGCCAAAGAAATTGAAAAGGTCTTCAAAGCTGTTCCTGGAGCGGTTGATGTGCAAGTCGAGCCGATTATCCCCATTCCTCAAATCGCCATCCGGGTTAATCGGACGGAAGCAAAACGGTATGGTCTTACCGTTGGGGATTTGGCCCGAACCGTTGAAACGGCTTTCAAAGGGAAAACGGTTTCTAAAGTATTAGAGGGCCAAAAATCCTTTGATTTGGTAGTTTGGTTTGCGCCTGAGTTTCGCCAGGATGTGGACAGAATCGAATCGGTGATGATTGATACACCCTCTGGGGTTAAGGTTCCCATTGGTAGTGTGGCAAACGTGAGTTTTGAAACCACTCCCAATACGATCCGTCGGGATAATGTGTCTCGCCGGGTAGTTGTACAGGCTAATGTTTCCGGGAGGGACTTAGGCAGCGTCATTGCCGAAGCCCGCCAAAAGATTGATGAACAAGTTCAATTGCCCAGCGGCTATTATGTTGAATATGGCGGCCAGTTTGAGGCCCAGGAACAGGCCACCCAACAACTGGTTATCTTGAGCTTCATTGTTATTATCGGTATCTATCTCTTGTTGGTGATGGCATTCAAGTCTCCAAAAGCTGCCGGACTTGTTATGGCGAATCTTCCATTAGCCCTTATCGGAGGGATTTGGGCTATTGTTTTGTCAGGAGGGACACTCAGTGTTGGTTCGCTAGTGGGTTTTATTACACTCTTTGGTATTTCTACCCGTAACGGCATTATGTTGGTGACACACTTTGCTCACTTGCTCAAAGAGGGTAAAGCCTTTGATGATGCGTTATGGGAAGGTTCACTCAACCGGCTTAGCCCGGTGTTGATGACAGCCCTTACCGCAGCACTGGGTGTTTTACCAATAGCCATTATGGGCGGTGCAGGACGTGAGTTAGAACAACCACTGGCAATTGTGATTTTAGGCGGCATGTTTTCATCTACCTGCCTAACATTGGTGGTCATTCCAGCATTGTTCAAGTTGTATGGTCAAAATGCATTAAC
>SPJJ01021376.1_pt1 | contig 19610 bp, 19 predicted proteins | sample 3741741 | NCBI WGS metagenome assembly SPJJ01 (sample SAMN10925908, study PRJNA522277) | cold seep metagenome | isolation source: Elba SIP-enriched marine methane seep metagenome, extraction at timepoint T1 | place: Italy: coast of Elba, Mediterranean Sea | collected 2014-05 | reverse complement strand
CGCCCGCCCGCCCACGAGGGCCAGGACCCCGGGGCTGCCGAGGCGGAGGACCGATCCCCTCCTGAGCGGCGAGCCCCCCTCGCCGCAGGGCTCCTCGTCGACGAAGGTCCCGTGGGTGGAGTCCCGGTCTTCGATCCAAGGCTCGCCGTCGACGAAGTGGATCGCGGCGTGCCGGCGCGAGACACCGTCCTCGGTGGGCCCAAAGGTGATCCCAGACTCCGGCTCGCGCCCAAGCAGGAGCTCGCCGCGGGCCGGGTCCAGGGTTTCGACCCGACCCGCCAGGGTTCCGGTCAGGAAGCCGAGGGCGAGATGCGGATCGGCCGCGAGGGCTTGGATCGTCTCGTAGAGTCGCGCCTGCATGGTATCCCGGACGAAGGCATGATGCTCGAGCTGGGCGGCATGGAACTCATGATCTTGCCTGCGCACTTTCTGCATAGTTGCGGCAATTTTCAGATCTACGACCCCGTTTCGAAGATCCTCTACTCCGGTGACCTCGGCGCCTCAATCGGCATGGAGTACGACGTCGTGAGCGACTTCGATGCGCACCTGCAGCATATGGCCGGCTTTCACCGCCGCTACATGGCATGCAATGCGGTACTCAAGGCCTGGGCTAAGATGGCCCGCCGTCTCGATATTGAACTCATCGCGCCTCAGCACGGCGCGATGTTCAAGGGCAAGGAGATGGTCAACCGCTTCATCGACTGGCTCGACGATCTGCAGTGCGGTGTTGACCTACTTACCGATGGGTATCAGCTGCCGCCTGGTGCACAATGATGGCCCGGCAGCGCAAGATGGGCTTCGACGTGATCGATGGCGGCCAAGCCAACGAGCGCGGTGATCCCTTTGGCCTCGCAGACTACCTGCAGATGGCGGGCTTCGGTAAGCGCTCCGTCATAGTATCCGTAGACGAAGATGAGGCGTCCGGTGAGGTCACGATTCGCAGCGGTGAGGTCTGGGCGGCTCGGGACGCTGAGGGTGAGGGTGAAGAGGCCCTGCGGCGCCTGTTGCAGCGCACCCTGACTCAGACCGTCCCGGTGCGTTGCCGGCCTTTCACCGCGGGCTCGGTGCCCCGCAACATACGTTGCTCCTTGGAGAGCATGATGTTGGAGACGGCGCGGCGGTGGGATGAGGATACCCGAGACCTCAAACCCAAGCGGGCCCCAGCGCCCACCACCTCACAGAATAACCACTTCGAGGCTCTGTTTGACGAGGGCGTAGATGCTTTGCTGCGCAAAGACTATGCGGAGGCCTATGCGGCCTTTCGCGCCGCAGACCAGATCAGGCCGGGCGATCGATTGGTGACAGCAAACCTGCAGAGGCTCGCTTCGCTGGGTGTAGGGGAGGATAGTGATGGTTCCAACGACTAATCCCGGCGCACCTGGGCCACAGTCCCATTTGATCGCGGGCGAAGACTCGGCGTGGTGGTGGCCGGTGGTCGTGATCTGCCTGGGGATACTGGGTGTGCTGGCGGCGGCCTACTCCTATGGGGGGGCTGGGTCTTGATGCTCGAGACCATGTTGATGGCGGCTGCGGGCGGGGTGCTGCTCGCGGTGGGAGGCTATCTGGTCGGGGCGCGGATAGGCTCCACGGCGCGGGAGCGGCTGCGACAGATCATTCGAAACCGAGAGGAGGAGCTTCGGCGCTTGAGACTGGAGCTCAGCGGGGTGCTCAAGGCTGAAAAGAGCGGTCTTATCCAGTCCAGCAACCTTCCGGTCACCGCACCTCTGGATGATGCCCTGCAAGATCGCCTTCAAGAGATCGAACGTCGCGACGCTGAACGCACGGAGGCCCTCATGAGCCAACTCCAGCGCCTGCAAGGCTCCCTGCAGGGCGGAGACAGCCGCGAGGAGGATCTGGCGGCCCAGGTCCGTGGGGTTGTGGGCCCGTTGGCGGACCGCGCGCGCATGCAGGCCGCCTTGACTGACCTGCCAGACGACTACAGGCATCGAGGGCACCTGTCCCAGCTGCTGGCCACAGTGGCAGACCGCGCGGCCCTGTCTACTGTCATTCTCAGCGATGAGGCGGGCCTGCCGCTGGCAGAGGCCTCGGCCGAGGCGAGCGAAGCGCTGGCCGCTGCGGCTTCTTTGCTGCTCACGCTGACGGACCGCCTCGATAGCTCCGGACAGCCGGCCGCGGTGGGCGCTGTCGTGCGGGATACCGAGGGCCGCTTGGTGCTGCATCGCATCTTCCTCGCGGGCGGGGAGCGCTACGTGCTGACGGGCGTGAGCAAGGGCACCTCTTTGTCTCCAGAGGCGCTGGACCCCGTGCTGCCCCAGATTCGTCAGCTGCTCGTGCAGCCCGGGCCGATCGTCGAAGCCGTGGCCTGAGCCGACGCGACGCTGAATTCGGCCGCTGCTCTTGACTCGAAGAGGCTGGGGCGGTCGTGTCGGCGGACATGCTTCAGACGACCCTCGATAACGGACTGAAGGTCATTGTGCTCGACCGCCACGTCTCCAAGGTGGTGGCCGCACAAGTGTGGGTACGCGTCGGCTCGGCCGATGAGACCCCACAGGACGCTGGCCTGGCGCACGTGCATGAGCACATGCTCTTCAAGGGCACGGCGCGCCGAAAAGTCGGAGAGATCGCGGCGGATGTGGAAGCGGCGGGGGGCGACATCAACGCCTGGACCAGCTTCGACCAGACCGTCTACCACGTCACCATGCCCAGCCGTGAGCTGGACGTGGCCCTCGACATCTTGGCGGACGCGGTCCAGCACTCGGCCTTCGACGCGGATGAGCTGGGCCGGGAGCTCGAGGTGGTGCTCGAGGAGCTGAGGCGAGGCCAGGACACGCCCTCCCGCGTGGCCAGCGAGCTGCTCTTTTCGACCTGCTACAACACCCATACCTACGGGCGGCCGGTCATCGGCTACCGCGAGACGGTCGAAAAGTTCACGCGCGAGCAGATCTTGGCCTTTTACCGTCGCTGGTACCAGCCGCGGAACATGTGCCTCGTGGTGGTCGGGGACGTGGACCCCGAGGCGGTCGTCAAAAAGGCTGAGCAGCTGTTTGAGTCGGAGCTCAACCAAGGCGCGCCGGCGGAGCGCGCGCGCAAGCCAGAGCCGCCCCAAGAGGCCCTGCGTGTGGCCATCGCCACACAGGATGTGCAGGAGACCCACCTCAACCTGGCCTGGCGCGGCACCAAGTTGCACGACGCCGATACGCCGGCCCTCGACGTGCTGAGCATCATGCTGGGCTCTGGCGAGAGCTGCCGCTTGTACTCCAACGTCAAGCGGGACCGGCAGCTGGTCAGCGATTGTTATGCCTTTGCCTATACCCCCCAGGATCCCGGTATCGTGATGGTGGGCGCCCAGATTCAGGGCGCTGAGATCGAGCCGGCGCTGCGGGCCTTGCTGCATGAGACCCTCTTGATGCGGCACGAGGCTCCGGATGCGGCGGAGCTCGACAAGGCCCGCACCATCCTGCTTTCGGATGCCGTCTACTCAAAAGAGACGGTTCAGGGCATCGCCCGCAAGCTGGGTTACTTTGAGCTGGTGGGCGGCAGCGTGGGCTTCGAAGAGGAGTACTACGAGGCCATCCGCAAGGTCACGCCGGAGGATGTGCAGCGGGTCGCGGCGAAGTATCTGCGCACCGAGACGCTCAGCGTGGCGGCCTTGATGCCGGACAGCCAGGCCTCCGCCCTCGATGAGGCCCGGGTTCGGGCCGCGGTGCAGCAGGTCGACCAAGAGCTGCAAGCTCGCTTTACTTCCCCGAAGATCGAGCCGGGCGCATTGGGCGTGGCGAAGGTCACCTTGGACAATGGCGCGACCCTGTTGGTGCTCGAAGACGACAGCGTGCCGCTGGTCAGCGTGCGCGCTGCGGCCAAGGGCGGCCTGCTGGCCGAGACCAGCGAGATCAACGGTGTCACCCACCTCACCGCGGAGATGTTGGTGCGAGGCACGGAGCGCTACTCCGCCACGCAGATCATCGAAGAGTCCGACGCGATGGCCGGCGGCATCGTCGGGGTATCGGGGCGCAACTCATTGGGGCTGCGCGGCGACTTCCTCAGGGAGACCTGGGACCGAGGATTTGAGCTGTTCTCGTCCTGTCTGCTGGAGCCCTTGGTTCCCGAAGATGAGCTGCAGAAGGAGATCAAGAACCAGATCGAGGACATCGCAGCGCGTAAGGACAGCTTGTCGAGCGTGGCCTTCGAGGCTTTTGCGCGCACCCTCTTTGGTGAGCACCCCTACAGCATGCCGATGCTCGGCACGGAGCAGAGCGTGGGCGCCCTGACCCGGGAGCGGGTGCTATCCACCTACCAAACCCAGCTGCGACCGGATCAGCTGACCCTGTCGGTGGTGGGCGCGGTGGATGTGGCCAGCACGGTGCGGCAGTTTCAGCAGCGCATCGGCGCCGCCAAGCCGCACGCGGATGCGGGCACGGTGCCCGCCGTGAGCCAACCGGTGGCCCCGGCCGAGGCAAAGCTGGTGCGCATCGATCGGGATAAGGCCCAAGCCCACCTTGTGCTCGGCTTTTTGGGCGTGGCGATGAACGATCCCCGGCGACCGGCCTTGGAGGTGCTGTCCAGCGTGCTCGGCGGTCAGTCCGGGCGGCTGTTCTTGGAGCTGAGGGACCGACAGTCTTTGGCCTACTCGATCGGCGCCTTCAGCCTCGAGGGGCTCGCCCCGGGCTACTTCGCGGTCTACATCGGCACTTCCCCCGATAAGCTGGAGACGGCTGAGCAGGGGATCCGCGCAGAGCTGGCGAAGGTTCTGGAGCAGCCCATCAGCGAAAAGGAGCTCAGCCGCGCTCGGCGCTACCTCACAGGGGCGCATGAGATTGGATTGCAGCGGGCGAGCGCACGTTGTGGCACGATGGCCTTGAACGAAGCCTACAGCCTCGGGTACGACGAGCACTCTCGGTACGCGGAGCGCATTCAGGCCGTAACCGCAGACTCCGTTCAGCAGGTGGCGCGTGACATCATCGATCTCAACAAGGCGGTTCGCGCCATCGTCGCTCCTGGTTAGCGCAGGTCTGCTGCTGGCATCAGGCTGCTTCCCTACCGAGGGCACCGGCTTTGTGCAGGCGGACTTCAGCATTACGGACTGCCCACCTGGCGACAATAACGACGGCCTGCGCGACTATCGCTACGATGCTCGCTTCTTGGGCGTCTCGCGTTATCAGGACGACATCTCCATTCAGCTGCTGGAGTACCCAGTGCTGACGGAGGAGACCGACGGACTGTCCATCAAGCTGCGCATCACAGAACTGGTCGAGCAGGGCACCTTGCTCGCGGGGCCCGATGATAAGCGGTATCAGCTCGCGGCGCCGCTGACCCTGCCTTTGGCGCTGGACGGCCTTGGGGCGCGGGCCTCCCTGTCCATGTTCCAAACCTGCCCGGATTTTCCGACGGTGCATGCGGTCTCAGGCACCCTGCGCCTCGACCGGCTCTCGCTGGCCGTCGATCCCGAAGATACCGGGCATGACGAACGCGTAGAGGGCACGCTGACCGCGAGCATCGCCCGCGGAAGCCCGATGCAGATGGTGGGCGACCTGCGCTCGGACTTCGGCTTTGACGTGCCTCGCCGCCCGCTCATGACCTTTCAGTAGCGGGCCCGGGTGTGCATGCGGTAAGTGCGCCTCATGAGTGAGGCACGCTGGCACGCGGTCACCGTCGTTGTACAAGACGGCACAGATATGGAGGGGCCGCAAGTCGACTTGCTCTCCGCGCTGCTCTACGAGCTGGGCATGCAGGGCATCGAGATCCGCGACACTGCAACTCCCGCCGAGCTCGTCATCTCATTTGCGCCCGCGGCCGACGCGAGCGCTCTGGTGGCCACCGTGCAACAGGCCTTGACGGAGGCCGAGGTTGGGGCCACCGCGGTGACGGTTGCCACCGTGGAGCCAGTGGATTGGGCGAATCATTGGAAACAGCATTTCGTGCCGTTGTGCTTTGGCCGACTGTGGGTGGTGCCGAGCTGGCTGCAGGCGCCGCCGGAGGCGGAGCACGTGCTGTGGATTGACCCCTCAAGCGCATTCGGCACCGGCCTTCATGCCACCACCGCGCTGTGCCTCGAAGGCCTCGGCCAGATGTCGCTGTCGACGGTACTCGACGTGGGCACCGGCACGGGGGTGCTGGCGATGGCCGCGGCGAAGCTCGGCGCGACCCGGGTCATGGGCACCGATAACGACCCCGAGGCGGTGCGCGTCGCTGTCGAAAACGCCGCTAAGAACGACATGCAGGACAAGATCCAGCTCAGCGGAGATGACCTGCCGCAGATCACCGAGACCTTCGACTTGGTGGTCGCCAACATTCTGGCCGGCCCGCTGGTGGACATGGCCCCGGCGCTCACCGCCAAGATGGCCCCGGGCGGTAGACTCATGCTCTCCGGGATCCTTGGTACCCAGGCCGAGACCGTGAAGGCCGCCTACATCGCCCAAGGCCTCAAGGATGTGCAGATCACGGCTCGCGATGAATGGGTGCGCATCGACGCGCGCAAGCAGGATTGACGCCTTGGTTCGCCGACTCATTGTTCCACCCGAGCTGCTGGTGACGGGGCAGGCAGACCTGCCGCCAGACCTGGTGCACTACGTGGCGCGGGTCCTTCGGCTCACCGCCGAGACCGAGGTCTGCCTGATGGACGGAGTCGGGGGCATGGCGCAGGCTGAGTTGCTTTCTGTACACAAATCCGGCGTCCGGATTCAGGTCGGGCCCGTACAGCGTGAGGCCCGACAGGGCCCACAGATCGAGCTGCTGCAAGCCGTCGCCAAGGGCGACAAGATGGACCAGGTGATGCGCCAGGCCACCGAGCTGGGCGTAGGCAGGATCCGGCCCGTGCTGAGCGAGCGCGCTGTCGCTCGACAGGACAAGAAGCTATCGCGCTGGCAGGGCATCGCCGAGGACGCGCTGCGGGTGACAGGGCGCCGTTGGCGACCCCACATCGAAGCGGTGCAGCCCCTCAGCGAGGCGCTGAGCCAGACCGAGGCCCAGCTCAAGCTGGTGCTTGCCTTGGACCGGGCCCAGAGCCTGCGCGCCCGGCTCAACGAAGTGCAGACCCCGTGCTCGGTCGCGCTGCTTATTGGACCCGAGGGCGGGCTGACGGAGCCCGAGGTGGCTCAGGCCGAGACCGCCGGTTTTGTGGCCGTGCACATGGGACCCCATACTCTACGCACCGAGACGGCGGGGCCCGCGGCGGCGGCGATCATCAGCTTTTGGGCGGGAGGCCTCGGCGGCGCGGCTTGACCGCCCGCGTGGGCCCGGGGCACCGAAGGGCATCGCCAGGAAGAAAAAGCAGGGCATGGGTCGCATGGGCCGCGCCAGCTCCGCGGGCATCGAGCTGGCCCTCGCGGTGGTGGTTTGCCTGCTGATCGGCCGTTGGCTGGATGGCAAGCTGGCCACGGACCCTTGGTTCACCCTCGGGGGCGTAGTGCTGGGCAGCTTTATTGGCTTTCGCTCCCTGTGGCAGGTGGCCCAGGCTGCGGCGCGCGACGAGGGCGACGAGGACGATTGATGCTGACCCGGGTACTCCTGACCTACTTCGCCAAGACCACCGCCGTGGTGCTGCTCTTGGCCTTCGGCATCAGCATGATCGTGCTGGGCGACAACGCGGGCTCGTCCGCCTTGGCCTCCGGGCTGGTGGTCGCGCTCGACGGGGCGGCCATCATCTGGATCGTGGGGGTGCTGCTCGATCCCGGCGCGACGACGACCAGCAAGGCCACCGTGGTCACGATCCTCATGGTGAAGCTCGCCGCCGTGGCTGGCTTACTTTGGTACCTTCACGCCGTCTGGGGTGCCCACGAATTGGGCATGCTGATCGGCATCGCTGCCGCCCTTTTAGGGCTGGTTCTGGGCGTAAATCGCGGTTCTAGGTCCGCTGAGGGGCGCCACGCCATTGCTGAGGCGGAAAAAGAGATCGCGCAAGAAATGCGGGACATCGAGAACGAATCGAAGTAAGGCCGCCCCCGGAGCGCCCAGCAGATGCCACACGGACAATCTTGGCTGAACTTCATTCCGGGATACGATGCCCTCGCGCATGCGCTGCATGACTCGGGGCACGGCTGGCTCTTTAGTGAGCCGGTGCACGCGCAGCACATCGCCGCGCTGCTGCTCGTCATCCTGTTCATGATCCTCTTAGCGCTTTCAGCGCGTGCGGGTCTGAACAAGGCAAAGGGCGACATCCTGCCTGAGACCACGTTCAGCCCCCGCACCATCGTGGAGCTGCTCATGGAAGGCGTCTTGGCCATCATGCAGTTCGCGATGCCGCGCGACGCCGCGATTCGTCACTTCTGGATCGTGGGTCCCTTGGGCTTCTTCATCCTGTTTTCCAATCTGCTCGGCCTCATCCCCGGCTTCTTGCCGCCCACCGAGAGCTTCAACACCACCTTCGCCTGCGCGACGGTCGTGTTCATCTATTACAACTTCTACGCTTTCAAGAAGCTGGGCATGGGCCACATCGCGCACATGGCCAACCCCATGGGCGAGCCGATCGGCTGGGTGATGTCCCCGCTGTTCATCGTGGTTGAGACCATCTCCCACTGCATTCGCCCCGTCTCCTTGTCGGTTCGTCTGCTGTGCAACATCGCCGGTGACCACCTGGTCCTGGCCGTGTTCATCAGCATGTTCCCGCTGTTGCTGCCCATCCCATTCATGGGGCTGGGCCTGTTCGTCTCCTTGGTCCAGGCCTTCGTATTCTTGCTGCTTTCCAGCGTGTACATCGGCGAGGTCGAGGCGAACATCGAGCACGCGCAGCACGCCCACCACGGGCACGCGGAAGCGGGAGCGCACTAAACACTCTTAAGTTTGGGGCCGGCTGGACTGGCCCCAAGGATGAAAAAACTCGTTCGAGCGAGGCGACCTCCCGAAGACGCATGGCGTGGTCGGTAGAGAGAGAGAAGAGGCGCGGCTTAGGGATCTAAGGCGGCTGGCTCGGCGGAAGGTAATCAAGATGAAGAAGACACTCGTCACCCTGTTCTCCACTATTTCTCTGTTCCTGGTCTCGGCCCCCGCGTTCGCGCAGACCGCCGAGAACCCCAACAGCCACTTCGGTTGGATCGCCATCGCGGCCGGCATCTGCATGGGTCTGGGTACCTTTGGTGGTGCGCTCGGTCAGGGTCGCACCGCGGCCGCTGCCCTCGAGGGCATCGCGCGCAACCCGCAGGCTGCGCCCAAGGTTCAGACTCCGATGATTATCGCCCTGGCGATGACCGAGTCCCTCGTGCTGTTCGCGTTCGTGATCGCGTTCTTCCTGCAGGGCAAGGTCGCTCTGTAGTTCAGGCTAAAACCTGAGGGCCCTTTCGGGGGCCCAACCCGAGCGCGGGGTCCCACCTTTGGGTTGGGGCTCCGCGTTTTCGCGTACTAGGGCTTCCGATCGGCGCCAAAAAACATGCACAGACCGCAGAAAATCTGGGCACTTCATCACGAAGGTATAGGTGACGCTCCTATTTGGGGGGCTGGTTTACCTTAGGGCTGGAGGCTCGCATGTTTGAAGACAACGGCACGGAATCGGGTCCCACGCGGCCTGCGGCGCGTACTGCGGTAGCCATGCGGCAGCCGATGCACGACCTGTCGAATGTCGTCGGGTCCATCCTCCTGTCCGCCCAGTCCTTGTTGATGGAGCCCGGCCTCGACCCGGAAGTGCGTCGGGACCTGACCGACATCCTCGAGCACGCGCAGCGCGGAAAGTCCGTTCTGGAGTCCATGCGACGCATTTCGAAGCGCTCGTTGACGCCCTTTTCGTGAATCCGACCCGGGTGGTCGCCGTCTGCTGAGGAGCGAGAGCCCGACGAGCTCGACGCGCCGCTGCTTATGAGGGTTAACTACCGACGCCGACCGGCCGCCTACTCCTGTTCTCCGCGTGATCGCGCCCAGAGTTCTTGTCGTACGGCTGCATTACCTGTTTGCTGGGCCCCAATGAGCAGGCCGCAAGCGTCTGCGAGGCTGTTCGCAGTATTGTTGCTGGGCCTTTTGGGCACAGTGAGCAGCGCGGCCGCCTACGCTGCACAACCCGTTCGTTTCCTTATCTGCCAGCCGGGCGGTCCCGACCTCGCCAAGGAGCAGGAGGTCGTCGTCGAGCGCCTGTACCGCTACCTTGAAAAGAAGAGCGGTCTCAAAGACGGCCAGATCCAGGGCGTGTACACAAACACGCGTAAGGCCTGTGAAAAGGCTCTAACCAACAAGCCCACGGTCTTCTTCCCCTCCCTGCCGATCTTCATGGAATACCGCCGGTCGATGGGGCTGCAGGCGGTGGCCCAGCTTCAGATCGACAAGAAGGTCCGCGACCACTTCTACATCATGACGGCCAAGGGCAGCGGCTTGAGCCTCGAAAAGCTCGCCGGCAAGACGCTCACCGGCACGCACCTCGACTCCATGCGTTTTGTCGAGGACATCATCTTCGACGGTCGGGTGAAGCTGGCGGACATCAAGATGGCACCGGAGCGCATGGGCCTTCGCGGCATTCGCAACGTCATCCGCGGCCGCGCCGACGCGGTGCTGCTGGACGGCACCCAGTACCGGGCGCTGCAGGGCACGCGCTTTGAGGCCAAGCTAGAGCTGCTGCACGTGTCCAAGGACGTGCCCACCCCCCCCGTCGCCATCGTGAAGAGCCAAGCGCCCAAGGGCCTCGGCCGTAAGCTGGGCGCCGCGTTGACCGCCATGGGTGCAGATCCCGAGGGCCAGGGTGTGCTGAAGCTCTTCCAGATTGAGGGCTTCGCGGTGCCCAAACCTCAGACCTGGGCCCAACTCGAAGCGCGCTTTCGCAGCGCCCCCTGAGCCCCTTTAGATGAGCCTGTCGCGCCTCATCGTACGCCCCGGCGTCGCTTGGAGCGTGGTCGTGATCTCGCTGCTGATCAGCGTTGCAGGGGCTGTATTCTCCACTCAAGTCGAACAGGATGACGACCTGCTCGCCTTCCTGCCCGAGGGCAACGAGGACGTCGCGGCCTTTCGTGAGATCAACGAGCGCTTCGGCGGGCTCGATGTGGCGCTCGTGGGTGTGCAGGCGGACCCCCTGGACCCCATGGTCTTTGACCGGCTCAAGATCGCCACCCGGGCGCTCAATGACGCCCCCCAGGTGGAGTTCGCGCTGTCCTTGGCGAACGTGGATGACTTCGTGCCCGCAGAGGGCGGAGGCATCCAGTCAGACTTCTTGGTCAAGGCCATCCCCGAAGACCCCGCGGCGCAAGATGCCTTGCGCAAATATGTCGCCTCCAAAGACCTCGTCGTTGGCCAGCTGATATCGAAGGACCAACAGAGCCTCATGATCCTGTGCTTTGCGGCCCACGGTGAGGACCCCAGGAGCTTCGCGGCCTCGGTCGAGCAGAACGTCAAGGCGTCCTTTCAACAGGAGCGCATCTACTGGGGCGGCGCGCCCTTCATCTCGACCTATATCTACACAACAACGCAAGATGACCTGCGACAGCTTACGCCCTGGGCAGTATTGGCGGTCGTGCTGCTGGTCTTCTTAGCGTTTAGAGACTTCATCGGCGCGGGCTTGGCGCTGGTCTCGACGGGGATGGGCATTGCGGTCTCGATGGGGCTCATGGGCGCGCTGGGTGTGCACTACAACATCGTACTCAGCTCCATGCCGGTGATCCTATTTTCGGTGGGCAGCGCCTACGGCATCCATGTCTTGGCCCGCTACTATCCCACCGCGCGGACCATGGCGCCCAAAGAGGCGGTAGTGGCCACTCTCGATGCGGTAGGGCCCACGGTGGTGACCGCCGGGCTCACTACGGTGGGCGGCCTGTTGTCCTTTTTGGTGATGGACATCGAGCCCATGCGCACCTTTGGTCTGTTCACGGCCATCGGCATCTTCGCCACGCTCTTCTTTTCTCTGACCTTCGTGCCGGCCGTCATCGTCGTACTCAACCTAGGGCCGCGCAGAGTCGGAGATGCAGGGCGGGTCAGTGACGCGTTGATCCCCATGGTGCAGCTTGCTCAGCAGCGGCGTGGCGTCATGGCGGCAAGCCTACTTGCTGTGGCGGCGTTGGGCGGCTGGTACGCGAGCCGGGTCGATACGCGCATGGACCAAAGCGCCTTCTTTGCGCCCGATAGTGAGCCTGCGCGTGCCGATCGCTTCTTCCTGCAGAACTTTGGCGGATCTCAGTTCATCCAGGTGCACTTCAAGGGGGACTTCACCGACCCGCACGTCCTACGCGAGCTGACCCGCTTTTCGGACGAGGTGGCCGAACACCCCAAGGTGGCTGGCGTGCAGCACATCGGCCAGGTGCTCTCGATGACCAATGCCGCGATGGAGGGCGCCCGCCGGGTGCCGGACGACGCCGCCAAGACGAAGCTGCTGTACACCTTCTTGGCGGGCCGGGCCGCGGTTGATCAGCTGGTCACTCGTGACCACAAGGAGGCCGTGGTGCACGTGAAGATCGGCACCAGCGACATCACCGATGTCGAGGCCTTGTTGGTCGACGTCGAAAAGCTGGCGGAGCGGTCGGTGGTCAGCGCCTACCGCGTGGTGCCGGGCCCTACGGCCGCAGGCCAAGCGCGTCTGCTGGCCTATGCGGTCGGGCGCGTTCGGGCCTTGGCGCGGCAATCCGGGCATCGGCTCGATGGCGTGCAAGCGGCGAGCGTGCGGGCTGCCCTGCTGGACCTGGGCTTGAAGCCAAATCCCGAACCCGTGCAGCGCGGCCTCGAGGCCTTCTTGGTCTCTGAGGAGAGCATCGTGGACCTGTCCTCGGTCCCCGGGGTGCCCATGGCCCTGGCCGCTGCGGTGGCTCAGGCGGGGCCTGAGGCTGGGCAAGCGCAGCTATCCGCTGCCGTGCAAACCGCCTTGTCGGGTCTAGAGCAAATCGACGGAGAGCCCGTGCAGGATCTGCAAGAGGACTTGCTAATGTCTCTTGAGACGCCGCTTGATGAGCTGTGGCGGGGGGCCACGGCGGATGCCCGAACGCACGCAGCGCTCAAGGCGGCTCAAGTACGCGCCGACAGCCCCGAACTCTTCGAGCGCATCTCCAACGAGCTTGAGACGCTAGCGGCACCCACCGCCTTGGTGGCGGACTCGGCGGCAGCCACGGGGCGGCTATCGGCGCGGGTCAATGGGCTCCCTGTCTTGCACCGTGGCCTGTCCCAAAGCGCCACCGATAACCAAATCGCGAGCCTAGTGATTGCGCTGTCCCTGGTGGTCGTCCTTTTGAGTGTGGCCTTTCGCTCGCCGCGCCTGGGGCTCATCGCGGCCAGCCCCACCGTAATCACCTTGCTGCTCGTCTATGGCGGCATGGGCGGGCTCGGCGTACACCTCGACATTGGCACCTCCATGCTAGCGAGCATCATCATCGGCGCGGGTGTGGATTATGCGGTGCACTTTGTGGCCGCTTGGAGAGAGCACGAGGGCCCGGATGCCGCCGTGGCGGCCGCGCAGATCACAGGCCCTGCGATCTGGACCAACGCGCTCATGGTGGCGGCGGGTTTTTTCTTACTCACCCTCGGTGAGGCTCGAACGCTGCAGAATGTGGGCGGCTTGACCGCCGCCGCGATGCTCACGGCAGCGATCGCAACTTTTCTTGCGGTACCTGTGCTCATGGCGCGGGCCGCGCAGCCCCAGGGCGAGTCTGCCCCGGCGACAATCTCTAAAGACAACTTGCAGGAGGGTTAGACAGTGAAACGACTCATGAGCTTGATGGGCCTCGGCATGGCCCTCGCCTGGACCGCGCCGGTCAGCGCCGCCCCCGACCCCACCGAGGAGCTTAAGACCCTAGACGTGGCCCTCAACCGCTGGAAGGACCAGATCTTCTCCTACGAGATGGTCGATACCCAGCCGGGCAAGAGCGACCGGACCTTGGCCCTCGACGTCTATATGAAGGGCGAAAAGAGGGTGACCGCCTTTACGGCCCCGGCCGACGTTAAGGGAACCCGTATCCTTATCCTCAGTGAGACTCAGATGTACGTCTATCTGCCCGCGTACAAGAAGGTTCGGCGCATCGCCAGCCACATGACAGCCCAGGGATTCATGGGCACGGCCTACAGCCAGGACGACCTGGCGATCACCACCTATGCGGATAAGTATAGCGCCAAGACCCTCAAGGCGGGCGAAGATACTCTGAAGGTGGAGCTGCTCGTGAAGCCGGGCAATGACGTGGCCTACCCTAAGATTCACATGACCATCGATACCAAGCGTCACCTTCCTACAGAGTTGACCTACTTCGATGACAAGGGCACCAAGCTGAAGACCGAGACCCGAACGGATTATAAGTGTGAGGGCGATATCTGCGTGCCCTACACGATGAAGATGCAAGACCACACCAGCCCCGGTCACGAGACCCGGCTGGTCACCAAGAAGTGGACGCTCAACTCCAACATCAAGGACCGCGTCTTCAGCCGCCGCTACCTGCAGCGCGGTCGCTGATCGAACTTACCGCTTCTGGGCCGCCGCGGCGTCCTGCACCACCTGAGCAAAGCGCTGATAGCTCTCTTCGCTGGCCGGATGCTCCAAGTAGGCGATGGGGTCCGGCAGCTTCACCGCGATGCGCCCCACGATGTGTGGCCTGAGCACCAAGACCAATAAGCCGGTGGCGGCCTCAAGCACGTCCTGAGCCGCCGGCCAGTGGCCCTGCTCAGCGGACTCAATCTTGGCCCCGGGCAAGATGGTGATGTCGGGTCGGCGCTCTGCGAGCTGCGTACGAATGCTGTCGAAGCTGTCTTGCACAAAGGCGAAGCCGCAGAGGGTAGGTTGGGCGCTGGGCCGGGCTACCGGCAACCGCTGGCCCCAAAGGCACTCTGCATCATATCCCACCGGTCCATCAGGACCCGGCAAGGCAACCTGCGTACAGCCCTGAACGCTGAGTCCGGCGCGAGACCATGTCGCGGCGAGCTTGTGCACGATGTCGTCGCGGCCCTGTCGCCGTTCTCCTGAGATGAGCGCCCAATCAGCCATGGTGCGCATCGTACGCCGAGTCTTGAAGCTTGGGGGCCCGAGTTGAGGCGGGGCGTCACACTTCGTTGCAGTCGAGCTCGTCGGCCGCAGCGCTGCCCACGCTGAGGCTGCCTGCGGGGTCGTGTACAAAGAGGTGTCGCAGGCCCTCCGGGACGTCTTCGAAGGCAGAGTCCCCGGCGCGCAGGGGCGGGTGGGCGTTGAAGTTACACGCGTCCTTGAACCAGGGCCGGGCGTATACCAGGTACAGGATCGGACGGGGCACGTGGCCAGAATTGGGCTCACCACCGTGCAGCAGCCGGTAGTCCATGACGTAGACGCTGCCCATCTGGGGCCTCACCGGAACCGGCTTCTTCATGCGGGTCATCAGGGACAGGCTGCCGGCGTGGGTCTTGGGCCACACCGAGGTGCCGCCGCAGGTCTCGTCGAGGTCGATCAGCGGGATGGCCACGGTCACGGCGTAGGCCGGGGCTGAAAAGCTCGCTGGCTCATCCTCGGGGTAGAGCAGCTCATGGTCTCGATGCACATGCTGATGCTCCGCGCCCGGGAAGGCGGTCACGGCGGAGTAGCTTTGAAGCACAAAGTCATCGCCCAGCAGCCGCTGAATCAGCGGGTAGACCAGATTAGGCGCGTACAGCTCGGGGCGATCAAAGGGCGCCTGGAAGGGCAGTGAGAGCATCCAGCGCTCGTGACCCACCCGGGAACCCATGCCTCGCAGCTCATCCTCGGACAGACCGCCATAGTGCTCGAAGTAGGCGCGCTTGAGCTCGACCACCAACTCCCGCGGCAGGGCGTTGTGCAGCATGGCGAGGCCGAAGTCTTGAAAGTAGGCCTGCGCTTCAGAGATGCTGCGCCGCTTGGGTTTTCCGGTCTTCAGCTCTTTGTCGCTGAAGGCGGGACCGAAGCTAGGCAGAGATTTTTTTGAGGATGTCTTCATGCCGGGGGAAGCCAAGGCCCGTAGCACGTTTGTCCCAGATTCGGGCCTGCTCGTGCATCACGATGAAATCACCACCGCTACCGGGGATGAGCTCAATCTGGGCTTGGGGGTGCTCACGCTGAATCGAGGCCGCCAAACTGGCAGCTTTCGGCTCGTAGCTTCACATTGTGCAGTATTCGATAGAGATGCGCATGACGCTAACCTAGTGCCCTGCCGGCCCAGCGTCCAGTCCTGTCAGGGCATGCTCGTGTAGGGCTCAAAGACTGTCTCATCGGGCGGCCCGTGGGCGTGCAGGAAGACGGGCAGGTCATCGTCTCGAAGACGAACGATGGTGGACGAGCGTGTGCCGTAGTTCATGGAGGGCACGTGCACGCGCACACCTTCAAAGCCGTCCTCGCTGGCATGCGACAACATAGCTTGCAAGTGCGCGTCGCTGGGGCCCTCTTCGGGCCAGTCCTGGATCAGCCTTCGGACCAGGGGCTCCCGCTCGGTGGGGGCCGCGTCAAAGCTGCGCTCGGTGACCACATGCCATCCGGCGCTGAGCGGCTCGGTGTGGGTGAGCTCGCCATCACCCCATACGATGAATGCGCCCTGGCGGTCCGCCATGATGAGATGAAAGCCGTTATAGTCCTTGGCGTCGACCTCGGACATGCGCTCAAAGGCCTGCTCGGCAGTGCTGGCCTTCAGGGCTGACAAGACAAGTTGCCCCCTCGAGGTCCGGCTGGGGTCCGGACGGCCGCCGAAGCGGTTGGTGATGGCTACAAAGACCTGGTGCTCGTTGAGCCCTAACCATGTGCCCTGAGCGCGCGCATCCAGCGGAGCGAGCAGGCGTACCTGCCCATGCTCTCGCCACCGGGGCGGCTCGGCGGGACGGTCGAGGGCCTCATCACGATTGGCCGCGACGACAAGCGGGGCCCCGGGCATGAGCCCGACCGCGAAGACCACCGTGCACATGCTCAGGCCTCATCCAAGAGCTTCAGGGCTCGCTTCGGCGCGACCATGCGGTAGCCACCGAGCAACAGGCTGCGCACTTCCTTCCAATCCACCCGACCTTCGAGCCAAAGGCCCACCCAGCCGCTGGGGCCGACGTAGGGCGGCACAAAGAAGCGATCAGGGTCGGCCTCGACCAGCGCCGCCTGGGCCCCGGGCGGTGCTTTGAACCAGACCGCGACTCGGCCGTCGCCGTGGTGGCTGTCGTGGAAGTTGGCGAAGGTCTTCTTGCCGCCCCAAAACGTCGGGGCGCCATGGGAGAGCTTCTCGGAGGTCTCGGGCAGCGCAAAGATGATCTCGCGCAGCTTTGTGAGCGCGTCCGCGGGACTAGGCATGCCTCATTCTACAGGCAGTGTAGCGATGAAGACCACGGCAGATCTTGGGCAGACGGGGCCGTGGCTGCCCGGCTCAGGGGGGGCGTCATCGCTCGCAAAGAGGTCTGCGGGGGCGGGGCGGGCCGTATCGAGCATGCGCCGCCATGGCAGGCCGTGCGGCAGCTCAAACTCCAAGGGCTCCCAGTAGGCGTTGAGCACGATGAAGTACGAACGCCGGTGCCCCATGACCTGAAGCGCGAGGCTTCGAGAGCTGTGACTCCAGTCGGGCTGTCCTGTCTGCACACCATGCCAGCGCACACGCCCTTGGGCGAGCAGCGCTTCGAGGGTGGTCTCGCGCTGCTCTGTGAACAGGTTGAGGGAGTGGCGCAGGCGCACCAGCCGCTTCACGAAGCTCAGCAGCTCGGCCTCGCGTTGCACGAGGTCCCAATCGAACCAGGACAGCAGGTTGTCCTGACAGTAGGCGTTATTATTGCCCTGCTGGGTGCGCCGGACCTCATCTCCCATCGAGAGCATCGGCACCCCCAAGGACAGGAGGGTCACGGTGAAGAGGTTCTTCATCTGGCGCAGGCGCAGGGCCTGGACCTGGGGGTCGTCGCTGGGGCCCTCTACGCCGCAGTTCCAGCTGAGATTATGACTGTCGCCGTCGCGGTTATTTTCATGATTGGCGAGGTTATGTTTGTGCGCATAGCTCACCAGGTCATTCATGGTGAAGCCATCATGGCAGGTGACGAAGTTGATACTTTGCTCTGGCACCGCGGCGTCATCGATGTACAGGTCGGGACTTGCCAAAAAACGCTGCTTCATCGACAGCGCGTGCCCGGCATCGCCTTTGATAAAGCCGCGCACGTCGTCCCTAAAGCGGCCATTCCACTCCTTCCAGCGGTCCCCAATGAAGGAGCCGACCTGATACAAGCCGCTGGCATCCCAGGCCTCTGCGATGAGCTTACAGTGGGCGAAGTGGGGGTCTGTTTCAATGTCCCAAAGTATCGGGGGATTGGCCAGCGGCTGCCCAGACTCATCCCGGGATAGGATGGAGGCCAGGTCGAAGCGAAAACCGTCGACGTGCATCTCCGAGACCCAAAAGCGTAGACTATCCAAGATCATGCGCCGTACGACCGGCTGGTTGCCGTTCATAGTGTTCCCGCAGCCGCTATAGTTGGCGTACTCACCATCGTGCAGGATATAGTAGGCGGCGTTCTCCAGCCCCTTGAAGCTCTGTGTGGGGCCGGTCTCATCGCCTTCGGCGGTATGATTGTAGACGACGTCTAGGATGACCTCGAGGCCCGCCTTATGCATGGCCTTGACCATGTCTCGAAACTCATTCATCGCGGTCTGCGCATCGGGTCGTGTGGCATAACCCAGGTGCGGGGCGAAGAAGCTCACGGGGCTATAGCCCCAGTAGTTGCTCAGGCCGGGCGGGCCGTCCTGCTCGTCGAAATGAAAGACCGGCAGCAGCTCGACGGCGGTGACACCGAGCTCGACCAGATAGGGGATCTTATCAATAAGGCCCAGGTAGGTACCGCGACGGTGTTCGGCGACGCCAGAGTTGGGGTTCTTTGTGAAGCCACCGACGTGCAGCTCGTAGATGATGGTCTGCTCCCAAGGGCGCTCCAGGGGCGCGTCGCCCTGCCAATCATAACCATCTGGGCTCAGCACCACGCTCTTGTAGGCTGTGCCGCTGTTATTGCCCGCTCGCGCTGCCGTATATCGGTCGCGCTCTGCGCTCATGGCGATGCCCCGCCCATAGGGGTCCAGCAGCACCTTGTCGCGGTCGAAGCGATGGCCTAACTCGGGCTCGTTGGGGCCGTCTGCGGCGAAGGCGTAGATCTGTCCCGGGCCCAAACCAGGCACAAAGATGTGCCAATAGTGAAAAGTGCGGTTGGTGCGGCGGTCGAGCACATAGATCGCGCTGGGCTCGACCTGCTCGGCGCTGTCAAAGAGCAAAAGGCGCAGGGTCGACGCGCTCTTTGAAAATACCGAGAAGTTGACGCCGCCCTCCTGCACGGTGGCGCCAAGAGGGAAGCTGCGGCCAGCGCTGGGCGTTATGGGCACGGAGGCAGTGTAGCCCGATTCGAGCGCCGAGGCCTAGAAGGAGTACCGGGCGCGGGTCCAGATCAGGGATCCGCCGGCCGCCGGGTCGCCGAACTTCGTATGCCGCTTGCCGAGCTGAATCAGGCCGCCCGCGCCCAGCTCGAAGCCGCCGCCAAAGTTATAGTTGAGCTCAGGGAAGAGCACCAAGGCCAGGCCATCACCGCTGACCGGGGAGTACTTGTTGCGCTCCCGCTGCCGAGACTGCAGGTTGAAGGTGTCCTCCACGTACCCGGTCAGGTCCCAGATGGTGAACATGCGGAACATGCCGTTTCCACCCGCCCACTTAAAGTCGAGGCCGAGCACCAGATAGTCCCCGATTCGGTTTCTCAGGACCTCCCGGGAACAGACCTCTCCGCTGGGCCCGCCGTCCAAGAGCGGGTTGGCGCAGTTATCGAGCAGGTAGGATGGGTTATTTGTGACCACGCCGCCCTGACGTACGGCATCG
>SPJJ01012089.1_pt1 | contig 19623 bp, 19 predicted proteins | sample 3741741 | NCBI WGS metagenome assembly SPJJ01 (sample SAMN10925908, study PRJNA522277) | cold seep metagenome | isolation source: Elba SIP-enriched marine methane seep metagenome, extraction at timepoint T1 | place: Italy: coast of Elba, Mediterranean Sea | collected 2014-05 | reverse complement strand
GGATTGAAACCCAAACGCCGCCTCCGGCGGATAGCGAACGTCTGCAAAGCAAGGAAGAACGCGCCAAACTGGACGGCTTGTATGAATGCGTATTGTGCGCCTGTTGCTCTACCAGCTGTCCAAGTTACTGGTGGAACAGCGACCGCTATCTGGGCCCGGCCATCCTGTTGCAAGCCTACCGCTGGCTGGCCGACAGCCGCGACGAAAATGCCGGGGAACGCCTGGAAGAACTGGAAGACCCCTTCAAGCTGTATCGCTGCCACACCATTATGAATTGCACCGACACCTGTCCAAAAGGCTTGAATCCGGCCAAGGCCATTGCCGAAGTTAAAAAACAACTGGTGCAGAAAAACCTGGGTTAACTTACTTTCCCCCTCACACCCCCTCTCTTCAATGGAGAGAGGGGGATTCTAAACAATGGAAAACCTCAACAAATTACGCTGGCGTTGTCGTCGTGGAACCCTGGAGCTGGATATTATGTGTCAGCGTTATCTCGATGAATGTTATCAACAAGCCTCTCTGCAAGAGCAACATACTTTTCTTGACTTGCTTAAGCTGGAAGACAACGAATTAATTCATTATCTAATGGGGAATAAAACCCCTGAAGATAATAACTTGGCATTGCTTGTTAAGAAAATCCGGCAACGATAGAGCATCATTGCCGGGTTTTTGGTTGAATGAGGCATACGCATTTTCTGCGAAATTTAATTTTTAACCCTCATTCCATGCCGCTGTGCCATAAATTTACAATGAATTGGAATCTGTGGGACGGTGAAAAATCTAACGCTCAACCCGCTCTGGAGCCTCACTATGAAGGCATATAAATTAATTGCACTTGCACTGCACTATTGGTTTCCACTTAGTGCGGCAGCCGTGAGCGTGGCATTCGAATCGACCTGGAATAACGATGCCCCCTTCATCAGTGGCTCAACCGGAAATTGTGCGCAATTCGGTTTGTCTGAGGATGATACTGTATCATGCTCTTTTACCTATGATGATTCTCTGTTTACCCCTGGTTCTGGAGTCAGCCTGGAAAATGATCAATAGGATTTTTCATTTCAGTTCGGCAATCAGCGTTTTAGCGAATCTGACAATACGCTTACCTTGCTACTCATTGTCGATGAAGACGGCACAACCATTTCTTCAATGGCAGGTACCTTCGAGAACGCATCAGGCGCCCGTCTTAATCTGCTGACACCAAGTACCGTACTGCGACGCCTGGGTAACCAGGGTACCGACACGTTTGCTGAAGGCCATCAATGGCATGTGTTAGGGCCATCAGAGATTCCTGCGCCTGCATCGGTATGGTTATTTGCGACCGCATTCTTGTGGTCCCGCATTGGCCACTTTTCCAGAAAACTTTGATCAGATAACAGCTTTCAAGAAAAGCTACCCCACGAATAAAGGTAATTTTACATTGACTGCACGATAAGTGCGGCTTAGCATCAGGTATTCTGCATCTCAATATAACAAATCGCAGATGTTGTATTCACAAGAACCTGAGGAGGTCTCCATGCTGTTCATTACCAACCGTGAGCCCGTCGGCTCTATTCGTACCCGCAAGGGAAGAGCTTATAAATTTGATCTGAACAAAAATGCGCCTGCCAACTCGGTTTTTTATTGTGAACGAAAGGGTGAAAATGATTTCGCTGAAATAGGTTCTGGGGCCTTGATGGACAAACTCAGAGAATGTAAAGCTGAACAATTGCTTTTTTATATTCACGGTTTTTCCAACCTACCCGAAGAGCATGTTTTCCCACGCGCATTGGAGCTGCAAAAATTATTCGATGCTGAAAAGAAAAACCTGGTCGAAGTCATCCCGTTGATTTGGCCTTGTGATAATGACTTTGGCCTGGTAGGCGATTATTGGGATGACCAGAAGTCTGCCGACATGAGTGGATTTACCTTTGCCCGTGTTCTGGAGAAATTTATGCTCTGGCGTGAAGCCAACCATGCGCCTTGTCTGAAGCGAATGAATGTCATCTCCCACTCCATGGGCAATCGGGTATTGCGTGAAACGCTGGCAGCCTGGGATAAGTACGATCTGGCGAATGGCGTCCCCTTATTGTTCAGAAACACCTTTATGATGGCCGCCGATGTTGTTAACGAGACGCTGGAAGCAGAAGAACGCGGTCACTTGATCAGCGAAGCCTCGCGCAATGTGTCTGTTTATTATGCATCGGATGATTTGGCTCTGCGGGCAAGCAAGGTATCCAATCTGAAAAATAAAGTCGCTTCACGCCGTCTGGGACATACCGGCCCTGAAGATATGGACCGGGTACAAAAAAATGTATTCGCCATTGATTGCGATGATGTTAACAGCAAATATGACTTCCCTACCGGGCACGGTTATTTTGCCAGTGATAAGAACGGCAAACCCGGAAAGGTGTTCACCCATATGTTCAACACGCTTGATAGCGGGCGGGTTTCCGTGGATGACCCAATTAGCCGTACCCATATCATTTCTTAACCTGAACGGGTTTCAGCAACACCTCTTCCATCAGCCTTCTTCCAATCGGGAGAGGGCAACCCTAAAGCCCGCCTGTCCTTAACTGGTTAATCCCTTAAACAGCATAAAAAACAAAAATGTTCCGCCCAGCGTCATCATGATATGGCCGATCTTATCTGCCAATGAATCCTGCGATTTAAATATAATGTTATTGCAACTGCGCAGGCGCATTTGTTCAACTCCGTCACGATAAGCATCCAGATCACCGCTACTCACGTACGCCTTTTTGGGAACACCTGAAGCCGTTAAAAACAGGGTGTTTTTATTTACCATCCCATTATCTGAATATTCCAGCCAGGCATTTTCAACTTTTTTCTGGTCTGCGCCCTGGAACGGCTTTTTCTTGAATCGCGCTTCAACATCATGTGTCATCGCGCCTTCCAGCTCAATTCGTAGCGGAAAATCATCGTTTTTGGTGACAGGAAAATCCAGATAAATCGGTGTAAGCACATGCACCTGGCCATCTTTGTTGGTTTCTTCAAGCTTGTTGATGGTATAGATTTCTCCCAGCTCAATCATGTTATCAACCACATCATCATTCACCAGGGTTAACGGCTTTGTCGTCGTCAGGTCCAGGTCTGTATCCTGCTTGGCATAACCTAAAAAGTCCTCTTCAAGCTTGCTGCTTTCATTCGATTGCAGATAGTAGCGCATATTATCTGCCCGGTGCGCGTAATATTTCCGTTTAACCATCAGCGTTTGCTGGCCTTTTTTACCTTGTGAAAAATCGAAAATGTGTTTTAAATGAAAGACTTCTTGCGACCGGTCATAAGGCAGTTTTTTAAGCTCTCCTCCCTGTGCAGCTAACACCAGGCCGTAGCCGTAATCCAGTTGGGCACAATGCTTCAAGTCACCGCCCTGTTTTTTTATCGTTGGATCGAAATAGTATTCCTGCCCTTTAAATTCCACATGCACAATCATATGGTTGAAATGAAAAGGCGATGGATCCATGCTCCCGGCTTTATTGCCATGAGACGTATTGACCAGGGTAAGTTGTGCATTTACCCCGATGTGTTTGAGCAAGGCAACCATCAGATTCGATTTGTCCTTGCAATCGCCATATCGCCTACCCAGGGTTTGTTCTGGCGCTTTGGGTGTATGCGTGTAAATACCAAAGTTCTCACCTTTATAGCGCACTTCATTTTGCACAAAACGAGCAATTTTGATGATGTTTTCAGCTGTATCCTGTCCCAGCGCTAAATCATCCAGGTCTTCTTTCTCAAAATTGTCATTCAACAGGCCCTGGTCATTGTAGAAATTAAACAGATAAGCAGAGAGTTCAGGCCAGCTCGTCGCGGACGTAACCAGAAGATGATTGACCCATAACCAGGACGGCGCCAGATTATCGATCATCATGGCCGATAGTTTTTGATAATGATGCCCCCATTCCGTCCCGGGAGCGACATCTTCATGCTTAATGCTATGCTGCCCGCTTTCATAAGTACAATGTTGCAGCAACAAAGGTTCAGAAGTGTTATTAATCAAACGTACATGCTGATGATAAACAGGACAGCCCCAGTTTAACCAGAAGGTGTTGTAGTAATATTTGCCATTTAACGGGTGCTCCCCGGCATAAACGACTTCAGTCATCGCTAGATCAATAATATCGCCTAGGCGCAGATCATCAATGGAAAAACTGACTGTCTCACGATTATTGGTGATATGTTTTTCCAGATTGACTTCGCGCCGGGTGACAGAAATCTTATCTTCATCCAGCACGCTGAAACGCTCGCCTTTGCGAATAATATCCACATGATGAAAAATTACCTGGTTATTATTTTCCTGCAACTCATACAAATTTAGAGACGCATCTTCAATACGCGAGGCATCATTTACCTTCTCTACCGTATGTTTAAAATAACTGATGCGATCTTCATCCACTTTGTCCTGATAATCGACCAGAAAAAAGTAAAAGGGCGAGTTCTGATCTACCGCTTCAGTCACATCAGCTTGCTTTGAGTTTACCCAGTCTTCGACAGGGGCTATCAGGTATTTTTGCATCTTTTTTTCCACTGTTCAGGTTGATAGTTTTATTTTAAAACAACAATGAGTATAGAAATCATGATTCATTCCAGCGCCAGAGCACAGTTATTTTGGGATACTCGCCACAAAGAATCACGTAGAATTTACATTTTAAAAACACTATATTCACGCACTTATGTCATCAACGCCTGAAGTCATCCTGTTTAACCTGGGGGGTGTGTTGCAGGAACTGGATCAACACCCCATCCATCCAGACTGGATAACCGATAGCAATAAATTCGATTTACAGGACTGGATTGATTCCGATATCGCCATTGCCTTTGAACAGGGACACCTGTCTGCCACCGAATTTGCCGATGTCCCATCGCCGCAGTAGCATCATCCATCATCCGACAGCCTCCTAGGTATTGATGCGGTGCTGGTAAAAGGGTTTAATGCCGTATTGGATGATTTAACAACCCGACACCTGATACCAAGAGGTTGATATATGAATGAAAACGAGCCCACCGATTTCGCCAGACAATACTGGCATGCCAACCTGAAACTGATTGCCTTATGTCTGTTTATCTGGGCTTTTGTCTCATTCGGCTGTGGCATTTTGCTGGTTGAGTTTCTAAATCAATTCAAGCTCGGTGGCTATCCACTAGGTTTCTGGTTTGCTCAACAGGGCTCGATTTATTCATTTATCCTGCTGATCTTTTATTATTCGTTTCAAATTCATCGCCTGGAACGTCAATTCGGCGTGGAGGAAGAATAATGGATTTGCAAACGCTCACCTATATCACTGTTGGCGCAAGCTTTCTGTTGTATTTTGCAATCGCAATTGCTTCACGGGTCAGCTCTACCAGTGAATTTTATGTTGCTGGCAAACATATTCACCCGGTAGTCAACGGCATGGCCACCGCAGCAGACTGGATGTCGGCCGCATCATTCATATCAATGGCCGGACTGATTGCGTTTCTTGGTTATGAAGGCGGCATGTATTTAATGGGCTGGACCGGCGGCTATGTGTTGTTGGCGATGCTACTTGCTCCGTATTTGCGTAAATTTGGCAAGTTTACCGTGCCGGACTTTATCGGCGACCGATACGGCTCCACCTTTGCCCGAGTAGTTGCCGTCATCTGTCTGATCTTTATATCCTTTACCTATGTTGCCGGACAAATGCGCGGCGTCGGCATTGTATTTTCCCGCTTTCTGGAAGTACCGATCGATACCGGACTGATCATCGGTATGTTCGTCGTGTTTGTGTATGCCGTACTCGGTGGCATGAAAGGCATCACCTATACCCAGGTCGCGCAATATTGCATTCTGGTATTTGCCTATACTGTCCCAGCAGCTTTTCTGGCGCTGCAATTTACCGGCAACCCACTCCCACAAATCGCGCTGGGCTCACACATGCTGGACGGTTCCGGCTATTTGCTGCAAACGCTGAACCAGGTATTACTCGACCTGGGATTTACGTCATACACCGAACCCTTTAATGATAAATCCATGATCGACGTACTGGCCATTACGGTGGCCCTGATGGTGGGCACGGCAGGGCTGCCTCATGTGATCGTCCGCTTTTTCACCGTGCCCAAAGTGCGCGATGCCAGACGATCTGCCGGATGGGCCCTGGTTTTTATCGCCCTGCTCTACACCACCGCACCTGCCGTAGGTGCTTTGGCACGAATGAATCTGGTTAATACCGTAAACGGCAGCGGTTTCGGCACGGCTTACCAGAACATGCCCAACTGGTTCGCCACCTGGGAAAACTCCGGCCTGCTGGCCTGGTTTGATCATAACCGCGATGGCAAGGTGCAGTATGCCGCAGGCAACGCAACTGATGGCAAACCACAATTTGATGGTGACAACCGAGGCCGACACGGGGAGCGTGTAGTATTAAACCCCGGTAAAGGCGAAATCAGCACAGGCGCATTATTTGCCAATGAAATTTATGTTGATCGCGACATTATGGTGCTGGCCAACCCAGAAATCGCCAATTTACCTGATTGGGTCATCGCTTTGATCGCGGCGGGTGGCATTGCCGCCGCGCTGTCTACCGCAGCCGGTCTGTTATTGGTGATTTCATCCAGCATTTCACATGACTTGTTGAAGAAAACCTTTGTGCCCTCAATCAGCGAAAAACAGGAATTGCTGAGTGGGCGTCTGGCTGCCGCCGCCGCTATTTGTGTGGCCGGTTATCTGGGCATGCACCCGCCCGCCTTTGTGGCTCAAGTTGTCGCCTTTGCATTCGGGCTGGCAGCGTCATCATTGTTCCCGGCCATTTTCCTGGGCATTTTTTCCAAGCGTATAAATCATTATGGCGCTATTGCCGGCATGCTCACCGGGCTGGTGTTCACCCTCACTTACATCGTCTATTTTAAAGGTGTGTTTATCGAGCCTGTGGCCGAAAACATCCCTGCCAACTGGCTATTCGGCATTTCGCCGGAAGGCATTGGCAGCATCGGCATGCTGCTTAATTTTCTGGTCGCATTACTGATCAGTCGATTCACTCCAGCACCCGCAGAGCAGATCCAACAGATGGTAGAGAACATACGTGTCCCCAAACTCGGCATCAAATAAATAGCCTTAATAATGGGCTCTACAGCCAAAACTATCGTCCAACCTAAGAATTTCAGCCCAATAGACACATAACATTCACTTTTCTGACGCATTCCTGTCATTTTTTTTATTTATATTCCTCTGGCAGTCATTTGTGAATTATTTCACAAAATCCATAATTTCTACCGGGGGAACAATGAAACCAATAACTACGCTCGGAGTATTAATGCTGGCAACATTTTCAGCATCTATTTACGCCGATTCAACACCATACTATCAACAAATTCTTGATCGCTTAAAAACTGACGATACTGTTTTACCGTGGATGCCTGAAGGCGTACAGGACATTGCAATGATGTTCAATCGCGAAACGCCTATTCCGCCACAATGTTATACCGACAGCAATTCCGTACATAACCCATGTTATGTATGCCATCAGGATGAAATCCCCGGACGGGAAAACACCAAGAACGACCGTGAATTGCAGGAAGCCTACAGCTTTAGTGACCAGGGCTTAACCAACCATTGGTTTAACCTGTTTGAAGACCGCAGTGCACGCGTCAACGCGATTTCCGATCAGGACATTCTTGCTTATATCGATCAGGACAACTACACCGAGTTAAAACAACGCCTGATAGACGCCAATTTCACTGGCTGGATTCCAGACCTGAAAGACCTTGAAAAAGGCGCCGCGGCATTCGATAACGAAGGTTTTGCGCTGGATGGCAGCTGGTGGGTCGCCTTTAATTACAAACCTCTACCCACTACTTTCTGGCCGACCAACGGCAGTACCGATGATGTCATGATTCGTCTGCCTGCAATTTTCTACAAAACCTCAGAGGGCAGTTTCTCGCGTGATGTCTACAAGGCCAACCTGGCGCTGATTGAAGCAAACATCAAAGGCAAAAACACCATGAGCGCGTTGACCTTCAACGAGCAAGTCGTCAATGTTGACCTCAACGGAGATGGTCAGTTAACGACAGCTGTTTCTGAAGTGAATGCTCAGCGTGAGCACTATGTTGGTATGGCTAATAATGTGGATCTAATTCCTTTTGTTTATCCACAGGGCACAGAGTTTTTGCATACTGTACGTTATGTTGGCTTTGATGAAGCGGGTGATATTTCTATCTCCACACGCATGAAAGAAGTTCGCTACATGGTACGTGAACTACAAAGCCGCCATTTTCAACTTGAACACTGGTATATTGAAGAAAACCTGGAAAAAGAAGAAGGCAACCTGCCTACTTATATCAACAAGGGACATGACGGACTGAGCAGTAAATTCGGCTGGAACATCACCGGATTTATTGAAAACAAAAACGGCAGATTACGCTGGAACACCTTTGAAGAAAATGTGTTCTGCATGGGCTGCCACACCTCAATTGGCTCTACTATTGATAAAACATTCAGTTTTCCGCGCAAAATAGACGGTGCTACAGGCTGGGGTTATATCAACCTGAAAGGAATGAGAGATGTTCCAAATATGGGTGAAACCAAAACCGAAATTCAAACCTATCTGGAACGCGTGGGAGGCGGCACAGAATTCCGCAGCAACCCTGAACTGGAAGCGCGTTATTATCATGCCGACGGTTCAGTCAATACCGTTGCGCTTGCCAGTGCGCAAGATGTACACGACATCATTACGCCATCGCGTGGACGTGCATTGCAACTGAATAAAGCCTATAAAGTGATCGTTGAAGATCAGGATTTCATTTACGGCCGGGATGCCACGGCAACTCCTCCTGCTCGTATATTATCGGTAGTGGATAATGAAACGTCTCCAACACTGGCAGAAGATCGCCAGTTTGACTGGAACATCGTACTGGATTGGTCACAGGCGGCGCTGAATAGCTGTAACTTTGTTGGCGACATCGATTTCAGTCAATTGAGTGAAGCGCATGAAGTTACGCTGAAAAGCCTTACTGAATTCGACACGACGTGTACCGATGGCTCAATAACGCTGAGTGGAGACTTGAAAGTTGTTCTGGAAAGTGGGTTTACCCCTGAGCCTGGAGATATTTTCACCATTATCACTGCTGACAGTGTGACTGGAAGCTTTGCGAATGTTGAACTACCGGGATTTAGCGACGGTCAATTTGAAGTGATTCAGACGGCAACCTCAGTGAGTTTGCACGTCGTTCCGTCAAGCACTCAAATACCTTTATCCGGCTTATTTTTATTGAGTTCAATTCTTGCTTTACTGGGGGTTGTTGCCAGCAGGCCCAAAATCAACTAAACCAATTATCTTAAAACCCAGTCTTTTCATGCGGCCTGCTCGAGTAGGCCGCATTCTCTGCCTCCCTGAAATCACGCTTGGGTACTCGCCCCCTACCTGTTAAACCGCGGCAAATAACACGATCCCCCCCCTAACATTCAAGAAATCACTTATATCTGGACAATTCTTTGCAAATTATGCACAATTGCGCCAAGAGAAGGATTGAATTCAATAAAATTAAAAAAAACGCAGTTAAAAATCACCTATGCTCTTTAAAATTTTGGTAATTTCATGGAAATCACCAAAATTCAGAAATAACAATCAACACAGGCTTTGCACCCATAATATTCATGGCATCAATCACAATTTTAAACGGCCCAAACTTGAATCTGCTTGGTCGACGTGAGCCTACCCATTATGGCAATCAAACTCTGGAACATATTAATCAGGCACTAAGCCTGATGGCTGAAAATCTTGGTCACCAGCTCGCTTTTTTACAAAGTAATGCTGAATATGAACTCATCGCTCAGATTCACCAGGATTTTGAAGCTAAAACCGACTTTATAATTATTAATCCTGCGGCATTTACACATACCAGTGTCGCTCTGAGAGATGCACTTCTTGCTACCAAAATTCCTTTTATTGAAGTCCATCTTTCCAATATACATGCGCGCGAACCATTCCGTACCCACTCTTATTTTTCTGATATTGCGAAAGGAGTGATTTGTGGACTGGGCGCAACAGGATATGAACTGGCTTTGCAAGCCGCACATCAAATACTAGTTGAGGGGTAAAAAACAGTGGACATAAGAAAAATCAAGAAATTAATCGAGATCATCGAGGAATCTGATGTTGCTGAACTGGAAATCAGTGAAGGCGAAGAATCGGTTAGAATCAGCCGTGTTTCTTCCGCGGTGACTCCTGTTCCGGCACCCGTACCGATGGTCATGCCTGCCAGTGCCCCGGCAGCATCTATTGAGGCTGCGCCTGTGGCAAACATCCCTGCAGCCGAACCAGAAAGTTTTAGCGGACATGCGGTGAAATCTCCGATGGTCGGGACGTTTTATCGCTCCGCATCGCCAGGTGCAACCCCGTTTGTAGAGGTTGGCCAAACCGTCTCGGCGGGCGACACGCTGTGTATTATTGAAGCCATGAAAATCCTTAACCAGATCGAATCTGACAAAAGCGGTATTGTTAAACAGATTCTGATTGAAAACGCACAGCCGGTTGAATACGACCAGCCTCTGTTTATCATCGAATAAGCAGAGGTCACTACACATGTTCGATAAAATTGTAATTGCAAACCGGGGTGAAATTGCCCTGCGTATTCTCAGAGCGTGCCGTGAGCTTGATATTAAAACAGTCGCGGTTCACTCCATTGCCGACCGTGATTTAAAACACGTTCGCCTGGCAGATGAAGCCGTCTGTATTGGCCCGGCTTCTTCAACTGAAAGTTATTTAAACATTCCCGCCATCATCAGCGCCGCTGAAGTTACTGATGCCGAAGCCATCCACCCCGGCTATGGTTTCTTGTCTGAAAACGCCGATTTTTCTGAAAAAGTCAGCCAAAGTGGCTTTATTTTTATAGGCCCTAAAGCTGAAACTATTCGTTTGATGGGCGACAAAATTTCCGCCAAAAAAGCCATGCAGGAGGCCGGTATCCCATGCGTGCCCGGTAACGGGGATCCATTGGGAGATGATAATGCAAGCAACCTGAAAATGGCCCAGGAGATAGGCTACCCGGTGATTATAAAAGCCGCTGGCGGAGGCGGTGGTCGCGGCATGCGTACCGTGCATACAGAGGCGGCACTGGTCAATGCGATCACCATGACAAAAGCGGAAGCCAGTGTTGCATTCGGTAATGATACGGTTTATATGGAAAAATTCCTTGAAGACCCGCGTCATATTGAATTTCAGGTATTGGCTGATAATTTCGGCACCGTTATCCACTTGGGTGAACGTGACTGCTCCATGCAACGCCGTCACCAAAAAGTCGTCGAAGAGGCGCCTGCACCCGGTATCACCGAAGAAGAACGCAACAGAATGGGCACATTATGTGCGAAAGCCTGTGTAGACATCGGCTATCGTGGTGCCGGTACTTTTGAATTCCTGTATGAAAAAGGCGAGTTCTACTTTATTGAAATGAACACCCGGGTACAAGTGGAACACCCGGTCACAGAAATGGTCACCGGCTTTGATATTGTTAAGGAACAGTTGCGCATTGCGGCCAATGAACCGTTATCCATCACTCAGGAACAAGTCACCTTTACCGGCCATGCGATTGAATGTCGTCTGAATGCGGAAGACCCGAAAAACTTTATGCCTTGTCCGGGTACAATTGACCAGTTTCACATGCCCGGCGGACCAGGTATCCGCTGCGAAACTCATATCTACAATAGCTATGTGGTACCTCCGTATTATGATTCCATGATAGGCAAGCTGATTGCCCATGGCGATGACCGGAACAGTGCTATTGCCCGTATGAAAACAGCACTCAGCGAAATGATCATTGACGGCATTAAAACCAACATACCGTTACAACAGGATATTATGTCTGACAGTGGTTTTGTCCAGGGCGGGCGTAACATCCATTACCTGGAAAAGAAACTGGGTCTCATCTGATCATCTTACCCAAGCTGAAAAGCCAACGCGCTTTTCAGCTTATCTTTTGTGAAATAAGCACTTCCTCATGCCCTGGCAACAAATTTCTGTCGTTTCGGATCAAAAAACCGCACCTCAACTTTCCGACTTTTTCAGTGAAACAGGTGCTGTTTCAGTAACTTACATGGATGCCGAAGACCACCCGGTCTATGAGCCTTTACCCGGGGAAACTAAACTATGGCATCAAACACGCGTCATTGCCTTATATGAAATGGATGCAGAAACTGAACTTATCAAACAGATTTTGCATGACTATACCCCCCTGGAAATAGCTCATAGCTGGCACCTTGAAATACTTGAAGACCAGGTCTGGGAGCGAAGCTGGATGGAACACTTCAAGCCAACCAAATTTGGTAAAAGGCTTTGGGTCTGTCCTTCTGATCAGCAAGTCGAAGAAGACACTACTGTGATCATGACACTGGATCCCGGACTGGCTTTTGGCACAGGTACACATCCTACCACCGCTCAATGCCTCGAATGGCTGGCCAACCACTCAATGGACAACAAAAGCATTGTCGATTATGGCTGTGGGTCGGGCATTTTGGCAATGGCCGGGGTTTTGCTGGGCGCTGGCCACGCTGATTGCATTGATATCGACCCACAGGCACTGGAAGCCACACATAGCAATGCTGAAAAAAACCGAGTCTCGCAACACATTCATTGCTTCTTGCCCGAGCAGTTTTCCTCCAACCAATATGACCTTGTGATGGCCAATATTCTTGCCGGCCCCCTGATTGAGTTAGCGGACACCATCAGTAGTTTGCTAAAACCCAATGGTCATTTGCTATTGTCTGGTATCCTGCTTGAACAGGCAGAGGATGTTATCAACGCCTACCAACAACACAAGGTCAGCTTTGCCCCTCTTCAACATCAGGAGGAATGGTGTATGCTTGAAGGATACTTGACTGCAAAATGATACGAAATATGTTTACCCGTTGCTCTCATTGCAAACACCAGCATCAATTAAGTCTTGAAGATCTGCGATCAACCCGCGGCATGTTGAAATGCACCGCATGTGACAGCCTGTTTGATTCACTGGAATTTATTAGCGAATCGCCACTGATAGACAGTGAGCTACCGGAAGCTCCGTCAAATCATTTTGCCGAATCATCGCCTGTTGAAAACAACCCGCCACAACATGTGTGGCTGACTGGATGTGTGATGGGGTCAGTATTACTCATCTTTCAATTTTTTTATTTTCAGACAGCGCATTTGGTGCAACGTCCGGCTACTCGACCGGTATTGGCTCAGCTATGTTCTGTCTTTGGCTGTAGCATTGACGATTATAAGAATCTGGAAGAAATCAGTATTCTCTCTGGTTCATTGGAAAACCAATCACCCCACGCCTTTTCATTCAAAACAATTTTGCTGAATGAAGGCCCGTTTCCTCAGCCCTATCCAAAAATCCAGTTATCCCTGGTAAATTTTACCGGTCAGGCTTTTGCCGAACGGCTATTTTCAGCTCAAGATTATCTGGCTGCCGAAAAATATCTCGCGCCCGATGAAACCACTGAAATTTCTATCTCTATTGCCGCAACTGAACAAAAAATTGGCGGCTACAACTTCAAATTATACCAGTGACATTTCCTGAACTTTATTTAAAGAAAAACGAAGACCGACGCTTGCGCCAAGGACATCTTTGGGTATTTAGCAATGAAATTGACTGCACACTCAGTCCATTAGAACAATTCTCTCCAGGGGAACGGGTGATACTTAAAGACGCGTCAAAAAAAGAGCTGGGCATTGCTTATATCAACCCGCATTCTTTGATTTGTGCACGTCTGCTAACCCGTAAGACGAATATCAGTATTTCAAAACGTTTTTTTACCGATCGATTGCAAACAGCACTTTCACTGCGTGAGCAACTGTTTGACGCCCCATTTTACCGCTGGGTTTTTGGTGAGAGCGACGGGTTACCTGGCCTGGTCATTGATCGTTATGGTGACGTGCTGTGCGTACAAATCACCACGGCCGGCATGGACGCGTTAAAACCACTCCTGTTTGATGCTCTGATTGAACTGGTCTCACCCAAGACCATTTTCCTAAAAAACGCCCTCTCGCTCAGAGAAATGGAAAATCTACCCCAAACGGATGAAATTGCTTACGGCACCTTGCCGGAGTCCATTCTCATTGAGGAGAACCAGGCGCAATTTCAGATCGACCTGGAACATGGCCAAAAAACCGGTTGGTTTTTTGATCATCGTAACAGCCGGGCTAAACTGGCCTCGCTTTGTAAAGACAAAACGGTACTCGATGTATTCTCTTATGCCGGGGCCTGGGGTATTCCTGCTGCCTTAAACCAGGCGACTCATGTCACGGCTGTCGACAGCTCGCAACCCGCTCTGGACCAACTTGGCGTAAATGCCGGGCTCAATGGCGTAGCTGATAAAGTCACGGCTATTCGCCAGGATGCTTTTGACTTCTTGAAACAATGCCGCGATCAGAACCAGCATTTTGACATCATTGTTCTCGACCCGCCCGCCCTGATTAAACGTAAAAAAGACTTTAAAAACGGTTATCAAGCCTACCAGCAACTCAACCGACTGGCCTTACAGCTTGTAAATAAAAACGGCATACTCATTTCTGCATCCTGCTCGCATCACCTGCAACGAGAGAATCTGCATGAAATTCTCCGTTCCAGCGCCCGCCATATTGATCGCCACTTGACAGTTTTTGCCCAGGAAGGCCAGGGGGCTGACCACCCCATCCATCCCGCCATGGCAGAAACAAATTATTTAAAAACCTTTTTCTGCTCTGTTTCTCCCAGCTTATAATACGTGTTCGAATAGCAAAGCCTGAGTATCAGGCTTTTTTCATTTACGTCTTAACCTGCAAGCCCGGAAAAGACAAACTGTTACAAAGAGGAGAACCAATGAAAGCCTGTGACTCATGCCAAGACCGCGTCAACATCGGATACAATTACACTAAACGATCCATGCTCTCTCGAGGTGTCGGACTGTTATTCATTTATCTTCCGATACTGACCTTGCCATTTGTCATTCTCAGTGCCTATTTAACCTATTGGAGCCTGCGCCTGGTGGGCGGCGAAAATGTCAAGACGTGGCGCGATTTTATTCCGGATCATTCAAGTCATCGTTATACATATAAAAGCCAGATCACCATGCGCAGTTATTCCTTTTTAACCCGCTTCAGCTTTGCCCAGTCAAAACTGTACTGGATTTTTAACTGCAACTGGTATTGCCCCTATAGTGTCGCCCTGTTTGAATGGCATACCTATCTGGTAAAAGTGGTTGAAAACTGGTGGTGCCCATTCACTCACGAACGTAAAAAACATTATCAGGATGGTTCAATTGATCAGTCTTTTTGGCACATTAGTGAAGAGAACAAGGCAAAACTGCACGAGGATGACCGTAACAACCCTTACTTTACCGATACCCCAAACAAATAATTCTTTTTTAAACGCTATTGTTCTTAAAAAGGGTTCTTTTATCCCAATCAAAATACGCCTATAATAGGGAGTTTTTCCCGTAAAAAAACGCCCATGCGGATTGGCCCCTACCCATTACCCAACAATCTCATTCTTGCACCGATGACGGGCGTGACCGACAGGCCTTTTCGCGAGTTGTGCACGCAAATGGGGGCGGGTCTGACCGTTTCTGAAATGGTCGCCTCCAACCCCCATTTACAGCAACATAAACGCACGCTGCAAAAAACGGATCACTCGGGCGTTTCCGGGATCCGTTCCGTACAGATCCTGGGAACCGAACCTCAGCAGATGGCTGATGCGGCACGCCTTAATGTCGCCAGAGGCGCTCAAATTATTGACATCAACATGGGATGTCCCGCTAAAAAAGTCTGCTCTGTCGCAGCAGGATCAGCCCTGATGAAAGATGAAGACAAAGTAGTGCGCATTCTGGATGCCGTGGTATCAGCCGTTGATGTCCCCGTGACATTGAAAATTCGTACCGGTTGGGACAAGAATAATCGCAACGCCGTGCGCATTGCCAACATTGCACAAAACAGCGGAATCCAGGCACTGACCATCCACGGAAGAACTCGCGCTTGCAAATTCAATGGACATGCTGAGTACGACACGATTAAAGCCGTTAAAGAATCCATCCGTATACCGGTCATTGCCAACGGTGACATCACCACCGCCGAAAAAGCTCAACAGGTACTTGAGCATACCGGCGCTGATGGCATTATGATCGGCCGTGCAGCTCAGGGAAAGCCGTGGGTTTTCCGAGAAATATTGCAAAAAATGGACGCCACCTGCTCGCTTACCCGTCTGACGAAAAATGAAATTCTTCAACTCATTAACCAACATCTAGACGCTTTATACAGCTTTTACGGTAACACCAAAGGGGTGCACATGGCGCGAAAACATATTGGCTGGTATTTTGGGCATCTACCTCATACATCGAAACATGATATACAGCTTATCTTCAAAGCTGAACACCCCCAAAATCAACTCGCGCTTGTCAACGCGTTGTTTTAATCTGTAACGCACACACCATCATGCAACCAAGTAACGAGAATAACAATACAGATCGCCCCGACCAGGCACCGTCATGTACGCTTTCAGAGCATGTCAAATATTCGCTGGAAAATTATTTTTCCCAGCTCAACGGACACGATGCCTGTGCCGTCTATCAAATGGTACTCACTGAAGTAGAAAAACCATTATTAGAAACTGTTTTAAAGCATTGCGGACAAAATCAGTCTAAAGCCGCCAAGACACTTGGCTTAAGCCGAAGCACTTTACGCAAAAAAATGGCGTTGTATAACATTGATTGATTCTCAGGCTAAAGACAATTAGTTCAGTAGATCCCATTTAACAACTTTACACACTATTCATGAATAAGAAAATCAGCCGCGCTTTAATCAGCGTCTCCGACAAATCAGGTGTGCTCGAATTTTGCCAGCAACTCGAAAAACTGGGCATCGAACTGCTTTCAACCGGCGGCACTGCCAGATTATTAATGGACAATAATGTTGCTGTCACCGAAGTTTCTGATTACACCGGTTTCCCTGAAATGATGGCTGGCCGCGTTAAAACCCTGCATCCGAAAATTCATGGTGGCATATTGGGACGTCGCGGCGTGGATGACAGCGTGATGACTGAAAATGGCATCACGCCGATTGATATGGTGGTTGTTAATCTGTACCCCTTTGAACAGACCATCGCGCGTGCTGACTGTGACCTGCAGATGGCCATCGAAAATATTGATATTGGCGGACCAACCATGATCCGTGCCGCAGCCAAAAATCATAACGATGTCGCCGTGGTGGTAGACCCTGTTGACTATGACAGCATTCTGGCCGAATTGCATGAACGTGACAGCTGCCTGTCTCAACAACGCCGATTTAACCTGGCACTGAAAAGCTTCCAGCATACTGCGCGTTACGATACGGCCATCTCCAGCTATCTGGGCAACACGCTGGAGCAAACGTTTCCGCCAGTGATAAATCTGCAGTTTCATCACAGCCAAAGCATGCGTTATGGCGAAAATCCACATCAACGGGCAGCCTTCTATACAGAAAAAACACCATCTGCAGGCAGCATTGCCGCAGCTACTCAGCTTCAAGGCAAGGCCTTATCCTATAACAATATAGCCGATGCCGATGCCGCACTGGAGTGCGTCAAGGAATTCAGTGATCAACCCACTTGCGTCATTGTTAAGCATGCAAACCCCTGTGGTGTTGCTGTCGCAGACAGCCTGCTCGCCGCGTATGACCTGGCCTATGCTACCGACCCAACCTCTGCTTTTGGCGGCATCATCGCCTTTAATGGCGAACTGGATGAAGCCACGGCGTCAGAAATTATTCAACGCCAGTTTGTTGAAGTGATCATTGCGCCGGTTGTCAGTGATGCTGCACGTAATGTTTTGGCCGCAAAAACCAATGTTCGGGTACTTGAATGTGGCGAATGGCCCACTGAACCAGCGGCTGCGTTTGATTATAAACGCGTCGCCGGTGGCCTGCTGGTTCAGGATCGCGACCTCGGAAATATTACAGCCCAGGACCTGAAAATCGTCACTCAGCGCGCGCCAGGAGATGAAGAACTTCGTGACCTGCTGTTCGTGTGGAACGTAGGCAAATTCGTAAAATCCAATGCCATTGTTTACGGTAAAAACAACCGCACCATTGGTGTCGGTGCTGGCCAGATGAGCCGTGTGTATTCAGCCAAAGTTGCCGGCATCAAAGCCGCTGATGAAGACCTTGAAGTTGCCGGCTCAGTCATGGCTTCTGATGCTTTTTTTCCGTTTCGAGACGGTATTGATGCAGCCGCAGTGGCCGGTATCACCGCAGTGATTCAGCCCGGCGGCTCGGTACGCGACGATGAAGTAATTGCAGCAGCCAATGAACATAATATCGCCATGGTCTTTACCGGCATGCGTCATTTCAGACATTAACAGGTAGCGAGATGAAAATACTGATAATTGGCAGCGGTGGCCGTGAACATGCACTGGCCTGGAAAGCAGCACAATCGCCTTCCGCCGGGCAGGTGTTTGTCGCCCCGGGTAATGCGGGTACTGCGCTTGAATCAAATATGCAAAATGTTGCTATCAATGCCGATGATATTGATGGCCTACTGACATTTGCACAACAGGAAAATATTGGACTGACCATTGTTGGCCCGGAAGTGCCCCTGGTAGCAGGCGTTGTGGACCGTTTTCAACAGGCCGGACTGAACTGCTTTGGCCCAACGGCAGAAGCGGCTCAACTGGAAGGCTCAAAAACCTTTTGCAAGGATTTTATGGCTCGCCATAACATTCCTACTGCGGATTACCAGACCTTCACCAAAACCGCGCCAGCCATTGCCTATATTCAACAAAAAGGTGCCCCGATTGTGGTCAAGGCGGATGGTCTGGCGGCGGGTAAAGGCGTCATTGTGGCCCAATCCGAACAGGAAGCCATAGATGCCGTCAACGACATGCTGGCTGGCAACCGCTTCGGCGAAGCCGGGCATCGCGTGGTGATCGAAGAGTTTTTGGAAGGCGAAGAAGCCAGCTTCATTGTGATCGCCGATGGCAAGCAGGCCTTGCCTATGGCAACATCACAGGATCATAAAGCCCGTGATAATGGTGATCTTGGCCCCAATACTGGCGGTATGGGAGCTTATTCGCCCGCGCCCGTGGTTACAGATAAGGTTTACGAAAAAGCCATGGCTGAAGTAATAAACCCTACATTGCAGGGCATGCAGGCTGATGGTCATCCCTACACCGGCTTTTTATACGCGGGTTTAATGATCACTGCACAAGGTGACATCAAAGTACTGGAATTCAACTGCCGCTTTGGCGACCCTGAAACCCAACCAATCATGATACGCCTGAAAAGTGATTTGGTTGAGTTATGCTCTGCCGCGCTGCAACAGACACTTGATCAACATACGACCGAATGGGATGAACGCGCCGCACTAGGCGTCGTACTGGCTGCCGGTGGTTATCCAGACAGTTATGCCAAAGGTGACGAAGTTAAGGGCCTGCCGCAGGAAAATTCCAGCGACAGCAAGGTGTTTCATGCTGGCACTCGGCAACGGAATCAAGCCATTGTGACTGCAGGTGGCCGGGTTTTATGCGCCTGCGCTCTGGGTGACGATATTGCCCAGGCTCAGCAGAATGCCTACCAGTTGACCCGCCAGATTAGCTGGAAAAATGTTTACTACCGGACAGATATCGGTTTTAAGGCAATACGTTAGATGTTGTCTTTAGTGGCCTGATAAGCTGAATTAACTATGCTTTTCAGC
>SPJJ01027981.1_pt1 | contig 19636 bp, 18 predicted proteins | sample 3741741 | NCBI WGS metagenome assembly SPJJ01 (sample SAMN10925908, study PRJNA522277) | cold seep metagenome | isolation source: Elba SIP-enriched marine methane seep metagenome, extraction at timepoint T1 | place: Italy: coast of Elba, Mediterranean Sea | collected 2014-05 | reverse complement strand
GTCGAGCGCATCGCCAAGCCCGATTGCGCCGACGGTTTTATGCTCGACGGTTTTCCGCGCACGACGCCCCAGGCGGAAGCGCTGGACAAAGCGCTCAACGATGCGGGCGTCAAACTCGAGGTGGTGTTGCTGATCGAGGTCCCGGATGAGCTCATCGTCGAGCGCATCACCGGCCGGCGCTCGGACCCGGTGACCAAGGCGATCTATCACATGAAATTCAACCCACCGCCCGCTGGCGAGATCGCCGACCGAGTGGTGCAGCGCAAAGACGACACCGAAGAGGCGTGCAAAAAACGTCTGGAGAAGTATCACTCCGAAACCGCCCCCATCGTGCCTTTCTACGAAGGACTGGGAATTTTGAAGCGGGTCGACGGTGTCGGTACCCCCTCAGAAGTAACCGAACGCATCCAGAGCACCCTGAGCTAAACGACTATGGCTGGCTACGACCATCGCGCAATCGACGCCAAGTGGCAGCAGTGGTGGAAGGACAACGACACCTTCGCCACTCCCACCGACCGCACCAAGCCCAAGTACTACGTACTGGACATGTTCCCGTACCCCAGTGGCTCGGGGCTCCACGTCGGTCACCCGAAAGGCTACGTAGCCACCGATGTCGTGGCCCGCGCCAAACGCATGATGGGGTTCAACGTCCTGCGTGTGATGGGCTGGGACTCGTTCGGTTTGCCGGCGGAGCGCCAGGCAGAGCGCGAGGGCAAACACCCCCGCGAGATCACCACGCGCAACATCGCGACGTTCAAAGACCAGCTCGAGAAGCTCGGCTTGACCTACGACTGGTCCCGAGAGCTGGCTACGTCGGACGCGCGCTACTACCACTGGACCCAGTGGATCTTCAGCCAGCTGTACAACCAGGGCCTGGCCTACCAGGCGGATGTGCCGGTGAACTGGTGTCCTGCTCTGGGCACGGTGTTGGCCAACGAAGAAGTGCAGGACGGCAAGTACGTCGAGACCGGAGACCCGGTCGAGCGGCGCAACATGAAGCAGTGGATGTTCCGCATCACCGAATACGCGGACAAGCTGCTCGCCGGCCTGGACGGGCTGGATTGGCCCGAGGCGATCAAAAAGCAGCAGCGCGATTGGATCGGCAAGTCCCAGGGCGCCAACATCGACTTCAAGGTCGCCGACTCGGACAACAGCTTTACCATCTACACCACACGACCAGACACCTTGTACGGCTGCACCTACGTGGTGCTGGCGCCAGAGTTGCCGTTGGTCGACGAGCTGACCACGCCAGAGCAGAAGGCCGCGGTGGACGAGTACCGGGCCGCGGTGGCCGCGCGTTCCGAGCGCGATCGCACGTCGGACGCGGCGGACGCAAAGAAGACCGGTGTGTTCACCGGCAGCTACGCGATCAACGCCGTAGACGGTCGCAAGGTACCGATCTGGATCGCCGACTACGTGCTGGCCAGCTACGGCACCGGCTGCGTGTTTGCGTGCCCGGCTCACGATGAGCGCGACTACGCGTTCGCCAAGCAGTTCGACCTGGACATCATCGAGGTGGTCAAGGGCGGCAACATCGACGAAGCCGCGTATACGGGCGACGGCGCCCACGTCAATTCCGAGTTCCTCGACGGGCTGAACATCGTCGATGCCAAAGCCAAGATCATCGAATGGCTCGAGGCCAACAGCACCGGCCAGGGCGCGATTCGCTACCGCTTGCGCGATTGGCTGTTCTCGCGCCAGCGCTATTGGGGCGAGCCGTTCCCCATCGTCATCGACGACGATGGCAAGCCGCACCTGTTGCCGGAATCAGCGCTGCCGGTAGAGTTGCCCGAGCTCGACGAGTACAAGCCGACCGCCGACGGTCAACCGCCGTTGGCACGCGCCGCCGACTGGGTAAAAACGACGCACCCCGAAACGGGTGCGGCCATGAACCGCGAGACCAACACCATGCCCCAGTGGGCGGGTTCGTGTTGGTACTACCTGCGCTTCATATCGCCGACCCTGGATACGGCTGCCTGGGACAAGGACGAAGAGAGCTACTGGATGCCGGTGGACCTGTACGTGGGCGGCGCAGAGCATGCGGTGTTGCATCTTCTGTACGCTCGGTTCTGGCATCAGGTGCTGTACGACGCCGGCCATGTCAGCACGCCGGAGCCGTTTCAGCGTCTGTTCAATCAGGGCATGATCCACGCCCAGTCGTACAAGAGCGACGCGGGCAAGTTTTACTACCGCGAGCAGGTCGAGCAGAAAGACGGCGGCTGGGTGGTCAAGGACACCGGCGAGAAGGTCAACACCCGTCTCGAGAAGATGTCCAAGTCGCGCTACAACGTGGTCAACCCCAACGACATGTGCGATCAGCACGGCGCCGACGCGTTGCGCTTGTACGAGTTGTTCATGGGCCCGCTCGAAGATGGCGTCGAGTGGGAAACCAGTGGTGTGGCCGGAACCCGGCGGTTCTTGGACCGAGTCTATCGCCTCAAGATCGACGACAGCAGAGACGCAAACGCCGATGTCGATCGGGCCCTGCACGCGGCGATCAAGAAGGTGACCGAAGGTGTCAAGTCTCTGCGTTTCAACACCGCCATCTCGGAGATGATGGTGTTCTGCAACGAGGCGACCAAGGCCGGGCATGTCACCACCGAGCAGCTCGACGCATTCGTGCGCGTGCTGTCTCCGTTCGCGCCGCACCTGTGCGAGGAGCTGTGGACGACGCTGTTGGGCCACGAGGGCACGCTGACCTACGAGCCGTGGCCCGAGTACGACGAAGCCAAGCTGGTGGCCGATACGATCACGCTTGCCGTACAGGTGTGTGGCAAGATGCGCGGGACCATTGAAGTACCCGCCGACGTGACCAAGGACGACGCAATCGCGGCTGCCAAGGCCGACGAAAAGGTCGCCAAGTTCCTCGAGGGGAAAACGATGCGCCGAGAGATCTACGTGCCTGGCCGACTGGTCAATCTGGTGGCGACCTGATGGCGGAGCGCGAGTTCATCCCGGTCCGCGTGGCCGTCGTTGTGGTGTCCGACTCGCGTACCCTGGACACCGATCGCTCGGGCAAGACCGCCGTCGAGCTGCTCGAGGCGGCGGGCCACGAAGTCGTCACCCGTGTCATCGTTACCGATAACCGTGACCAGGTGCGCGCCGTCTTCAAGGGGTTCATGGAGGACGCCAACGTCGAAGTGGTGATCGCGACCGGTGGAACCGGTGTGACGCCTCGCGACGTGACTCCGGAGGCGATGGCGCCGTTGGTCACCAAGTCGATTCCCGGCTTCGGCGAGCTGTTTCGTTGGCTGTCCTTCGACGAGATCGGCACATCCACCATCCAGAGCAGGGCGGAGGCGGCGCTTTGCGGCGACACGTACATCTTTGTGTTGCCCGGGTCGACGGGAGCGGTGAAGACCGCGCTCAACAAGATCATCCTCCAGCAGCTCGACTATCGTCACAAGCCATGTAATTTCGTCGAATTGCTGCCGCGCATTCGCAGCGAAAAAGAAGACCCGAGCTAGACAAGATCTACTCTGCGCCCAGGTGTTACCGTGCGTCTGGGAGGAGCCGCTGATATGAATCCGATGGACATGATCCAGCGCGAGCTGCAAGTTCGCCTCGGTTTGCAGATGTCGTTGTCGCAGATCTCGATCGTCGAGGAGTCGATGGACATCGACTTCCAGCGGTGGATCGATCACGTGCCACTGCCGCCGGAGATGCCGGGAAACTCGAAGGTTCATCTGGAGGTCGTGGTCGGCTCGGATCTCAGTCGGGTGTACTGGAACTCGTACGGCGCGCCGGGTGGGTTCATCCCGAAGCTGTCCGAGTACTTCAAACGCTGCGCGGCGACCCATGCGGATATCGAGATTCTCAACCAGTTGGGCGGCGCCATGGAGCCCAGCCTGGTCGGTAGCTTCATCGGCGTCGAAGACGGCGCCATCGTTACCGGCTGGCAGTTTCGCGAGCACCGGCCGTTCGCCGAGCTCGAACCGCATCTGGGCGCGGGCCCGGCCACCGCGAAGCTGGTCGGTTGGGCGCAGCTGTCCAAGATCGAAACGTTTCGGCGATTCACCCAGGCGATCAAGAAGCCGACCTCCGACATCGAAGTGGTGCTGCCCGGTGACACCGCGTCGGCGCAGATCGACGTGGCACGCACCGGGTTTACCCAGCTGTTCGGCGAAGAGTTGCCCGACTACGTGGTTGATGCGGCGACGAGCTCCGGCAAAGCGGATGTGTCCCTGGCCGTTCGTGTGTCCGACGACGTGTTATCCCGGGTATCGCTGATCATGCCGTTTGCCGGCAACGATGTGATATCCGCCATGTGCAACGCCACCGGGGTCAGCTTCGATGATGGCCATGCCAACATCCAGAAAGCGTTGCAGAGCAGCGGTGCGGCTCGGGTGGAGTATCGGGTCGAGGGAGACGTGCGCAAGGTGGATGTGTACGTGACACCTGGCTCGGCGGACGCCCCCGCCACTCCTCGCAACTAGCCGTGTCCGGGCGCGCGGGCTTCTTACAACGCTCCGACAGCGAGTTGCTCGCCGAGTGCGAGGTGGACCGGTTTCGCGCCTCCGGGCCCGGAGGCCAGAAGCGCAACAAGACGGAGAGCGCAGTGCGGCTGCGTCACAAACCCACCGGGGTGAGTGCGAGCGCCGTGGATAGTCGCTCGCAACACGACAACAAGGCCAAGGCGTTGAAGCGATTGCGCGAGCAGCTGGCCGTGGAGTATCGCGAGCCGGTCAGCGTGGACACGTACAAGGTCCCCGAGCAGCTGTCTGCGATCCTGGCGGCCGGGGTTGGGGCGGTGACGCGTCGCCAGCGCGGCCAGGCGCCCTATCTGATCGCAATCGGCGCGGCCATCGACTTGTTCGTCGCCCTGGACTGCAGCATGGGCGACACCGCCCGCCACCTGGGCGTGTCCACCAACGCGTTCAGCCGATTGATTCGGTCCGACGAAGCCCCCCTGCGCAAAGTCAACGAGCTGCGTAGCGCCCGCGGCCTCAAACCGCTACGCGACAGGTAACCCCCGCCGGGTTTGCGTGACAGGTCCCCGCCCGCGTTTGCGTGACAGGTCCCCGCCCGCGTCGTGGGCGCGACAGGTAGGGGCGGGGTTACCCCCCACCCGCGTCGTCTCTCCGCTACAGCGTTTTGAGGTAGGCGATCAGGTCGGTGATGTCGCGCTCTTTGAGTTTGCGCAGCTTGCCCATACCGTGGATGGTGCCGTTCTCGAGCAACAACGCGCGCAGGGTCGCGGCGCTGCCGTCGTGGTAGTAGGGCGCGCTGTGGGCGAGGCCGATCAGCGACGGCGTGTCGACCTTCTTGAGGTCGTTGGCCAGGTCGTAGCTCTTGCCGTTGGTGAAGTTCGGGCCGCTGTGGCACTTGGCGCAACCGATCTTCTTGCTGTGGAACAGCTGCTTGCCCCGGGCGACCGCGTACTTGTTGGTCACGGTCGGTGTACGCGGTTTGGGCAGCACGGCGAGGAACGCGGCCAGGTCCTTGGCTTGTTTGGCGTTGATGCCGAAGCCGCCGAGGCGCTTCACCGTGGCCTTCAGGCTGGTATCCAGGTCTTTGTCGCCGCCGTCCCACTTGAATGGGTGGGTGCCGATCATGCGCGCGGCGAGGAACGGCGTCTGCAGCGCTTTGCCCTGGATGCGCCAGGACAGTCCGTCGTTGCGGCCTTCCGGGTGACAGCTAGCACAGGCCATGGCGCCATTGCCGGACAGGCGCCGGTTGTTGCCCTGGCGGAAGATCATCCGACCGCGCAGCTGAGCCGCGGTGAACCGGCTCTTGGTCAGCTCGCTGGTGGTGGTCACCGTCGGCGTGTACACGTTCTTTTTGGTCAGCTTGATGGTCGCCACTTTGCGGCTGAGGTCGCAGTACGCGAGCACGGCGCCGTCGTCCCGTACGTCCAGGGCGCTGGGGCCACAGCCGGTACCGGCGGTGGGGATGAACGAAATCCAACGCTGCTTGATCGTCGGTCGCGATGCGTCGCGCAGGGCGACCACGTTGTCCGAGCCGTAGCCGGCGATGTACAGAATGTCGCGGCGGCCGTCGTAGGCCAGGGCGCGAGGCTGATGCACGGGCAAGGTCGCCTGGGCGGTGCGTACCGAGGACGGCAGCTCCGGGGTTTCGCGCACGAACGTGATGCGGTGTTCGATGGGCATGTTGAAGCGGCCACCACCACCGTAGGTACCGCGGCTCTCGAATCGGCTGTTCTGGTGCGGCGTGCTGATCTGGTGGCTGATCACCGCCAGCCCGTTGCCCAAGTAGGTCGCGCCGAATGCGTTGCGCACGAACTTGCGGCCCGCGTTGGGGTCACGGTTCTTGGTGTTCCTACTGAACCGGTTGCGCGCCTGCGGGTTGGTCGCGGCGGCGAGGGCGTTGAACATTACTTTGGGCGCGGCGTCTTTGCGCAGGGCGAGGCGAGTGACGCCGCTCTGGCTGAGAAACGTCACCATGGCGCGCTGGCCGTCGGGGGAAATCGAAATGCCCCGGGGCTCGGGGCCGACCGGAAGCGACCACAGCTCTTTGCCGGTCTCGGCGTTGTAGCCACTCACCCGGCGGTCGGCGACGAAGGTGACGAGCAGGGTGCGCGAGTCCGGGCTGAGCGCCAAACCGAACGGCTCGGTGCGAGTCTTGAACGTGGCCAGCTTTTTGAGCTTGTGGCTGGGGCGCACGACGACGATGCGGTCGCCGTTGCGGTCGGAGATGTACGCGCGTTTGCTCGTGCGATCGACGACCAGCTGAGCCGCGTCGATGCCGATGCTCATGGAGTCGAGCAGTTTGCCGTCCGTGTCCAGGCGAAGCAGCTTGCCGCTGTCACCATCGATGACCAGGGCACCGTCGCTCAGCGCCGCCAGTCGGCTGCCGCGTAGAGACGACGCCTGCTGGCCCCGAACAGCGCCCTGGGCAGACGCCACCGGGTTGTCCAGCATCTTGAACGCGGCAGGCCCGGAGAAGCGCCGAAATGGTCGTTTTGACCGGGCTTCCGAGACAGCGATCGCCAGCGTGGCGCCGGCGAGGACAACGATTGCTCCATCACGCACGATTCCCATGGTTCGCTCAAACGCACCACGGCCACGCAAGATCTACGCGTTTGTACGAAAGTGTCGTAGTCGCGTTATTCGCGTTCGCAGACGTAAGCGTAGGTGTTACCGCAGTCTCGGTCGTCCCAGCTGCCGTTGAGCTCGCCCTCGAGAATCATGCAATCTTCGCCGTTTGCGTCGTTGGGTTCGCCGTCCCGCCAGTTGTCCCAAACGAACGGCTCCGCGTTGACCCATACCCAGGTCATCTCGATGGCCGCGTCGGTCGACCCGACCCACACATCCAACAGACCCGCCATGGGGGAGATCAACGCGTTCTCTTCTGGCGTGGTGATCACCGCCAGGTGGGTCGTCGGACCGATCGCTGCGCACGCGGCGCTCGCATCAGCCCACGTCTGAATGGTCTGAAACAACATGTAGCAGTGGCCTGTGCCCGGATCTTCCACGTTCACATCGCCGTCGTCGCACACCTGGGCGTCGGGCAGCGGCGCGTCCGGGACTGGCAAACTGGCGTCGATCAACGGCGCATCAACGCTCGCGGCATCCGGGAGCGTGTTGCCGCCATCAGCGACGTTCTCCGGATCACCAAGGCTCGCCTGACAGCCCGTCAGCGCGATCAATACGACTGCCCATCTCATGTTGTTTAGGACGCGTCCCGGCAACGCGTGCGGCCATTGTAACGCGATTCAGGGTGAACGAACAGCGAGTGAGTCACACCGACATCGACCTACAGGACGTGTTAGGAATGCCCCGTGGAAGACACGTTTGCCAAGCTGCGCCTGGAGTACATGGGGGCCCCGTTGCTCGAGGATTCCGTCGATGCGGATCCCATCGAGCAGTTTCGCGTGTGGTTCGACCAGGCTGTGAATCTGGACATCGAGTTGGCCAATGCCGTCACGTTGGCGACCGTGAACGCCGAAGGGGTTCCGTCGGCTCGCGTGGTGCTGCTCAAGCATTTCGACCGTGATGGGTTCAGCTTCTACACCAATTATCTCAGCGCCAAGGCCAAGGATCTGGAAACGAATCCCCGCGCCGAGCTGAGTTTCTGGTGGCGCGAGCTGGCTCGCCAGGTGCGCATCAGCGGCAGCGTCAGTCGAGTCGATGCCGCCAGCTCCGACAAGTACTTCGCCAGCAGGCCGCGGGAGAGCAACCTGTCGGCCATGGCGTCGAAGCAGAGCAGCGTGGTGTCCGGCCGCGGTGAGCTCGAGGCACGGGTCGAGCAGCTGCGCGCGGCCAACGAAGGCAAGGAGCTCGTGCGCCCGGAAACCTGGGGCGGCTATTGCCTGGCGCCGGTAACGATCGAGTTTTGGCAGGGCCGCGAGAACCGCTTACACGATCGCATTCGCTATCGTAGTGTGGGCGGCGAGTGGTCGATCGACCGCTTGTCTCCATAGCGTCCACGCCAGCTAGCCTCGCCTAGCGGTTGCTTCGCTCCCGCTCTTCGTTTTGCGTCTTGACAAGGTGTATTTCTGACACTAAGTATAGTGTGTACAGAGAACACTAAGTTGATGCGCGGAGGGCGACGATGACCACAGAAGCTTGTAAGCAACCGATTTGTACACAGAATCAGCTCACACAGGTCGATGTGGCCCACTTCGAGGTGGCGGCGGGGAGCGTGCCCGGTCGAGAGCATGCTCGGCTCAAGCGGGGTTCGCAGGACGCCTTTAGCTTCCGCCACGAAGACAATTGCCTCGTGGCGGTCGTCTGTGACGGCTGCGGTAGCGGGGCCCATAGTGAGGTGGGCGCCAAGCTCGGCGCCCGCCTGCTCGTCGGTGGGCTGAGTGCGCGGATCGCCGCTGGTGCCGAACCCAGCCGCCAACTGCTGCTGACCTGCGTGCGCGAGGACGTGCTCGCTCATCTCGACTTCATCGCCACCGCGATGGGCGGCGACCGCCGACACGTCATCAGCGAGTACTTCCTGTTCACCATCGTTGGCGCGCTGATCACGCCGACCCTGTCGTTCACGTTTTCCATCGGCGATGGCCTGGTCGCCATCAACGGCGAGCAAGCCGAGCTCGGTCCGTTCGCCGACAACCAGCCCCCGTATCCCGCGTACGAGCTGTTGTGCCCGGGTTTTGTCGACAGCTATCTCGAGGTGCATTGGGTGCGGCCGACCAGCGATGTGGAGTCGCTACTGGTAGCCAGCGATGGCGCCAGCGATTTGCGGGAGAGCGTCGAAGAGTTCTGGTGCCGCGATCTGTTCTTTCGCAATCGCGACGCGGTTCGCCGGCGGCTCACGGTTGTCAACAAGGCCGCGAGCTCCCGAGCCTGTCTCCCCGACGACACCACGTTGATCGCAATTCGCCGCCGGAGGGACGCGTGAACGTTTACGTCGCGGGCAAGAAGGTGCGAATCAACGCCGGCGCCGCCATCGGCCAGGGGGGAGAAGCGGATGTCTACGACATCGGCAACGGCCAGGTTCTCAAGCTGTTCAAGCCGGCTACTCACCCCGATTACGCCCATGAGGCCCACGAGCAGCTGGCTGCACAGCAGCGCTTGCAAACGCATCAGACCAAGTTGCCCGCGTTTCCCAGCGGCTTGCCCGAGAAAGTCGTCGTGCCCGAGACCCTGGCCATGTCCAGAAAACGCGGCGGTCGCATCGTCGGCTACACAATGCGACGGATCCAGCCCGCCGAACTGCTCTATCACTACGGCGAGCCCAAGGCGCGTCGCCGCGGAATCACGGCCAGTCGGCGGACCCACGTGCTCGGCGATCTACACGAAACCGTGGCCGCCCTGCACGCACGCCACGTGGTCATCGGTGACTTCAACGACCTCAACGTGCTGGTGTCGCACAACGACGCGTACCTGATCGACGCGGACAGCTATCAATTCGGTGGCTTCGACTGCGCGGTATTCAGCGAGCGCTTCGTCGATCCCGCACACTGTGATCCGTCCGCGTCGGGCCTGGTGCCATGCGCGCCTCATACAGCGCTGACGGATTGGTACGCGTTCGCCACCATGGTGTTTCGCACGTTGTTATTCGTCGGTCCTTACGGCGGTGTCTATAGGCCCAAGGACAAAGCCAAGCGCATCGCTCACGCTCGGCGGCCGTTGGCGCGGATCAGCGTGTTCGACCCCGAGGTGGTGTACCCCAAGCCGGCAACCCACTACGGAGTGCTACCCGACGAGTTGCTGCATCATCTCGAGGCGGTATTCGTTCGCGACCACCGCGATGTGTTCCCCCGAGACCTGCTCGACGACCTGCGTTGGACCACATGCACGACCTGCGGCTTGGAGCACGCCCGGGACTTGTGTCCGACATGCGCCGCGAGTCACAAGCGCAGCCGGCGCACGGTGGTCAGCGTGCGCGGGCAGGTCACCGCCGAACGCGTATTCGAGACCGCGGGGACGATCGTCGATTCGACGGTCGTCGGCGGTGAGCTGCGCCTCGTCTATCGCGATGGCGGTGCCATCTACCGAGAAGACGGTACCGAGCTGGTCCACGGGACCCTCGGCCCACACCAGTGGGTCATGCCTTGGCGCGACGGCGTGGCTGTCGGCGAGGCCGGCCGGGTGTGTCTGATCGGACCCGGGGGCGAACCGCAGATCCTCGCTACCGATACGTGCGCCGGCGGTGGCGCGTTCGCATGCAACGACAGCCGTCACTTCTGGTTGGCCAACGATCACCTGGTCCGGGATACGGACCTGGGCAGCGAACCCGTCGGTGGGGTGTTGTCCGAGCAGACCCGGGTATGGGCCGGACCGCGTTTTGGCTTTGGTTTCTACCGGGCTGGCGGCGTGTGCGTCGGTTTTTGCTTCGACTCCGAACGTGGTGGTCTCAACGACCGGGTGCCCCTGGTGTTGCGCGGCCAGCTCATCGACGCTCATTGCAGCTTCGGCCGAGACGTGGCCTGGCTGTTCACCACGGAACAGAGGCGAGCCAGGGTCGTCGGCCGGTGCACGTTGATTTCGCGAGCCGGCGAGGTACTGGCCACCGCTGAGACCACCGAGTCGGAAGGTGGTTGGCTCAACGCCGGCCACACCAGCGCCGCGGCCGGGGACTTTCTGTTCGTGTCCACCGACGACGGCATCGTGCGGGTCGAGCGGGACGGCGCCCAGCTGTGCGTCACCCGCCGGTTCGAGGACACCGCCCCGTTCGTCGATGCGGCCACCCGTCTGCATCTGGGCGCTACTGGAATATACGCGGTCAAATCCGACCGCGTGCTTCGCATCTCAATCAAGGAGACACCATGACACGCAAACGACTTCCCTTACTTCCCAGCTACAACCCCAAGAACGCGTCGAAGTGGTCGTACGTACCAGACCAACAGGTGCTGCTCGACAACGCAGCCGAGTGGCGGCGGGCTCACAACATCAAACCCGCAGCGGCAGACCCGTTCCGCATGCACTTGCTGCTCATCGACGTCCAGAAGGACTTCTGTTTTCCCGAAGGCACCCTGTTCGTCGCCGGGCGCAGCGGTACCGGGGCCATCGACGACAGCAAGCGCATCGCCGAGTTCGTCTACCGCAACCTCGACGTGGTCTCGGACATCACCGCGACCATGGATACGCACTTCGCTTACCAGATCTTCTTCCCGTCGTTCTGGTTGGACCGAGACGACAAGCAGCTGCAGGCCCATCGGGTAATCACGTCCGACGAGGTTGGTCGTGGTGACGTGCGGCCAAACCCCGCTGTCGCCAAGTGGCTGTGCAACGGCAACTACACCTGGCTCACCAAGCAGGTGAAGTACTACTGCGAGCAGCTCGAGAAGGCCGGCAAGTACCAACTGTACCTATGGCCACCCCACTGCCTGCTCGGCAGCGCGGGGCACGCGCTCACCGGCGTGATTCACGAGGCTCGGATGTTTCACTCGTTCACTCGCGGCACCCAGTCGTGGGTCGAGGTCAAAGGTGGCAACCCGTTGACCGAGAACTACTCGGTGCTCAGCCCGGAGGTGCTCACTCGCCATGACGGCGCGCCCCTGGCCCAACGCAACTCACAGTTCCTCAAGACCTTGCTCGGCGCCGACGCCGTGGTCATCGCAGGCCAGGCCGCGAGCCATTGTGTGAAAAGCTCGATCGACGATCTGCTCGAGCAGATTCTGGCCAGCGATCCGGCGTTGGCCAAGAAGGTCTACATCATGACCGACTGCATGTCGTCGGTGACCGTGCCCGACGGTAACGGTGGTTTTCACGCCGATTTCACCGCCGAAGCGGACAAGGCGATTCAACGCTTCGCCGACGCTGGCATGCACCTGGTCGAGTCCACGACACCGGTAGATAGCTGGCCTGGCGTCACGATTTAACTACAAAGGAGAAGCTCATGAGCAATAGCAAACCCAAACCTGCCGATCTCGGCACGCTGTTCAAATCGGCTCAGGATGACGGCACGCTTTCGGGCAAGTCGGCCAAGGTTCTGAACGTCGTAGACCTGGGCGCGCAGATCCAGGCCGGCCTCGGCATCGCGGTGGATGATGTGGAATCCAGCGAGGTCGTTCTGGTCACGGTCATGCCGGACGACTCGGGTTCGATTCGTTTTGGCGGCAACGCCCAGGCCGTGCGCGATGGTCACAACTTCGTGCTCGACTCGCTCAGTCAGTGCAAGCAGAAGGACGACATCCTGGTCCACAACCGCTATCTCAACGGCGACGTGTTGTACCCGTATACGCCATTGGACTCGGCGGTCAGCATGAACACCATCAACTACGACCCCAACAAGGGCACCCCGCTGTACGACCAGACGATCGTGTTGCTAGCTACCGTGCTCGCCAAAGCCCAGGAGTTCACCGACAACGGTGTGCCCGTGCGCACGATCACGTTGATCATCAGCGATGGCGCGGACGGCTGTTCGACGCGGGCCACGCCCCGGCACGTGGCTACCCTGGTCGAAGACATGCTGCGGGCCGAGAACCATATCGTCGCCGCCATGGGCATCGACGATGGATCCACCGACTTCGAGAAGGTGTTCCGCGACATGGGCATCCCCGCCGAGTGGATTCTCACCACAGGCAACAGCGCCAGCGAGATCCGCAAAGCATTCCAGGTGTTTTCCCAGTCCGCGGTGCGCGCCAGTCAGACCACGAGCTTCAGCAAGACCGCCCTCGGCGGGTTCGTGAACTAGCTCGCGTAGCGCCCGCGCTTCTTGTCGGAGCGCGGGCGGGGGTTGGGGCGTTGTTGACGCGCGCGTTCCTCGAGCGGTCGAACGATGCTCAAGTGGAACAGCACGATCATGGTTCCGACTGTGTATTCGGCAATCGCCGATGGCACTTTCAGCATCCGTGACATAACCCGTCCTCGCCCTTGTCCCTACGACCGCTGACCATTCTGACCGGGATAAACAGCATTGCCAAGGGGATTGTTCCCGGCCGTCGACCTTATGTCTGCACTGAAAAACTCTAGGCGTGGCTGATCGGTTTCGGTGTCCTGCGCCACCGTTCACCGCCGGGATGATCGCGATCAAAACAATCAGTCAGCGTGAGCGTCACTTGGTCGAGCGGAACCGTAACGATCCATCTCTTCGATCAGCACGACGGGAACCGCCTGATGGCGTCCGGGGCTCCAGTACAAAAGTTGCGCATCGTCACCTTTGACCCGCAAGAACGTGTACTGCACGCGTTCTCGGGGCAATAGCTGGTCGTGGGTGAACACGGCGATCCACGTGCCGGTGTTGTAGTACCAGGGCACGTCGTCTTCGGTTGCGTCTTCGCGGTCGCGCAACGACCACACGACTTCATCGTGGGTGTGACCGAACGTAACGATGGGTACATCGAGTGATTGGCCGATGAACTTTGCCGCATCGCGTAATGGTCGACTCGGTGGACCGGTCGACGAACCGCGCAACAGCAGGAACAAAATGCCAACGATTACCAGGAGGATGAACAGCAGGTTGAGCGACAAGAACAGTAGCGCTTTGAGCCCGAACCCTGCTTGCATTTGGCTGATGGCGTGGAACCCGGCAAAGTACAGCCCGGCTACCAGAAGCGTCAGCAGCATGACCATGGCGATGGCCTTGACGATGCGCAGCATGATGCCCTTGCCGAACACCGCAGCGCCGCCGCGAACGATCTTGAGCTTGTCGATATCGAACAGGGTGTCGCCGATTTTCGAGGTTTCGGCGAGGTCTTTGAGCTCGGCCTCGTGCTGCACGCGCAGGCGGTCGGTCTTGCGACCGGACTTGGCGATACGGCGCAGCACCTGGAGGAAGAACGGCAGGTGACTGGTGGCGACTTTGGCTAGAAGTCGCGGTTTGTTGATCAGCAGCCAGCGGAAATAGCGCACGTTGGCGCGGCCGCTGGGCACGATGAAGGTGATCGTGCCGAACTTGTTGTACAGGTAGCGCTGAAAGAAGCTACCCATCGGTGAGTCCTGCTCGGTCTGCGGCACCGACTCCCGGTCGATGTTGCTGCGCAGGTGGAATTCGAACGCGTTGTCGGGATCGTACTGGTTGCCGTGCTCGATCCAGATGCGGCCGGGTTCGTGGTGGAACCAGGGCTCGAACAGCAAGCGTTCGCTCGCCCGGTCTTCGTTGGCCTTGTCGCTGCCAAGCTCGCGCACCTGTTTGAGCACGGCTCGGCGCAGACAGTTCTGCACCGGCTGCCACTGAATTTCGCGATCGTGGTTGCCGGGCAGGAACACGACCCGGTGGCCGGCCGCGAGCACTCGGGCGATGCCGCGCACGAAGTTCGGGTGACCTTCGAGAATATCCGCCATGGTGTAGGCGGCCGTCGCCGGGGTGATCATCGGCCCGTACAAACGCAAAGACATGCTGGCGCCGGGGCCCGGTTCCTCCGGTTCGATACGCAGCAGGTCGAAGGTGTCGCCGTTGAACACCAGCTTGATCGTGGTTTTGCGAGTGGCCGCATCTTCGACCAACCACTTGCAGAACTCCTCGAAGTCATCGTCGTAGAAGAACGCCTCGAGCCGGTAGAAGCGGCGCGTCTTCGGGTTGAGTCCGCGACCGAGGTGCAGGTCACTGACGATGACGATGTCGTGTTGTGGAGCGTCCACGATAAAGCATTGTTGTTACCCCTTTATCATCGCCAACGGAACGCGCTTTGCCACTTTTCCAGAGTTCTGGCCGTGGATCTGGGAAAAGTCCGCCACGAGCCCCATGCTATGCTGCTCCAACGTGACGGTAGACGAGTTTCGCGAACAACTACTGCAAGTCATGGAGCGCAAGGAGCACTGGGCGTGGCCGTCGTTTAGCGATGGCACGGTCTCCGCTGAATCGCTCCACGTTCATTTCGAGCAGGAGTACGCGACCTACGTCCGCGACTTTCCGGTAATGGTCGGTTGGGCCTACGTGCAATGTCCAATCGCCGAGGTCCGACGTGAGCTCGCCGAGAACCTATTCGAGGAGGAGACCGGTCAGCTGGTCGCCGGGCGGCCTCACCCGGAGTTGTTTCTCGAGTATCCGCGCGGGCTGGGCATGGACCTGAGCCGGTTCGACGAGGTGGAGTTGCTACCCGACGCTGCCGCGTATCGCGCTGTTCTCGATGAGCACACCCAACGTCGAGGCTGGGAGGTCGCCGCTGCGGTTGCCACCATCTTCGTCGAGGGCACCAAGTTCGAGCGCGGCGAGCTCGATCCATCGGCGGCCAAACGTCCCGTGCCACCATTGGAGCAACACCCGTTGGTCGTTCACTACGGTCTGCCGCTGGAGTCGCTGGCGTTGACCAAGGCTCACAGGCAGGTCGAGGGCAGCCACCGAGATGCGGCGTGGAACTGCGTGCTCAACTTCGTGGTCGAAGCCGAGCGCGAGGCTGTGGTTGCGGCCATGTCTCGCACCGTCGACGCCTGGAAGCGTTACCGAGATGGGGTGGCGGTGGCCTGCGGTTTGACAATGCCGTAACCATGCGGTGAGATGCGCGTAGGAGGAGCATGATGAACGCGACACGTGTGCTGATTGTGGGGTTTGGGCTAGTTGCGATGGCTTGCGGCGGTGGTAGCAAGGCCAAGTCGGGTGACGATATGAGCTCCATGGACAAGCGCATGAAGAAGTCCATGGACAAGGGCGGCCCTGAAGCGTGGGCTCCGCTCGAGGCTGGCGCCGACTACAAGACCTGGAAGAAGGTCAGCAAGCAGCCGTTCTACTCCAAACCGCACGGCAAGCGCTTCGTTGAGATCTACGTCAACGACATCGCCTACGAGGCGTACACCACCGAGAAAGTGCTGCCCGTCGGCTCTGTGCTGGTCAAGCCCAGCTGGGAGGGCAAGGACGGTAAGCCCACGACCAACGCTGGCCCCCTGTTCGTCATGGTCAAGAAAGAGAAAGGCTTCTCCAAAGAGCACAACGACTGGTGGTACGCCATTCGTTGGGAGAATCCGCCGGCCCCGTTCAACAAGAACGGCAACATCTATTGGCGGTCGCCCTCGAAGAAGGTCGACTACTGCTGGTCGTGCCACGAGAACTACGACAACGAAGTCGGTCTGCCGCCCCGTGCCATGCGCACGTGGAAAGAAAAAGGCGACGACGACGACGACGACGACAAGAAGGAGTAGAGGTGGCCGGCGTGGTCGCCGCGGGGCAGCGGGCCACCGCGGCTGCCGCACTCGAAGTGCTCAATGATGGCGGCAACGCAGTCGATGCCGCCATCGCTGCGTGTGCGACCACCTTCGTCGCCGAGCCAATGCTCGCCAGCGCCGGCGGCGGTGGGCTGATGACCGTGTGTGTGGATGGCCACGACCCGGTCGTCATCGACTTTTTCGCCGATGCGCCGGGCACCGGAGGAGTCTCCCCGGACGTGCTCGACTTTCGCAGTGTCGTCATCGACTTCGGCACCGTTACCCAGGAGTTTCACATCGGCCGCGGCTCGGCGGCGGTGCCAGGGCTGTTGCCGGGTTTGGCCGAGGCTCATCGGTTGTTCGCTAGCCGCGATTTGGCCTACCTGGTGGCGCCGGCGCAACGACTCGCCCGTGAGGGCATCGCCGTTACCGCCGAAACCGCACACACGTTTCATCTGTTGTGGCCATTGCTACGCGGCTATCCGGAGACGGTGGAGTTGTACGGCGGTAGTTGTCCCAGCCAGGGCAGTGTGCTGGCCAATCCCGCGCTCGCCGACACCCTTGACGAGTTTGCGCGCACCGGTGAGATGCCCAACCGGATGTTCGACGGCGTACTCGAACGCTTTGGCCCCGAGCACGGCGGGCTGATCAGCGAGGCAGATTTGCGCGCCTACGCGCCCGCAGTGCGCCCGCCACTAACCATCGACCTGGAGCTCTGGCAAGCCCACACATCTCCGCTCGTCGGTGGCCAGCTCGTGGATGTAATCGTCGGCAATCTCGCAGGCGGCGCTGTCGCGGCTGATGAGGCCGACGAGGTGTTGCGCTATGCCCGCGCGTCGCGAGCCGGACACGCCCAGCGCGAAGCGCTGATCAGCCCAGGCAGCACCACCCATATCAGTGTCATCGACGACAGCGGTGGCGCCGTGTCGCTCACCCTCACCAACGGTGAAGGTTGCGGCGAGCTGATTCCCCACACCGGGATTCAGCTCAACAACTTCCTGGGCGAAGAAGACCTCAACCCCCACGGCTTTCACAAGCATGCCCCCGGCGTGCGTTTGCCCACGATGATGGCACCGACCGTGGGCGTGCGCGCAGGTGTGCCCAGCCTGGCTCTGGGCAGCGGCGGATCCAATCGCATCCGCACGGCGGTTGGTCAGGTGTTGTACCGAGTGGCTGGACTCGATAGCTCCATCGAGTCGGCGGTGATGGCCGGGAGGGTGCACGCCGAAGGTGACGTGGTTTGGGTCGAGCTCGAGGGTGTTAGCGAACCCGCCAAAGCGTTGGAACGACTCGACGGGGAGTTCTCGACGGTACACCCGTTCGAGCGCCGCGACTTCTTCTTCGGCGGTGTGCACGCGGTGTTCATCGATGTGGATGGCAACAAGCACGGTGTCGGCGATCGCCGTCGCGGCGGCGCGGCGTTGATCGGATGATGCCCGCGGCGCGATCGAGTATCGTCGCCGTATGCCACGCTATATCGCTTTGTTCTGTGCTTCGCTGTTTCTGATTCCCGCGGCCGCCCAGGCGCAAGCGCGCAAGGCTACGATTAAGTCTGTTGGGCCAACGGTGCCCGCGGAGATACCCGGCTCCGTGTATCGTCTGCGTCGGGAACGACTAATGCGCGAGTTGGGCGGCTGCGTGGCGGTGATCAAGTCGTACGCGACCACCGACTACCTGGGCCAGACCAAGGTCGACCCGTACTTCTTCTATCTCACCGGTGTGAAGGAGGAAGGCGCCATGCTGCTGCTGTCGCCCAAGGCTTCGATCAACAAGCAGGTGTTGTACCTGCGCCCGCGGGACCCGTCTGCGGAGCGTTGGACGGGATACCGAGAGATCCTCAGCAAGTCATTCCGACTCAAGTATCGGGTGGACGGGGCCCGACGAATTCGCGGCAACATTCCCACGGGGCTCAGCTCTGCCCTGCGCCGGAGCCGGTGTTACGCGACGTTGCGGCCGGCGTTCGCGAACAAACCCGGGGTGCCATCGCGTACGCTGAGCAAGTACCTCAGCTCGTACTCGGCGCGAACGATTCAGCGCTGGGAGAAGCTCGAGTATCTGCGCACGATCAAGGATGCCGAGGAGATCAAACGCCACGAGAAAGCGATCGCGATCACGGCCGAGGGACATCGGGCTGCGGCGCGGTGGTTGTCGCCGGGCATGACGGAGCGCAAAGTCGCATCCAAGATCGAGGACGCGTTCTACGCGTACGGTGCGACTAGCTTGGCGTTCCCGTCCATCGTCGGCAGCGGTCCCAATGGTGCGATCCTGCACTGGCTCAAACGCGATCGTGTAATCAAGAACACGGACCTGGTCGTGGTGGATATCGGCGCCTCCTACGGAGGATATGCCGCCGACATCACGCGCACATATCCGGTATCCGGCACGTTCACGGCGGAACAGCGACGGGTCTACAGCGCCGTGCTGCGCGCCCAGAAGAAGGTGATCGCGGCGGTCAAACCGGGGATTTCCCTGGCGCGATTGCACCAGATCGCCACCGCGGAGATCGCCAGGGCCGGCTACGCATTACCCCACTTTTTCGGACACTTCGTCGGCCTCCAGGTCCACGATGTGGGTGATCGCAGCGCGCCATTGGAGGCCGGCCAGATCATTACCGTAGAGCCCGGAATCTACCTGAAGGGCCGGTTTGGCGTGCGCATCGAGGATATGGTGTTGGTGACCCCCCGGGGCAATCGCCTGCTGACAGGCGCATTGCCGCGCACTGCGGCCGCCGTCGAAGCGTGGATGAAGAAAGCCCGACGATGAGGTATGGTCCAGGCGATGGCGAAGGTACAGCGAAACGAGCCTTGCCCCTGTGGCAGTGGGAAGAAATTCAAACAGTGCTGTATCGACAAGCCCCCTGAGAAGGCGGCCAAGCGGATCGGTTTGCCGATCCTGCTGTGTGTTGTCGCTCTCGGTTTCGGCGGGTTGATCTGGAGCAGCAAGGGCGCCGTGCCCGGGATCGTGGTCGGCGTCGGCGGCTTGATTATCGCCGGTCTGGTGATCCTGCTGCGTGACCCACCCCCCAGTCAGGGCGGCGGCGACCCGGGCGCCATCAACTTCGGCGGCAAGTAGCTACGACGTCAGCTGGTCGAACGCCGCGTGGTCGCGGAGTGCGGCGAGATCGTCGTCGGCGCGCATGTGTTGGCGGATGTCGAACGGTGCCAGGTCGATCGCTTTTTTCAACGCGGTGATCGCGTCGG
>SPJJ01007029.1_pt1 | contig 19736 bp, 13 predicted proteins | sample 3741741 | NCBI WGS metagenome assembly SPJJ01 (sample SAMN10925908, study PRJNA522277) | cold seep metagenome | isolation source: Elba SIP-enriched marine methane seep metagenome, extraction at timepoint T1 | place: Italy: coast of Elba, Mediterranean Sea | collected 2014-05 | reverse complement strand
TCTTTGGTCACGTTGGCGATCGCCTTCGGCAGCTTTGCAGCAAACGCCTCGGGCGCATCGATCACGACGACTCCGGCTCCGGTGGTGACGAACGCAGACTGCCACACACCATCGGTCACGACATACACCCCCGGCTTGACCTGTTTCGTGAGGTAGCCCAGCTTCGGGTCGACGGGAAGCGCGTTGGCAACGACTGAAGGCAGTACCTTGGCGTACGCGGCCCAAGGGCTCTTCGACTTTGTGGGTGCGTTGGTAGTGGTAGTGGCGGGGCGCTCGGGGCCGGTCGCAGCACCACAGGCGCCCACGAGACTTGCGGCTAAGGTCAGCGCGATTGGATCTAGCAGTTTCATGAGAGGTCTCCTTCGGAACGGGTTGTCGCCCTGCAACGTAGGCCTCCCGCTATCGTTTGCCATCGGCTATTATCGACACCAGCCCTCTCATTAATGAGAGGTGCGGGCGGGCTATGGATCTCAACACATTAAAATTATTCGTTTCAGCAGCTGACTCCGGGAGTTTGTCGGAGGCGGCCCGGCGCACAGGAACACCGCTGCCAACGCTCAGCAGACGTGTTCGCAAGCTCGAAGGTGACGTTGGCGTTCGGCTGTTCGAACGAGGCCCTCGGGGCCTTGTGCTCACCCCGGCTGGCACTCGCCTGCTCGCCGAGGTCGGTCCAGCGCTGACGTCCATTGCCCAGGCAGAGCAACGCATGCGCGACGAAGCGGGCATCGCCGGCACCTTGCGCGTGTCGATGCCACCGCATTGCGCGCCGTTGTGGGAAATGTTCGCCGAGTTCGGTCGACGACACCCTGCGGTCCGGTTCGATGTGTTCGTTACTCAGCGGCGGGTGGATCTCGCGGCCGATGGGATCGACGTGGTCATCCGCGTGGGCGAGGGCGGGTATAGCTCGTACGTCGGTACCACGCTGACTCGCTACCGCCATCGACTCGTGGCCGCGCCCGAGCTCGTCGGTCGCAACCACATTGCGAGCCCCGAGGAGCTACGCTCGGTGCCGTGCGCCTGCTGGCGTGGAGAGGGACCACCCGTGTGGACTCTAGGCGATGAGCAGGTTCGGCTCGAACCCCTACTGAGGACGAACGACTATCTTCATCTGCTGCAGGTGGCCCGGTCCGGTCAAGCGGTCACGGAGCTACCGCCGTTCTTGGCTCGTGATTCGCTCGAGAGAGGCGCGCTCGTAGAGCTTCTGCCGAACTACCCGATGCGCGTACAACCAATGCGCGCGCTGGTTACAGACACGCGAGCGATGACGCCACTCGTCCGCCAGTTCCTCGATTTTGCCGCCGCCGCCGTGCCCAGCGCGTTGACTGGCTAGCATGGCAAACGCACACTCGGTGACCGAGCGCGGCGAGGTTCACGAACCTGTGCACGCCCGCGCTGGCGCCCATACCGACTCGGGCGATGGCGGCGGGTCCACGGCGACCGCATCGAAGGTGTTTCTGCACACGCGGAAGTTGGTGCGCGCACCGGTAGCCCGGATGAGCTGCTTCAAGTCCGTCGTGGGACGAAACAGCTCTCGTTCACTACCAACCCAGGGCGGAGCCGTTCGTGACCGCTTGGGGCCGATCCACACGAGCGCGCCATCGCTGGTTCGCCACACAGCCTGGGCCTGTGTTCGACCGGCAATCGTGTAGCGAGCGCTGACGAAATCGCCCGCCGCGCCAGCTCGGAAGCTCGTGAGGTTTCCAGCGAACGGAATCTGATCGACCCGCAAGGGCACACTGGTGTGTGTACTATCAGCCAGCCGCCAGCGATGCAGTATCGGCTTGCGCGTTCGGCTCAGTCCCCAGAGCACTCCGGCGCTCGGGTTGAACCCTCCGCCGTCGATTCTGGGCACTGAAAACTCTGTGCTGCCGTCCAGGTCCACAATGTCGTATCCCTGATCCACGCGTTTGATAGCGACGTAGCGTGCGTCGTCGGTAAACAGCGTGATCAGACGGCCAACCTTGCGCTTCGCGCCCCCTGGGTAGAGGAGCGCGCCCTTGTCGTGATGAATCACCGCGACGGCTCCACGCTTTCCGGGTAGCAACTCGAACTTGGCTTTGACCAGTTTTTGGGAGCCGGCGGGCTTTCCAGTCGCGAGGTCATGCCAGCGAACGACGGCTCCGTCGTACGTCACAAAGTAGGGCGAGCCAAGCGTGGTGCGTGCACCAGATGGCAGCGCGCGCGACGTCGTTTGGCCGTTGGCTCCCAGCAACAGCGCGTAGTGTGTGCCCTGCTTTCGGTAAACGAGCAGGGTAGGAGTGCGCCATTGATACGAGCTTCCGCCATGCGTCTGGATCTCGTGTGAGACCTTTCCCGTAGCCACGTCGATAGCGCGCACCGTCGTCAGGGACTCGATCAACAGGGTGTGGCCGGTCGGCGAAAACGACGGGTACCCGTCCGGGTAGCTATGGGGTGCGGCGATTCCAGGAAGCCACAAGCGCGTGCTCGCCGGCTTCGTCCCGGTCCTGTAGGCTAGAGCGCCCCGAGGCGAGTCCGCGAATTCCCCACCATCCCAATCGGGCAGGTGCAGGCCGCGGGGCCTAACATGCTCCCACACGAGACACGTCTTCTCGTCGGCCGCGAGAGCCGGACGATGAAACCGGTACGGTAGCGGCCACTGGCTGATCTTAGTCAGGGGGGGCGGCGTCAACGTTACATCGTTGGTGCCCACCAACACGCGCTCGCCGTTGTCTACGAATGCGAACGAGTGTTGTGTGCCGTTGCCATCGCGCTGAATACAGCGCGCCAGTGACCTCGCGGGCCATTGTTCTCGAGGAAGCAGACCGACGAGCCGTCCGGCTCGGTTGCCGCCCGTTTGGGGCCGCACCATCCGAGTGAAGCGAACGTCCAGGGGACGCCAGGTGTCGTAGTTGAAGCGGCTGGGCAGAATGAGTACTTCTCCCTGCCTGCTTTTGCGAACTAGGTTTGTATTAATCGCCCAGCGTAGCGAAGACGCGCGGGTCCCGAGTCTCACGTTTGGCATGCGGATTCGGGGGGCGAAGGTTCGTCCCTTTGCACTCTCACCAAACTTCCAGTTCAGTTTTGGCATGTTCGAACCGACCACCGGCGTGTCAGCGGCGATATGTCCCTGACCATCCACCCTGCCGCTCGCGGTCTCGAAGACCGTTAGTTGCGCGGCGATCACCACGAGCTGAGAGCCGCCAGCAATGAACGTGATGCCTGGGTCGAACAGCTGCTGCGGTTCATTCCACGTTGCGTCCAACGCTCGAGGGAGCTTCAAGACTCGGGTTCCGCCGGTCGCCACATCATGGACTCGGACCTCCGCGGTGGTGGTGCCGCACCACGTTGCCAGGTGCTTTCCACCACTGGACAGCGCCAGCAGCGGTTGCTTTCCCTTGCACTCGATGCTCCCCAACTTGGCGACCTCGCCCCCAGGTTTGTAGATTCCGACTCGTCCGACGCCCGCCCCGGTGCGGCGCCACACAGCTGCCGCAGAGTCATCGTTTGCGAACGCGACCGCTCCGCTGGCCAATGAGCGCGGCAGCCAGCGATGAAGCTCCTTGCCGGTGTCGACGTTCACGAGGCGAAACTCCCCGCCTTTGTCCAAGTACAGCCGGGTAACACCATTGTCGATACTGCGCGAGGTGCGCCCCCGCGCGAGCACAGCCCACGTCCCGCGAGGGGAGACTCCGGCGATCCACGCGCGTTTCACTCCCAGCTTTCGGATGAGCCTGCCGGTCGCAGCGTCGACCGCATGCACGACGTCGTCGCGTTTGAAGAACAGCCGTCGGCCATCGCCGGAACGCCACACGGGGCGACCTGCCGTTCCCATACCGCGCGCCATGCGCTGGTTGGCCTTCCAGATCATCCCGCCTTCGAGCACCGCTAACTCTGGGCCCCCCGCATCCCCCAGGCTTGCTAGTGCGCGTAGTACCGCCATCTCTTCCGCTGTATGGGATGAAGCCGCGTACTGGCGACTGCGAAACAGTAGCGTTCGCGCCCGTGCATGCGCCGCCTGGCGTTTGGCTTCCTTCTCTTGGACCCTCGCCTCGGCCTCCTGTTTTTTGGCCGCACGTTCACCTTCCGCGGCGCGGTTGCGTTCGCTCACGATGCGACTGATCGCTATCGAGCCACCGATCAGCAGTATGACAACGGAGACGGTCGCGACGATGACGGCGCCACGGTGTTGGCGCAGCCAACGTTTGGTCAGCTCGGCGAATGAATACTCGTGAGTGCCAACGAGCTGGCCGGTTTGGTAGCGGCGCAAGTCGCTGGCCAGCTGCACCGCGGTCGGATATCGCGCACCCGGATCCCGGGCCATTGCTTTGTCGATGATCGATACCAGATCTGCGGGTACCTTTGCTTCGAGATTGCGAACCGGTTCGGGCGCTGTGTTGATGACACTGGTCAGCAACTCGCCGAGAGGATTTGCCGAGTCCTCCGATGCGACGTGGGGCGTGCGTCCTGTCATCAGTTGATACAAGATCGCCCCCAGGGAGTAGACGTCTGCGCGTGCGTCGACCGCCTCCCCAGCGGCCTGCTCCGGTGGCATGTAGTGTGGGGTGCCGAGGACCGAGCCGGCGACGGTAGCGAGCTCATCCCCGCCAACTCCGAGCGACTCGGCTGTGGCGAGGCGAGCATGGTCGTGGTCGTCGTCGGCAGCCAGATCTTTCGCCAGGCCCCAATCGACCACAACGGTCTCGCCGTATTCACCAACCAAGATGTTCGCCGGTTTCAGATCGCGGTGCATGATGCCGCGTTCGTGCGCGTAGGCCATCGCTTCGGCGACCGCCGATAGCTTGGGCAACAGCGCGAGTCGATCGTCCAGGGTCGGCGCATCGGCGATGACTTGATCCAGGGGACGCCCTTCCACGAGCTTCATCGAGTAGAACGGCCGGTCGCCGAAACGGCCGACTTCATACACCGGAACAATACCCGGGTGTTGCAGACGCGCCGTGATACGCGCTTCACGTTCGAATCGCAACAACAACGCGTCGCGCTGCGATTTCGAGTACCGGCTCAGCAGCTCGCGCTTAACCTCCTTGAGCGCGACTCGTCTGCCAGTGCGGACGTCCTCGGCATCCAGAATGCTGCCCATTCCACCGCGGGCGAGTTCTTGTCGGATTGTGTAATACGACGGCGGCACTTCGAATAGTGCGGCGCGCGCCGAAGGTCTGTCCGAGCCACCGGCACTCGGCGCCGATATCGGTCGCGCCGTGTCGTCCATGGACCCGTCTGCGGAAACCGTGTCATCTGTTGCCGAGTCCGGCAGGGCCGTGTCATCTGTTGCCGAGTCCGGCAGGACCGTGTCATCTGTTGCCGAGTCGGGCAGCACCGTGTCATCTGTTGCCGAGTCGGGCAGCACGGTGTCATCGGTGGACGAGTCCGGCAACACCGTGTCGGCGCTGGCGGGATCGGGGACGGTCGTTCCGCCACCACGCCCAGATCCGGCGTCCGTCCCCATGCCGAGATTATTGCGCGGAACCGCCTTGGATAAAACGGCTCAGGCGCGTTGAGTGGATTCGCCGCACGGTTCACAGCGTCGAAAGGCCGGCGGGCCCGAAATCGTTGGTCACGCCTCGGTGGGGATGCGGCGCCGTCGGCGTGCCGCCGCATCCACGATCTCGAGCAGCCGCTCGGGTTGCACAGGCTTGTGCAGCAGCCGGTCCTGGACCTTAGAGGCGAACTCTTGCATGCGGGGGGTGAACGCGCCGCCGGTGAGGAACACGACCCGCTCGGCGGCCCGCTCATCGATGGCCAGCAGGCTCTCGTACACGTCCTTGCCGGTCATACCAGGCATCATGATGTCGCAGACCACGAGGTCGTGTTTGTCCCGGGCGAATGCTTCCAGAGCCGCCTGACCTGTGTGGGTGGTGGTGACGTTGTGCTTCGAAAGCAGCCGTGACAACGCGCGGCCCACGAGTGGTTCGTCGTCGACGACCAGGATCTCCAGGCCGCGGTGGTTGGTCTCGGCGCGCGACGGCCGGTCGTCACCAAAACCAGCGCCCAACGCGTCGGCATTGGCGGTCGGCAAAAACACTTCGACCGTCGTTCCCACGCCTTGCTTGCTGTTGACGTTGATCCGCCCGCCCACACTGTCGATCACGGAATGACAGAAGTACATACCGAGCCCTGTGCCCTTGCCCGGCTCCTTGGTAGTGAAGAATGGGTCGAACATGCGCTTGACCGTATCTTCGCTCATACCGCAGCCGGTGTCGGCCACGGTGATCACCGCCTCGCCAGCGACCTGGCGCGTGCTCACCCGCACGACCTTGTCTGCGCTGGCGTCCTCGTCCAGGGCGTGGGCGGCATTGATCAGCAGATTCACGAACACCTGAACGAGCTTGCCCTCGTTGCACGTGACGTCGCCCAGTGGTTGGAGGTCGCAATCGACTCGGCTGCGATGGCGCAGCTGGTTGTGGGTCATCTTGATCGCGGTCTGCAGTGATTGCACCGGGTCGGAAGGGGCCTCGAGCCCGTATTTGACCCGGGCGATGCCGCCGAGGTCCTTGACGATCGCGGTCATGCGCGTGACTCCGTCGGCGACTTCACCGAGCAGCTCTGCCACGTCCGGGTCGCTATGCGGCCCGAGTATGTCCTGAAGCTCACGCACGTTGAGAGCGACGTACGTCAGTGGATTGTTGATCTCATGTGCGACTCCGGCGGCCAGGGTGCCCGCTGCCGACAAGCGATCCGTTACCAGCAAGCGGGCATTGAGCTGTTCCTGGGAGGCGGTCACGTCCCGGGCTACCAGCATGACCGCCGGGGCACCGTCGAATGTAATCTCCTTGGGCTCAGCTACGTCGACCGACAGGCGCTCGCCGTCCTGGCGCTCCAACTTCACGATGCAGGTGGGGCCGCGGGGCTCGCCGCGAAGCAGCGCATCGAGGTCTTCGCCACCGTCGACGACCAGGGAGACAAACGACTGGCCGACGACGGCAGCGCTGGAGTCCAGGCCGAGGTACTCAGCGAGGGGCGCGCTAGCGTAGACGATGATGCCATCGCGCAGCAGCACTACCGCGTCCGGGTTCTTCTCGATGATCTCGCGAAAGTCTCGGTCGCGATTGCGCTCCACTTCGCGTCGCGTCGCTTCCATGCGCTGCAGATAGTCCATGCGTCCGTAGAACAGCACGCCAGCCAACACCGTCGCGCTGCCGAAGCCGATCATGGCGAGGAACCATGGCAATTCGATGCCACCGAACCAAAGGGTGGCGACGCACGCGGCCAGGTTGACGAGCTGGAAGCCGAAGAACCAGACCAAAGTTGGTGCCAACAGGCCGGCGGCGACCGCGGCGAATAAGTTGCCGAGCGCAAACTGATAGTGGCCGTTGACCGCCAGCGCCGCATTCGTGTTGAGCATGGCGATCACGGCGATGCCGCTCAACCACACGTAACATGCGCTGGGTGGCAGTTTTCGGCGCCAACCCCACAGGCCGAGGCCGATGAGCAGCACCGCCGACCCGCCATGAACCAGGCATAAGGCATTGGCGCCCGGCATGCTCTCGCTGGCGTAGTGGAACGGATACGGGATGTACTGAAGCCCGAACAGCAGGGCGAGCTTGGGCAGCCAGCGCGCCAGCGAGCTGAACGATGCTTGTGTCGCCAGTTTCCAGTCGATTGAGATCACAGACGCAACGATCCGTGGCGGCGTTTGAACCTGCCCCCCACTTCAATCGCCCATTGTCGCACGACCTGTACGATTTCGTGGGCCGGAACTTGGGTTTCGGCAACTTGCGGAAAGAGGTCGCTACCATTGGCATCGCGGGCGCGGTAGCCCGAGCTCCTCGCACTCACACTCACATTTTCAGCGCCTGCTCGAGCGCGAGCCTGTGGCGCGTCGTCTCGGCTATCATGCGCCATGACCCTGTATGCGGCTGGGCCGCTGTTGAGTGAGCCGGAGTATGCACCCCCAGCGTTGCCGCGAGCCGTCGGCGACAGCTGCCGGCGCTACTTGTCGCTGGCTGAATCCGAGCGCATGGTTTTGGTGGTGGACGAGACCATGATGGGGTCGGGCAGAAGCTCTCTGGTGATCACCAACCTGCGCTTGGTGCGCTTCGACAAGGACGAGATTCTCGGCGAGGTCCAGCTGTCCCAGGTGCACTCGATCCGACTCTCCAGCACCGGTTCGGAGATGGTCCTAGTGTTCAACGACTACGCCGGCGAGTCTAGAGAGGTGCCGCTTCAGCACGTCGTCGCGGAAGAGGCGCGCACGATGTTGGTCGAGTTGGGCGAACGGCTGCAGGCATTCGCTAGCCCAGGGCAAGCCACGCGGGCCTGGCAGTGTGCACGCTGTGGCCCGGGAGAAGTCATTCATCTGTCGCGAGTTCACGCGGGGCACGACGATGGCTTCTTGGGCACGCGCACCACGGTGGGCAAACGCGAGCGGTTCTGGTTCAGTGCATACGTGTGCCGAATGTGTGGGTGCTCCGAACTGTTTCTCGAGGGCGCCCAGACACTGCCGGTGGATCGCATCGCCGTAGCCAGCTTGATCAAGGGCGGCTCCGGGCCGTATCGCTGAGCGCAGAGAGCGGGACTCTGCCGCTGTGAACGAGAACGACGCTCGCCGTGCTTAGCTAGCTTGGCTCGCGAACTATTGGGACGAGCCCGCTACAGTTCCGGCCCGCAGCCGTCGTTGTGGCAGTCGCAGCCGTTCTTTCCGCAGTACTGCTGGATCTCGCCGGTCGCGAAGAAGGTGCCGATCTGGCTGACGCACGCCTCCTGCTTGCGAACCTTGCCGTGCACGTCGTTGTCCGGTGGCGCCTGGTTGTCGTTGGGGATCGTGTTGCCCAGGCCGTAGTCATAGATGACCAACCCGCTCGACAGCGGGCCAGCGCTTAGAGGCACCTTGTACGGCTCGTACACCGACGGCGACAAGGTGTTGATGCCCAGCGTACGAGCCTGGGCTTCGGTCGCTACGTTGGCGACTTCGTCGTCGGCAACCGCCATCTGCAGCAGTAGTTGCTTGGCTGGTGTGTTGGGAACGCCACCGTTGAGTACGTCGTGCGTGGTGTTCGCCGGGTCCATGTCCCAGAACTCTTGCATCAGGTTGATCAACAGAGCTACGTCGAGGGGATCTGGGTAGGCGCCGATTAGGATCGTGCGGTAGGTCGGCCAATCCAGCGAGCGCTCTAGCAGCATGGAGTAGTTGGCGGCGCCGACTTGAAGCACGGCGCGTTTGACCTCTTGATCGAACGCCATCACCGTACCGCCCATGATGCCCCCCTGCGAGATTCCGTAGTAGAAGACTTTGGTCGGGTCTACGAGGGTTCCGTTCTTGTCGGCAAACAGAGTCTGGGCCATGGGACCCTGGGCGGTCTTGGTCAAGATGATGTGATTGACCACGCCCTGGATCTGTACCGGGAAGAAGATCTCTTGTTTGTTGAAGTCGTTGAGCACCAACGCCAGCGCCGGAAGGTCGCGTTCGCTGAACCCGCGGAAATCGGTGCCGTAGGCCACCAGACACTCCTGACCTGCGACCAGGCGGGGGCCGGTGGACGCCGTCTGACCCGCATCGCCGAGCAGCCCGTGGCCGTAGATGAACATGCCGATCGGCTCCGGTGAGCTGTAGGCGCATTCGGGAATCAACGCGACGAACGGCGCCTCGTAGGTGCCAACCACCATGGGCAGCCCATCGTCATCACGCACCAACTGGGTGGTGGGCGTGTACAAGCCGTCGTTCGTGAGCAACAGCGGGACCGTATAGGTGCCCTCGATACGCCGGCGAATCAGCGGGTCACTGTGCAGCTCGTCGGAGGTGACCGTGTACGCGAGACCATTGCCGCCATCGATAGACGCAAGCGCGCGGTCGCGGGCGGCGACCATCTCACGTTGGGTCTCCTCTTTGGCTAGCGTGGTGAAGTCCCAGGCGACGACCAGGTCGTCGCGCTCGATGCCCTGAGCGGACAGCTTGGCGAAGATGTCGACATAGCGCGGGCGCATTCGCTCGAGCAGGTCATGGCTGGTCGTGCGGTCTTCGAGGATAGCCGCGAAGCCTTCGGGAATCGGCAAGTCGCCACCGTCAGCTGCCTTGAGTGTCTTTTTGATGGCGACGATATAGCGCGTGGAGAAGTCGAGGATCGTCGCGGGCCGAATGAACAGCGCCTGCTTTTCCGGTGTGCTTGCCGCCCGAGCATCGAGCTCGGCGTAGTGCTCGATGAGCTCGCCGGTGTCGGCGTTGATCAGGATAGTCGGGCTGGCGGCCGTCACACTCGACGGATAGTCCGAGTAGTGGACCAAGTTGGCCCCGTCGATGCCCGTGGAAAACGCGGTCATGATGGGCGATGCCGGGTTGAATCCCGAGCGTTTGTTGAGGAACAGCTCCGGGTCGATCTGCACGCCATCCAAACTTCTCGGCAGCGTGGTTGCCGGGATGGAGTTCCTGAATCCCGTCGGCGACGTCGAGTCCTCGACCTGGAAAATGCCGGACGGCCACGGCGTCATACAGTTGATGCCACCGAGCGGATTGCACTCTTGTGGTGTCTCGAGGCCGTCGCTATCCGAGCCGCAGCCAACGGACGCCAGCACGAGACCGGCAGACAATAGTAGATAAGATAGTGTCTTCATAAAGCTCCCCTGTTGCTCCCGCCGCATACATTGCCACAGGTTGGAGCAGATTCGAACATGACACTTAGTGCCTAGAGGCCAAAATGCCGCTGAGTAGCCAGAACAACGCTTACTCGTCGCTCTTGCTCTCGTACGAGGGCAGCTCGGCTCGCTGTCAGCGGGCTTTGGTAGCGATTCGTGTGTAGCAGGCGAAGAACCTACGGGTCGCGGTCTTCCATGTTTTTGCTGCCTGCTTTGTCGTCTGGCGTTTGCCGTCGGCGAAATGCCGTTTGGTCCAACGCATCACTTCGGCATAAACGAGCTGAGCGCATTTGGGCGTCGCGCAGCCACATATCTTCGTCGCGAACGCGTTCATCAACGGGCGTCGACCGCGGGCGTTTCCACCTCCCTCGTGGACCTGTCCTTGCTCGCGCGCGTGCAGGCGGCGAGCACGAGCACACACGCGATAAAACTGGCCGCTCGTAGCGTCGGCCTCCCAGTCTTTGTCCACACTCGAATGCGGAGCCTAATGGTGCGCCCTCTGTCAGTCCGTGGGATTCCATCCTCGGCAAAGATGCAGGCTGCGTGCCCAAACGTCGCGGGACCTAAGTAGGCAGATCTGTTCATGGCGCGCATGCCCTTGGCCTGGACCGTCGACGGGTGTGGTCCGGTCCAGTCCGGCCCGAGCAATTGACGTCAGCGCGTGGAATAATCACACCATGCTCAGGGGACAGGTTGCATTGGTGGTGGTGGGAGCGTTTGCGCTGTTGGGGTGCAGGAGCTCTTCGAAGGTGTGCGACCACTACATGCACAAGTCCTATCAGCCCAAGAGCAAAGGCGGGTTGGGGCCGCCGAAGAAGGCGGTCAAAGCGTGCGCCGCCGTATGCCGGGACAAGAAGAACATCGACGCGTGCAGGACGGCCGCAGGTTGGTACGACATGCTCGGTGATACGGAGAACATGGTGAAGATAAACGACGTCGCGTGCGGCTACGGCTACAAGATCGCGTGCGGCGCGAGGAAAAGACTCGAACGACGTAAGGCCACCGCCGCCTACAACAAGCAGGCGAGTGCACTGCGCCGTACGCTCGGCAAGTGCATGACGGACCCGGCGCCGTGCGAACGCGATTGCAAGGCGGGCGATGTCAACGCGTGCATGCAATTGGCCGATCGGGCCCGCATTGGCTTCAAGGGCCACGGAAAGAAGCCCGCCAAAGCTCGAGCCTATTATGAGCGGGTGTGCAAGTTGCACGACACCAAACACTACTGCTGGAGTCCGTTCATCGTACCCTCGGCGCTTTGTGCCGTTCCCGACAACCGTAAGCCGTGCGACGAGGAGTTGGAGGGCGCCTGCCCACCCGCACCCAAACCGCTCAAAGGCTGCGGCACGATCTCGCAGCACGGCAAGATCACCGATGTCGCCAAGCACCTGGCAGTCTGCAATGGCCAGCGTGCGTGTGACACGATCGTGCGTGAAACCTGCCTTGCCAACATCGACGCGTGCAAAGCGGCGTGTGACCAACACAACGACGGTGCGCGCTGCCGCCAAATCGGTCTCATGTACAAGCAGGGGATCGGGCTACCCACCAACCCGAAGCTCGCCACGAAGTACATAGAAAAGTCGTGCACCCTCGGCAGCCGCTGGCCGTGCAAGAAGCTGAACCGGAGCGGCCACTATCTCAAGCCGCGACCGCTTCCCAAGCCCGACGCAGGTGTTGCGCCAGCTAAGGGAAGCAAGTAGCCAAGACGTTCGTTGTGTGCGAACAACGTGGCAAACGCGATGACTGAGCTAGACAAAGCGGCGGAGGCGCTGGACGGACAACGACCGGCGGAGGCATTCGCGCAGTTGACGCGGGCGTTGGCGTCCTGGCGAGACGGCAATTCGGCGGTGGATGAGGAGACGCTCCTGAGTCTCCGCAACTACAGCGCTTGGCTCATGGGCGACTGGCGGGACATGCCGACCATTATCGCGAACTTTCAGCGGGCGCGACAGCTTGCGAGTGAGCGATACGCTGTGTCGGACGCGGACACCATGACGGCCGCCGTCGCTCCCAGCCCCGGTCGCCTGGAGTTGGCGCGGGTTCCACAGCCCGAGCCGCTAGCCGGCTTCGTCAAGATTCGAGTCCGGGCGTTCGGGCTCAACCGAACCGAGAAGTTTCTGGAGCGTGGAGGTTGGCCGGTCACGGACCTATCGCCGATAGCTCCCATCGTGAACGGCATCGAATGCGTCGGTGAAGTGGCGGCGAACGGTCCCCCGCTCGCAGATGAGATTCCGCTCGCCGTCGGAACGCGCGTGCTCGCGTGTGCAAGCTCACTTGGTCGCGGAATCGATGGAACTCATGCGGAGTATGTTGTCGTGCCGCGCTGGGGTGTCGTTGTGGTGTCTGAGCAGGCAAGCGCCATACCCTGGCGAAAGCTCGCGGCTCTGCCGCTTTCCTATGGGACTGCGGCGGGTTCGTTGGACGCGATGAACACACAGGAGGGCGATACGCTGTTGGTTCGTGGGGGCACGAGCGCACTTGGTCTTGCCGCGATATCGCTCGCCAAGCGGATGATGGGATGCACGGTCGTTGCAACCTCCAGGCGCCCCAGCTCCGAGCCCTTGTTGCGGTCTGCGGGGGCCGATGTCGTGCTGGTCGAGCCGAACATCCGCGACCAGGTTCGTGCGATGTTTCCCTTTGGGGTGGACCGTGCGCTCGAATGCATTGGAGAGGCAACCCTCAAGGAGACCATGTACTGTGTGAGGCCAGGGGGAGTCATGTGTCAGACGGGAGCGCTCAGCCACCCGCCGGGCTTCACCTTGCACGTGCTCGGCGAAGTACCGTCGTCGGTTCTCGTGACGTGCTTCGAGTCAGACACCTTGATGGGGGCGACAGTGTCACCACTGATCGAGCGCCTTGTCGGCGCCATCTGCGATGGAACTCTGGAGCCGTCCCTCGATCCGACGGAGTTTTCGTTCTCGCAGTACAGCGACGCGCTGGCGTTCCTTGATTCGAGACAGCGCACGGGCAAGGTCGTCGTCAGCGTTTTGTGACCAGGAGCACGAGCGGGCGATGCCGCCGACACGGGACCATGGTTGCCACTGTGGCCGTAGAGCTGGGCTGCTACGGCGTGTAGCTCTGACACTCGGTTACCGTGCAGCCGTAGCAGGCGTCTTTCGTGCCCAGCCGGCACGCCTGCACATAGTCGCCGCAGCGTTGTTTCTTCCAATCGGTTCGATTGGGCTGCTCTTTGAGGGCCTCGGACAACACGCCGGCGCGAAACAGACACGCCTGGCCCATCCCCGCATCGCAGCTCACCCGCATGGCCTTTAGGACCGCGTCGAAGTGCTTCTGTTTCGAGGCGTCGGTCAAACCGCTGCCCAACGACTGCAGCTTGACGCACACACCGATCTGATAGCAGGCTTCGGGGTCTTTGGACTCCGAGCAGGCCTTGGCCTGGCTCGCCCAGCGCTCCTTGTCCATACAGCCGGTGTGCTTCGGCGCGGGCTTGAAGGTCGCCTTGACGCTTTCGTCAACCTTGCATGCGCCGTCGGTGTCTTCCTCTTGCTTCGGTGTCGTGTCGGTCTTCGTTCCGCCTCCACAGGCAACGACGAAGACCAGAGCGAGTAGGGCAGGTAGCAGCGTGCGCAAAGTCATGGCGCCATACTACCGGCTACACGGCCTGGGCTCAATCTAGTTGGCACACCGTGCAACTCCCCGTAGGCTTGCGGCCATGGGACAGGCGCGTGACTTTCTGATCAATCGGCACAAGCTCAGCGAGATCGAGCTGGTTGCCGGAACCGTCGACGAGTCGACTGCGCTGGGGGAAGGCGAGGCGACGATTCGCGTCGACAAGTTCGGCCTCACAGCGAACAACATCACCTATGCGGTGATTGGCGAGCAGTTCGGTTACTGGTCGTTCTTTCCGTGTCGCGAAGGCTGGGGCAGGTTGCCCGTGTGGGGCTTCGGAACGGTGGTCAAGTCCGCGGTGGCCGAGCTCGCGGAGGGGACGCGCGTCTACGGGTTCTTACCGATGTCTACACATCTGTTGGTTCGCCCCGCGCACGTTTCGGCTGACGGGTTCGTCGATGCGATGGAGCATCGCAGCAAGTTGCCGGCCCCGTACAATCACTACAAGAGGGTAGCCGCCGACGCTGATGCGAGTGAAGAAGCGGCCAGCATGCTGTTGGCCCCCCTCCACGGTACGGGTTTTCTCATCGACGACTATCTCGCGGAGAACGGGTTCTTTGGTGCCAACACGCTCGTCGTGTCGAGTGCGTCGAGTCGCACCGCCATCGCGTTCGCGTATGTACATTCGCACGCGACACAGCAGCGACCGCGTATCGTTGGCCTCACGTCCGAAGGGAACCTCGGTCTGGTCCAGGAGCTGGGTTGTTACGACGAGGCCCTTACCTACGACGATGTCGGTACCTTGCCGGGCGACGCCACGGTGTACGTCGATATCGCCGGCAACGCCACCGTGACCCGGCGTGTGCACGAGCATCTGGGCGATGCGCTGAAACACAATTGCCGGGTCGGCGTGACTCATTGGCGGAGCCTGAGCGGCAGCTCCGAGCCGATGCCGGGCCCGAGTCCGACGCCATTCTTCGCGCCAGCCCAGGTCGGCAAACGCGCCGCCGAACTCGGCATGGGAGAACTGCAAACTCGCATCGGGGCCAGCTGGGAGTCGTTCGCCGCCTGGGCATCCGGCTGGCTGGAGTTCCAGTCATCGACTGGCGCTGAGGCGGTCACCAAAGTCTATTTGGAGATGCTTGCCGGCAAGGCATCTCCTCGCGCCGGCCACATTCTATCTCTGGCATAGTTCTCACCCGTGCGGCGCGGCCCGGTGCAAGTCATGATCACTTTCGAGCGGTAGGTAGCACGCGGCTTGCTCGGTACGCGGCAGGGGTCGTGTCATGCCAACGGCGAAACGCTCTGTGGAAGGAGGACTTCTCGGTGTACCCGAGCAGGTAGGCCACCTCCGCCAGCGACAAGGTGTGATCCGCGAGCAAGCTCTCGGCCATCGTTCGCCGGGTCTCCTCGAGTAGGCGGGCGTAGGTGAATCCGTGCTCGCCGAGTCGTCGCTGCAAGGTGCGGTGACCCAAGCCCAGAGAGCTGGCGACGTCGGCGGCGGTTGGCGGACCATGGAGTAGACGAGAACGGATCGTCCGCCGCACGTCATCGAGTAGCTGCGGTTCGTCATTGGCGAAGCCCGCGGCCTGGTGGAGGACGCCTTGGAAATACTCGGTGAGCTCGTCATCCGCGGTTACCACCGGTGTTTGCAGCGATGTCACATTCAACACTAGCTGAGCGTGATCGGCACCGAGCTCGACGGGCGCGCCGAGAAACCGCTCGTACGCGGCGATCTCATCGGCGGCGATCGCTGAGCGGCGGCTTGTCATCGCCTGCACCTCGGGGGGGACGGCTGCGATCGATCGTAGCAAGTGAAGGGCGACGAGCATGGTGTAGTCGGAGATCAGCAGACTGCCCAAGCGCGCCTCGCCGAACCGCGTCTCCGTAATCGTTACCTGGTCCTCGTCCACCAGCGCAGAGTAGGTGGCTGTTCGATTGGTCAGGTGTTGGAAACGGCGGTGGCAGGCGAACGCTTCGGCGAGCGTCGCGCAACTCCGGCACGCCAATCCCACCACACCCAGGCTCGACGCTGTGTGTAGCTCCACTGCGCTGAGGACGAACCGCGAGTAGTTCGGCTTGTGCGCCATCAGCTCCATGTGCTGATACGTCGACTCACCGGTCACCGTGGCGCCGGCGGCTTCCAGATCGGCGCGACGCCAGCCCAGGTGGCGCTCTAGCTCCTCCTCACTGGCGCCGAGCTTCAACGATGCCTCGAAAGCCGGCCGAACGTTGGTCGCATCGATGTCGAGTTTGGACAACGAATTGGCAGGTTCCGTCAATGCCGTGGATTAGTCAAGGACCCATATTGGGGGCAACGAAAGGTGAAACGATGAGTAATGAGGCTAGAGGACGGACTGCGGTGGGACTGATGGCGACCTCCACGATTGCACAATCCTCGAGCGACAAGAAGGGACTCGTATCGTGAACCACAAAGAGATCACGTTGTTCAGAGTGGTGTTCGTGCTCGCCGCTCTGTGGAATCTCGCGGGCGGAATCATCGGTTACTTCAACCCGGCGTACGGCTTCGAGCTGTTGTTCGACAGAGAATTGGCCGACCCGCTGTTCGCCGCGATCTACAAGGGCGCGTGTGGCACGACCTTGATCTATTTCATCGGCTATTCGGTCGTCGCCCTCAATCCCGTGAGGCACACGGGCATTGTGCTCGTCGGCGGAATTGGCAAAGTCGGCTTTGCCATACAGTTGATGAAGTTCTACTCGGCCGGCATCGCCAACTCGAACGCACTCGTCGTAATCGTCGGCGACTTCGTGTTCTTCTTGCTGTTCGTCTACTACTTCTACCGGTTGGTAAAGACGCGGAGCCGCGTGTTCGGTTAGAACTCGACCGCGAGATTGAAACCGACCTCGGTCGAGTTGTTCTTGGGTTCGTGCAGCCCCACCGGTTGGCCGTTTGCGTCGGTGCCGAGTTGAACCGGGTCCGAGTCTTCGATGCTCCAGTAGCTCACGTAGGGCTGGAATTCGACGCGCCCGCCCCAAGCCGCCGTGGTTGAGATCCCGGAGCCGAGGTTCCAGCCGTAGCCGCGGCGTTGTTTGTTGGTGACGTCTGGAAGCATGGGCGACAGGTCGCTCAAGTCCGATCGTTGACGCCCGGTCCAAAAGTGCCGGTACTCGGCATGGGCGCGGATGGTCGTGTTTTGCACTCGTGTTGCCAGCCTCAGCCCAATCGGGCTGTACACGTATTGGGACGTGCGATCGTAGCCGGCTGGGTCCTGGCCGAGGCCATCGAATAGCCGGCGGTAGCCCGCGCCCACGTATCCCGACAGGTTGGCGCGTTGCCCGGAGACCAAGCGTTTGCCGACGATACCGCGCAGCTCGAACAGAGTATTGAAGTTGTTCGACACCGTATAGGGCTCGCCGGTCATGAGCTTGCCGTCGTAGTCGACCCACCCGAAGCTGAGACGAGTTTCCAACGCGGCATACGTGCGTGTCCCGGCTTTGCAGCGCCCGGTGACGCCCATCATCATGCCGCTCTCTTTCATCAGGCCCGGCTCTTCGTAGTGGATGTACGAGGCTTGGGTGCCGATGTCGCAGCGGGTCGCCGTCCGAGCTTTGCTGGGTGCGGGGGCCGGCGTTCGACGCACGACGCGGCGTGGCGCAGGTGGTGGCGGCGCGGGTTTCAACCGTGGATCGAGCATCACCACGTGCGGGCTGTGTGCGCGACCCGAGCGCGCAACCACGCCCCCCGAGTCGTCCCGGACCTCCAGGTAGTAGTGCAGATGCTCCCCCGCCGTCTCGTTGGCCCCGAGCACCGCTCGGTGTCCCTTCGGAGTTCGCTTCATGGGCATGCGGCCAAAGAAACTACGCCCGCGGGTGCGCGTATACAAAACCAGCGAGCAGTTGGCGCAGTTGGTGGTCGACGCAGCGAACGCCAGCGGCTGGTTCGGCGCGGCGCGCTCGATCGCCACGTGGCGCAATCCGGGCGCGTCGGACTCGGCAAATGCTGGCAACGCCCACGCGACGGCTACACCGGCGATGAGCGAACGAAGAAGGTAGGGGCGCGACTGCATGACCAGATGTGGTGCAAGCGCCGCGCCACCGAGCGCAATGCTTAGATTTCGGGGCCTCACAGCGTTGGATCGTGAACGTAAGGTCGCGTCGCACCTGACGCAGGTCTGACGCACCCACTTCGCAGATGCCCGAGATCTGGTGCGTGTCCCAGTCCGTGTGGAAAAAACCGAGTCGTCGTCGCTTTTGTTTGAGGGAGTCGCCGCATGCCCAGCGTGCAACGAATATGAGACTAACAACCTGGTTCGCGCAACTCACAGCCTTGCTCATGGTTCTGCCCGCGACGGGCTGCATGGACGGCGATAACGTAGGCACAACTGGGCAGCCGATCACGGCGCCGCCTTTTGTCATCGCCGAGGAGCAGAAGCTGACGCCGGGGGGCTCCGGGATCAAGTTGTTCGGCAGCTCTGCGGCCGTTTCGGGCAACACGGCGCTCATTGGCGGCTGGCGAGACGCCAGCGATCGCGGCTCCGTGTGGGTGTTCGAGCACGACGGTACATGGACTCAGCAGACCAAGCTGAGCGCCAGCGACGCGACGACGGGCGACGACTTCGGAGTTTCGTTGTCCTGGTCCGGCGATCTCGTGGCGATCGGTGCGAGCGGCGAAAACGGCAATCGCGGTGCGGTCTACATCTTCGAACGCAGCGGCAACGTGTGGACCGAGAAACAGAAGCTCGTCGCTTCTGACGCGGGTGGGGGCGACCGGTTCGGTAGTAGCTTGCAGCTAGACGGCGACACGCTGATCGTTGGTGCTCCCAACGACGACGATGGCGCGAGCAATGCGGGCGCGGCCTACATCTTCGTCGACAACGCGGGCGTGTGGAGTGAGCAGCAAAAGCTCGCCCGCCCGAGTCCGGCGACGAACTGGCTGTTTGGCACGTCTGTGTCGATCTCCGGAGACACGGTCGTCGTGGGCGCCCCGACCAACACCGCTCTTGGCACGTTCATTGGGACCGCCCACGCCTTCACGCGGAGCGGTAGTGTGTGGAGCCTCGAGCAAGAACTGGTGCCCAACGATCCAGGGGCGCAGGATGGGTTCGGTACTTCCGTGTCGCTTCTGGGCGATACCGCGCTGGTGGGTGCGCCGCTCAACGACAATCCCTTCAACTCCGGGTCGGCCTACATCTTCACCCGCTCGGGCAGCACGTGGACCCAACAGAAACGAATCCGCGCCAGTGACGGCAGCTCCCAGGACCGCATTGGCACCACTGTGTTGTTGACCGAGGATTTCGCAATCGTCGGCGGTGAAGACTTCGGCGATCTCGATGGGCTCGCCTATGTCTACGAGCGCGGCAATGACGACTGGGCGACTGAGCACAAACTCGCGGCGAGCGCCGCCAATGGCACCCACAGGTTTGGCTCGGCGTTTGCGGTGTCGAACGATACGCTGCTCGTCGGTGCGTGGGGGGACGACCCGAACGGAACCCTTTCGGGCTCGGCGTTCATGTTTCGGTTCGGCTTCGATGAGGATGTCGATGGTCTGCCCAATACCTTGGACAACTGTCCGTTCGATCACAACCCAACCCAACCGGACGCCGACGCAGATGGTCTTGGCGACCAGTGCGATCCTCTGGACAACCTCGACTTCGATGGTGATG
>SPJJ01027969.1_pt1 | contig 19756 bp, 18 predicted proteins | sample 3741741 | NCBI WGS metagenome assembly SPJJ01 (sample SAMN10925908, study PRJNA522277) | cold seep metagenome | isolation source: Elba SIP-enriched marine methane seep metagenome, extraction at timepoint T1 | place: Italy: coast of Elba, Mediterranean Sea | collected 2014-05 | reverse complement strand
TGTCGGTGTGACCGACGATCAGGAACCGGCGCTTCATCTTCTTGAGCACCACGCCGACTTCCATCAGTGCGCGCTCGCCATCTGTGGACAGGTCCGCCTTGGCCACGGCGAACAACACGCCGGCTGGCAACTTGACCAACATGTTGCCGTGGCGCCACACGACTTCGAGCTTACCGGCGCTGATCATCGCCTGGAACTTCGCAGTCAAGTCGCGGAATGCCTTTAGGCGCTTTTCCTGCTTCTCTCGGGCCTTACGCAGCTCACCGAGCTCTACCTTGGTCGACTTGAGGCGTTTCTCCAGCCCCGCGAGGGTCTCGTTCTCCAGCTTCTTTTTGGCCAGCACCGCTTCATCGCGGTCGCGCTCGCACGCCGGCAGTTTCTCGGCCAGTGCGCGTTTCTTGGTCAGGTCGCGCTCACAACTGTCGTGAACCGCCGTCTTCTTCTTGAGGTTGGCTTCCAAGGTGGACTTGTCGGTCTGTAGCGCATTGCGCTTACCGCGCACGTGCCAACCGTAGTAGCCAAAGCCGAGGGTGAGCACCAGGAGCACGCCTGAGGTGTACAGCAGCGGCTTTACCGCTTTGGACTGAACGACCGGTGGTTTTAGCCGTGGTAGCGGCGTTTCTCCCGAATCCATATCCAGGTTCTCATTGGGCATTAGTCACAGTGTACGCTACGTTCCTCGTCATGGTCCGTATCAATCGCGTCTATACGAAGTCGGGAGATAAAGGGGTTACGTCGCTAGTTGGCGGCGACCGCGTCAGCAAAAGTTCGCTGCGTATTGAGTGTTACGGAACAGTCGACGAGCTAAACGCAACCCTCGGACTCGTCGCGCAATCTCTCGGAGACTCGCCGGCCAAGGCGACCCTACTGCCCATCGTTCGTCGGGTACAGAACGAGCTATTCAACGTCGGCGCGTGTCTCGCGACTCCGGACTCGGAACGCCGAGCGAAGTCGCCCTCGGTAGAGGAGCGGCACATCGAACAACTCGAACAGGATATCGACAAGCTCAACGAAGAGCTGCCCGCGCTCAAGAGCTTCATCCTGCCCGGCGGTGGCTGGACGTCGTCGTACTTTCACCTGGCGCGCACCGTGTGCCGCCGTGCCGAACGTCTGGTCGTCGCCCTCGCAGCCGAAGACGACGTCGCTGACGCGGACCTGATCTATCTAAACCGGCTCTCGGATGCGTGCTTCGTGTTCGGCCGCTGGGCTGCGCTCAGCGAACAACAGGAAGAGCCGTTGTGGACGCCGGAGACGACGTAACGTTCGGCGCCACATTCGCCGCAGCGAGCTCGCCACCGGCCATCTCGATCTCGAAGCCCATATCGCGAATCATCTGGTGATCCGAGTCCGGCTCGGCGCCGCCAGTGGTCAGGTAGCCCGAGGTGAATAGCGAGTTGGCCGGGTACAGGGACAGCGCCTGCATGGAGCGCAGGGTGACCTCGCGTCCGCCCGCAACTCGGATGTCGGCGCGCGGGTTGAGGAAGCGGAACATGCACAGAGCGTTGAGCGCATAGGTCGGCGACACCCGCTCGTGCTCCGACATAGGCGTGCCCGGCCGCGGGTCGAGGAAGTTCACCGGTACCGAGTCGACCTGCAGCTCGCGCAACGCGTACGCGAGATCCAACACGTCGTCGTCCGACTCGCCCAGGCCGACGATGCCTCCGCAGCAGGTGGTCATGCCGGCCTGCTTGGCCAGCTGCACGGTCTCGACTCGGTCTTTCCATGTGTGAGTCGACACCACCTTGTTGAAGTAGCTCTCGCTGGTCTCCAAGTTGTGGTTGAAGCGATCGATGCCCGACGCGGCCAAGCGGGCGGCCTTCTTCTCGGTTAGGAAACCGAGCGACGCGCACAGCTCGATGTTGAGCTCGGATTTGATCTTCTCCGCGGCCTCGCAGATGACATCCAGGTCCCGCCCGGACGGACCGCGGGTCGCGGTGACCATGCAGTAGCGTTTCGCCTGTGCCGCCGCTGCGCGATGAGCGCCCGCGACCAGCTCATTGACCGACTCGATGGGGGCCTCACCGCTGGGCGAGCTGTACTTGGAGCTCTGGGAGCAGAAGCCACAATCTTCGGGGCACGCGCCCAGCTTGGCGTTCTCGAGTACATGGATGTGCACGCGCAGGCCGAAGTACTCCCGGCGTACCCGGAAGGCCGCCGCCAGCAAGGCCAGGCGCTCGCTCGAATCCGCGCGCAACACCGCGCGAGCCTGGTCTCGAGTTAGCTGCTCGCCGGCCAGGGCCAGGCCAGCCAGATCGTTCCAATCAACTACCGTCGCGATAGACATCGCGCGCACAGTAGCAGAAGCCCCGGGTCAAATCATCGAATAGCGATGACGCGCAAACTGGGCCCGGAAACCGCGCTGCTTTGGCTGGCAAAGGTGCCCTTGGCGGACACGCGCCACGACCGCTCGAGCCGCTGATCGACCGAAAACAGCCGGCCTTTGAACTCGTAGCTGAGGCCATCTACGCGCTTTTTCGCGTTTTTTGCACGAATCGGAATCTGCAGAATCTCGGACGATTTCGGCCGGACCGCTCGCCGCGCCAGGGCGACAGTGCCGGACACGGGTGCCCAGGTATCGCACTTCAAGCTGTACTGAAGCCGCGACAGCACCATCTCCGTTTGCGAGGGGTTGACCACTTCGACCAGCATGACCAGTCGGTCAGCCGACGTCTGAGAGGCCTCACCGAGGCCGATGATCTTGACGCTGGGCTGATTGCCAGCGCACGCGAACATGCACATCGCGAAAACCAAGCTAAGAACTGCACCGAGGGCGCGCATAACGGCCGCTCTTTTATGCCAGTTTCGTGCCTCGAGCAACTGCCTGGAATCACGGAATCGCGGACGGGACTGAGTACGTTCGTTCGATTACGTAGTGAATGAGAGTTCACGCCCGGCGGGCTCGAAACTGGTGTCTCAGATCGGGTACCTTAGATTGACCGTAAATCAGTAGGGGGCTTTGTTCGTGAAGATCGAAAAAGGCAAACGAGTCTTTCTCAAGATCAAGTTGATGTCTGGTGACAACCTGATCGAAGAAAACGCCGTGGAGTACTTCCAGGGCGGTGGCACCATGCTACCGGGCCTCGAACGAGTCGTAGACGGGCTCGAAGCAGGCGCGAAAAAAGACGGCGTGCTCAAAGCCGAGGACGCCTTCGGCGACGACAAGTACCAACACAAGAAATCTCTGAGCCGCAAAGACTTCCCAGAAGACGCCGATCTCAAAGAGGGCACCCAGTTCGCCGCCACGGGCGCGGACAACAAGACCAACGTCATCCTGCGCGTGAAGAAGGTCACGGAAGAGACCGTCGAGTGCGTGATGCTGCACCCGCTGGCCGAGAAGGACATCTCCTACGAGCTAGAGGTGCTGAAGGTCACTGATCCGAAACCGCCGCCACCGCCGCCCGGCGCGATCAAAGAGATCGACGCAGACCTGCTCGAAGAAGCGTAGCTAGTTGCCGAAGCGAAACGGGTAGAACACGCGAGTGCTGCCCGGCGCGCTAGGAAACTTGAGCGTCTTACCGACCGCGACGATGCACGCTTCGACGCGCTTGTGCTTGAGCGTGGTCTTGCGAATCTTGACGTTGCGAACCGTGCCGTTCTTGCGAATGGTGAACCGCATGACCACCTCACCTTTGAGCTTGGGCTTGCGATAGCGGCGATAGCACCGCCGAAACTTGGCCGCCTTGGCCCGCATCACGGGACCGATGTCGTTGGCCGTGTGTGGACCGAACTTCTTCGGCTGCAGAGCTTTGACATTGGGCCGAGCGGACCCGGTGCCGCCGTAGCCGCCCCGATTGGCGAAGCTGAGCGCAAGCCGGAACGTGACCGGGCGCGCCCCGGGGTGCGGGCTGACCGAGCTGCGCTGGATGGCGGCGACCATGCAACCGCGTGCGCGCGCGCTAACGCCTCGCGCGGACTCGACCTTGGCCTCGGCCAGGCCACCATCTGCGGCGACTACGAAGCGAAACCGAGCATTGCCGGTAACGCCGTAGCGTCGAGCGCAACCATTGATGGCGTTACGCGCCTTGTTCAAGTCCCGGCTCAACGCCGACATGTCCCTGCGCGCGACGTCCGCAGGCGTAGCGGTCGACAGCTCGATGACACCGGACCACGCCCGGCGAGTCCACCGGAACCGCGTATAGCGGATGACTTTGGCCACGCATGCGGCCGCGCGACTGCGGTTGTCCGGCAGCGCTCGACGCGTGCGACCGTTGCGACGCACGCTCACGGTGATGCGTACGGCGTTCTTGTAACCGCGCAAGCAGCGCGACAGTTTGCCGCCTGCGCCGATCAGAGTTTGGATCACCTTGCGCTTGTTCTCAGGCTTGTCCGGACCGCCCTTGACGAGCTTTATCGACCCGGCCGACACCTCGCCGGCTGCGAACAGCAGCGTGACGAACGCGACTCCAATCGTGCCCCATCGCTTCATGCACTAAGTGTAGTAGCTTCTGGCGGCTCATTCCGGGAAAATGACCTGTGCCTGAGAATTGGGAAAAACCGCGGCTCTATGCGCACCGGGGGGCAGCAGCGGAGCGCCCCGAAAACACGATGCCGTCGTTCGAACGCGCCCTGGAGATCGGCGCCGACGCCCTGGAAATGGACGTTCACATGACGAGCGACGGCCATATTGTCGTGTGTCACGACGGCTCGGGCCGACGTATGGCCGGGGTCGACGCGGCGATTAAGAAGCACCGCCTCGACCAGGTCCGTGAATGGGACATGGGTTGGGGGTTCAGCGATGGCGATGGCAATCGACCCTATGCGGGAGCCGGCTACCACATGCCTACGTTCGAGGAAGTCCTGGTCAACTTCCCCGACACATTCATCAACGTGGACATGAAACAGGGCTGGCCGCCAATGGTGCGCCCGATGGTCAACTTGATCCGCCGCCATCGAGCCGAGCACCGGGTGATGCTCGCCAGCTTTCACACGCGCAACCTGATGGCGGCGCGGCTCATGGGCTACGCGGGACCGACCGCCCTGTCGCGCAGCGAGGTCATCCCATTGGCCCTGGGCCCGGCCTTGCTGTTCAAAGCCATTCCGCTCAAAGGTGTGGCTGCCCAGATCCCGACCCACGCCGGGCCGATCCGCATGGACACGCCAACGTTCATCGCCAAGTGCCACGCATTGGGATTGCGCGTCGACTACTGGACGATCAACGACCCGGGCGAAGCGCGACGGCTACTGGACGCGGGCGCGGACGGCATCATGACCGACGACCCGGCCGCCGTGCTGCCCGCGATGAGCGGTTAGTGCCGCGGCGCGAACCTCGGCGATGACCTCGCGCATGGCGTCGAGCAGTGCATCGATGGTACGGCTCGACATGTCGCCCATGTTGGCGACCTGAAGGAACTTGTCCGCCAGCACGCTCTTGCACCCGTAGACGATGAAACCGCGGGCCTTGAGGCCGTCGTACAACTCGTGGAAGTTGACCCCCGACGGCACGCACGCGGTGACCACCGAGTGCGACTCGTTCCCGGTGCGGGTGAACGGCGCCATGCCGAGCTCCTGCAGGCCACGACGCAGGCGCTGGTTACGCCACCGGTACTCGGCCCAGCGACGACCATGGCCGTCGGCGAGGAACTCATCGCACGCGGCATCCAGCGCGAAATACGTGGATACGGCGGGCGTGAACGGCGTCTGCGCCAGCTCGTCCATGTAGTGACGATAGCGCTTGAGATTTAGGTAGTACGAACGCGGACGGATGTTTTCGATCTTTGCCCACGTGCGCGGCGATACGCACAAGAAGCCCGCGCCGCTTACCGCGTGCAGACATTTGTTGGCGCTGCCGTAGCAGATGTCGACGTTGTCGCGAACCACATCGAGGTCTTCGGCGCCGAGTGAGGACACGGCATCGACCACGAACAGGGCGTCGTGCTGCTTGCACAACGCGCCAACCTGGCGAATCGGATTGAGCCACCCAACCGAGGTTTCGTGGTGGACCATAACGACGACTTCGATCTCGGGATGAGCGTCGAAGGCGCGCTCCACGTCGTTGGGATCGACCTGGTCGCCCCACGCGTAGCGCAGATGCACCGTATTGAGCTGGTGTAGGCGAGCGATCTCCAAAATGCGCTCGCCAAATGCGCCGTTGTCGATGATCAGGACTTTGCGGTCCGGCGACACGCTGGACGAAATCGCGCACTCCATGGCGGCAGTACCGCTACCGGTGACGAGAACGACCGAATGCTGGGCGCTGGCGCGGAAGATTCGGCGCAGCTTGCCGGTGAGCGACACCATCAGCTCGGAGAAGTCTCCGTCGCGGTGACTCATGTCGTGATGAACCAAGGCGCTTTTGACCCGCGCCGTCGTGTTGACCGGGCCCGGGTTGAACAGGGTGTACTCGGGGTGCTCTTTGCGCGCGAGAATCGCTTCGACCTGGTCGTCGAGTTGAGTCGGGCTACGCAGCCCCCACGGCCAGTCGATGCGCCCGGCGAGTGCGCGAACGGACTGACCGCTACGCACGAGGACCTCGAGACCGTCCTCGATGTTCGGATTGGGAATGCCGTCGAACGAGTCGACGATGCTCGGCGACACCAGAGCGTGTCCGGTGAATACGGTGTCGTAGCGCTCCAGGTCGAGACCGATGCCGACGACGCGCGGATTGCGCGCCCCCCGGCCAGCGCCCAGCTGCACTTTGACCTCGTCGGTCAACGCGCCATCGGGCGGAGTGCCGACGACGATGGCCGCAGCAGCGTCGCCCAGGTCGGTGTTGACCAGGTCGGCGAGGGCTTCGTCACTGAGCGGGCGGTCGCCGCGCAGAATCAGGCAGGGCTGGTCACCCATGAAGTCGCGAGCGACACGCAGCGCGGAGCCACCAGAACGGCGCCATGACCGGTTGGCCAGAACCTGCACTTTAACGCCGATCAGATCATGTAGCGCGAGCCGCTCCTTCAATAAGTCGGCCTGGTCGCCATCTACCACACAGATTTCGCGGATGCCCAAACGAGTGAGCGATTGCAACGACCGTCGAATCATGGCGACAGCTGCGGGAGACACAACGCTGCCCCCTTCGAATACGAATCGGTGGGCAAGTATGACTGCGCGCTTAATCATGACGTACGTCTCCCTGAGCGGTCGGGATAGAACCAACTTGGGCGACCAAGCAATCCACGGGCCAGCGCGATCTCTAGAGGAGTTAGCTACGTCACAGTTGTCAAAGTGGTGAAGAACTGACACTCCCGTGGTGAAACGTCACCATCCCGTAACACATCTGCCGCTATCAACTGACACTGAACACGAGTCAAACCTGTCACAAATATGATGAATTCATGGTCTTTCTCCAGACCGGCCGAGACCGTGGTATGTGACGGCGGGGAATAGTCCGTTCTGGCCTATCCTCTGCATGGCGCGTGCTCCTGGCACCAATGCGATACGCAACTGCCATAGTCAGCTCCGAGGGGACGGAGGCTGTTGATCAGCCCCAGGTCATCATGTTCGACCTGGACGGCACACTGATCGACACGATGTTTGCGTTCGCCGATCTCGCAGCCGAGGTGATGCAACAACACTTCGGCGATACGTTCAACGACGCCCGCGCTCGCTACCTGGCAACCTCAGGCATCCCGTTCCGCCAGCAACTCGAGGTGATTCACCCAGGTGACGCCAACAACGACGACGCTTCGGATGAGTTCGAACGCCGTAAGCGCGACATCTGCGACACCACGCCCCTGGAGACCCGCACGCGCACGGCCCTGCTCGAGCTTCGCGCCCGCGGTATCAAACTGGTGCTGTCGTCCAACACGGCACAGCATTTCGTAGACGAGTTCGTCACACGCGAGCGCGTCCAGTTCGATCTGGCCCTCGGATTCGATGCCAGCAGAGAGCTCGCCAAGGGCGAACCGCACGTGCAACGGACCGCGCGCGCCCTGGGCGTAGAACGCGACGACATCTTGTTCGTCGGCGATTCGCTCAAAGATGGAGAGCTCGCAGCCACCACCGGAGTCGGCTTCGTCGGCCGTATTGGCACGTTCAATGCCGACCAGTTTGCTGCCCGATTTACCGGGATCAACACCGTGCGCTGCATCTCCGAGCTAACGGCGCTGTTCTAGCGCTCGACTTGAGCGTACAGTCCGTCCACCATGCAGACGATCATTTTGGCTGCGGGCCTGGGTAGTCGATTGGGCTCGATGACTCGCGCGACGCCCAAGGCGTTGATCGAGGTCGACGGCCGGCCACTCATCCACTACGCACTGCGCTTCGCTCGAGCACTCGGTGCCGACAGCGTCGTCGTGGTCGGCGGCTACTGTGCTGATGACCTGCGTTCTCGGGTGGCCAGCGACGACGACCATGCCGTGGTGGTGGATAACCCCGACTATCGCAAGGGCAACTTGATGTCCCTGCGCGCGGGTTTGCCGGAAATTGACGTGGACGCCGGCTTCCTCCTGATGAATACAGATCATATCTACCGTCCGTCCATAGCCACCGTCGTCCGTGACGTCGTCGATCGCGCCAGCCACGTGACCGGGTTCTGCGATTTCGATCGGGACCTGGGTGCCGATGACATGAAAGTGCAGCTGTGCGAGCAGCAGCGCATCTCGGCCATCTCCAAGAAGCTGGACCGCTGGGACGCCGGCTACGTCGGCATGACCTACGTTCCGGGCCCGCAGGCAGCTAGCTACGTGGACAGTCACGAGCCATTGTTGGACGAGCAAGGCGACCACATTCACGTCGAGGCGGTGCTGGCACATTTGGCGACGACCGCCGAGGCTCCACATATCGGCGACATCAGCGGCCACGGCTGGCTCGAAATCGACGAACCACACGAACAAGCCCACGCGGACAAGGTCGTTCGCGAGGAGCAATGGTGGCGCTGAGCCACGCGCGCTTGCATGCGGGCGCTAGTTGAGGCAAGTTCCCCCGGATTACGCACGAAAGAGGCATTTCATGGGTCTACAAAAAAGCGTCGCTGTCGAACCTGCATCTGGCAAGCTTGGAATTCTGCTGCCGGGAATGGGCGCGGTTGCGACCACCTTCATCGCCGGTGTCTGCGCCATCCGCAAGCAGCTCGCGGCGCCCATCGGTTCGCTTACCGAAATGGGCACCATCCGTCTGGGTAAGCGCCCCGAGAACCGGGTGCCCGCGATTCGCGACTATGTTTCGATCGCCGAGCTGAACGACATCGCGTTCGGCGGCTGGGACATCTTCCCAGAGAATGCCTACGAGGCCGCAGTCAAGGCCGGCGTGCTCCAGCAGGATCTGCTCGACCAGGTGCGCGACGAGCTCGAGGCGATCACGCCGATGACCGCCGTGTTCCAGCAAGAGTGGGTCAAGAAACTCACCGGCAGCCACGTCAAGAAGGGCGAGTCCAAGATGGATCTCGCCGAGCAGCTGATGGAAGACATCCGTCAGTTCAAAGCCAAGAACGGCTGCGACCGCCTCGTCGCCGTGTGGTGTGGCTCCACCGAGGTCTATCGCAAGCCGACCGACGTGCACTCGACCCTGGCCAAATTCGAGGACGGCCTACGCAGTAGCCACGACGACATCGCGCCGTCGCAGATCTACGCTTACGCCTGCGTCAAGCTCGGCGTTCCATACGCCAACGGCGCGCCCAACCTCAGCGTCGACATTCCGGCGATTATCGAGCTGGCTCGCCAGACCAACACTCCCATCGCCGGCAAGGACTTCAAGACGGGCCAGACCCTGATGAAGACCATCCTCGCTCCGGGGTTCAAGGCCCGCTTGCTCGGCCTGGAGGGTTGGTACTCGACCAATATCCTCGGCAACCGCGACGGCGAAGTCCTGGACGACCCCGAGTCGTTCAAATCGAAAGAAGTGTCGAAGCTGGGCGTGCTCGAGCACATCTTGCAGCCGGACAAGTACCCGGAGCTGTACGCAGGCTTCAACCACGTGGTGCGCATCAACTACTACCCACCGCGCGGCGACAACAAAGAAGGTTGGGACAACATCGACATCAAGGGTTGGCTCGGCTACCCGATGCAGATCAAGGTCAACTTCCTGTGTCGCGACTCGATCCTTGCCGCGCCGATCGTGCTCGACCTGGCGCTGTTCATGGACTTTGCCAAGCGCGCCGACATGCACGGCATCCAGGAGTGGCTGTCCTTCTACTTCAAAAGCCCGCAGACCCCAGAGGGCCTGTACCCCGAGCACGACCTGTTCATCCAGCTGATGAAGCTCAAGAACACGTTGCGCTACACCAAGGGCGACGACCTCATCACCCACCTGGGTGCCGAGTACTACGACTAGACGGAGCGCAGCGTGAAAGCCGTACTGCTCGCCGCCGGCCGAGGCACCCGCCTGGAGCCGATCACCAACGACATCCCCAAATGCCTGGTGCCGGTGGACGGCATTCCGCTGGTCGATCGCATGATCGATCACCTGGCGGCGGTCGACATCGACGAGGTCATCGTTGTCACCGGACACCTGCACGAGGTGTTGGAAAACCACCTCGCCGCATCGGAGCGCCCCCTGGCCAGGGCAGCCAAGACGGTGTTCAACGAGCGCTTCCACGACTGGGGCAACTTCTACTCGCTGCTGGTCGCCAAGGACGCCATCGCCGGCGATAGCTTCATCAAGCTCGACGCCGACGTGCTGCTCGACCGTGGCATCTTGCCGGCGCTGCTCGCGGCCGACGGCCCCGCGGTGCTTACCATCGACAAACGAGACGACCTGGGCGAAGAGGAAATGAAAGCCCGGGTCAACGACGCCGGCCGGATCGTCGAGCTCACCAAGCTGATGGATCCCAAAGCCGCCATCGGCGAGTCCATCGGCGTCGAGCGCATCGACGCCGAGATCGCCGACCAGGTGTTCGATCAGCTCGGCAAGATGATCGACGCTGGCGAGACCGACGACTACTACGAGCGCGCGTACCAGCGCATGATGGACCTGGGCGTAGAATTCGGCCACGCTGACATCACGAGCGCCAACTGGTACGAGATCGACAACCACGAAGACCTCGAGCGAGCGCACGAGATCGCGCGCCAGCAGCTCGGCTGAGTCCGACGGCACTGCGGCGGTTCGCGCCGCCGGTATTTCACGCGGCGCTGTGTGTGGTTGCGGGGTGGGCCGACGCAAGCCGGCCAGGCTGCGCTGCGCCGCAATCACCGACCGACTCGCCCCCACGTAGTCGTCGCCGGTGGACAGCCAAACGATGTCCACCGGGTCTACGGGATCGGCGTCGTGAAGAATCAAGTCGTCTTTGCCATCGCCGTCGATGTCTCGCACCTCGACTCTCGGTGGCACGCTGGACGTATACGTCGCCGTCAGCTCCCGCGGCGCAAGGAACCCGAGCCCCGTGTTGAGCTCTACCGTCGCGGGCAAAATACGATCGTCGAACGGATCATCGACGTCGCGAAAGTCGACCCGGTGCACCCGCACCAGATCCATCAGGCCGTCGCCGTTCACGTCGGCGAGGGTCTTGTAGCGCGACGACTCCCGTGTCGAGCTCGCGGCGAATGGTCCCCCGGCACAGTGCACCGCCCGTGTGTCTCCCGCCGAGTCCAGCCTCATGCACAGGGTGGGCTCCGTCTCACCATGAGCCGCACTTCCAGCGGCGCACAAGATGACTATGGAGATGGCGATTCGCACGGTTCCGCTTCCTTGATGACTGGACGCGGAACCGCCGGAATCTTCCCCGAGTTTCTGCAGAAACCCGGACGGTGCTGTCGTTCTGAATAGTTACCGCGCTAGGCCATGACTTCGTCGACCATGCCCTCGGCCTGATCGTCGGCGTACGACATGGTCTCGGCATGATCCGAGTAGTCGCTGTCGGCCGCCTCGTCGGTGCTGTCACCTGAGTAATAGCGCTGAAGCTCGCCGGCTCTGTCGGCGATCAGCCCCATCTCGGCCGCGAGCGACGTGTACGTCTGGTCCCCGCACACACCGTCGACGGTGAGCTCGTTCGACTCTTGAAAGTGCTTGATCGCCGCTTCGGTCTTGGGCCCCATCTGGCCGTCTTGTTCGCCCGGATCACAACCGCACATCTTCAGGGCCTCTTGCAGATTCCACACGTCGTCCATTTGTCTCTCCATTCGAGTCGTAGGTTCGCGGGAGCGCTCGTCGCCCCGACGGCGCAACACAAAGCAGATCCTGTACCAGTCGGGTTGCCACCTGATAGCAGCGTGTTGCGACGAAATCGAAACGCGACGACAAGGGCAAAACGCTACGTGTGGCGTTTTGCACCGCCCCACTCCGCACACCCAGCCACGTATGAACGCCGAGTTAGCTGAGCGAACGGCGTGGCACGCGGGTTGCGAAGGGCAGCGTGCACGTTCAACACAGCTTCGAAAGGAACCGCACACATGTCAGTTGCAAAAATCGCAGAAATCTACGCCTCCTCCGACAAGAGCTTCGAAGACGCGATCCAACAGGGAATCGCGCGCGCCGGCAAAACCCTCAAGAACATCTCGGGCGCGTGGGTCCAGGACCAGAAAGTCGATATCGACAACGGCGTGATCCGCTCGTACCGCGTCACAATGAAAGTCACGTTCGTGCTAAACGACTAGCCATGACGAAACTGTTTCTCGGGGGGGCGATCGACCCGGCTACGGGCGATCGCAAAGACAAACAGATTCAGTATGACGGCGACGATCTAACCACCCACGGTGTGATCGTCGGCATGACCGGGTCCGGGAAAACCGGGCTCGGCGTCATCATGCTGGAAGAGCTGCTGCGCGGCGGAACCCCGGCGCTAATCATCGATCCCAAGGGCGACATGGGAAACCTGTTGCTCAACTTTCCCGACCTGGCTCCCCAGGACTTCGAGCCGTGGATTGGTGATCGAGTTGAAGACGGCACCACCGCCGGTGAAGTCGCAGCCAAGACCGCAGCCATGTGGAAGGACGGCCTCGCGTCGTGGGGACTGGGTTCGGACCAGATGCGCTCTCTGCTCGGCTCGGTGGACATGACCGTATACACACCGGGCTCGACCGCGGGAACTCCACTAAACGTGCTGGGCTCGTTTGCAGCGCCAGACATCGACTGGGAAACCGGCGCCGAGAACGCCCGGGCCGAGATCGAGGGATTGATCTCGGGTCTACTGTCGTTGGTCAACGTCGAAGCCGATCCGCTGACCAGCCGAGAGCACATCTTGTTGTCCAACCTGGTCGAGCGAGCCTGGCGTAATGGCAAAGACCTGGACCTGGCAACTCTCATCCAGCAAGTCATGGCGCCCCCGTTACGCAAGCTCGGCGTATTCGAGCTCGACGCGTTCTTCCCCGAGAAGGACCGACATGGGTTCGCGCTCAAGCTCAACGGTCTACTGGCCAACCCGGCGTTTGCCAGCTGGATCAGCGGCGAGCCGGTGGATGTGGAACGCCTGCTGTGGAACGCCGATGGCAAACCAAAAGCGTCGATCGTCTACATCGCCCACCTGACCCCATCGGAGCGGCAATTCGTGGTGGCGCTCCTACTGTCCAAGGTCGCCACCTGGATGCAAACCAAGTCGGGTGCGACCAAGCTACGCGCGGCCGTGTACATGGACGAGGTGTTCGGCTTCGTCCCGCCCACCGCAACACCGCCGTCCAAAAAGCCCATCCTGACCCTGCTCAAGCAAGCCCGCGCGTTTGGTGTCGGCCTGATCCTGTCGACCCAAAACCCGGTCGACCTGGACTACAAAGCCATGTCCAACGCCGGTACGTGGATGATCGGTAGGCTGCAAACCGAACGCGACAAAACGCGCATCCTCGAAGCCCTGCAATCGGCCAGCGGCGCTGCGGACGTCAAGGAGCTGGACAAGACTCTCAGCGGCCTGGGTAAGCGGCAGTTCCTGCTGCACTCGACCCGCTCGAACACCCCCGACGTGTTCACGACTCGCTGGGCGATGTCGTACTTGGCAGGGCCGTTGACCAAGTCGCAACTCACGACCCTGGAAAAAACCGACAGCTCGGTGGCCACGCGTGCCCAAGCCCCGCAAGCCCCCGCCCAGACCGCCACAGCGCCCGCCGCTGGTGGCCCGCCCCCGGGCACGGGGCTGAGCGCTCCGCCGCCGCCAGCAACAGCCAGCGCGCCGCCACCAGCAACAGCCAGCGCGCCGCCACCACCAGCCGCGCCGGCGACGACAGCTCCTACGGCCGCCGCAGCGCAACCCACCGCCGACGACGAGAGCGCGGTGCCGCCGAAGATCGCAGACGGGGTGCCCGTATTCTTCCTCGATCCCGGCGCCCCATGGTTGGGCGAAGTCAATGCCGACGCGGACAGCAGCCGCTACGAGGTCGGGCTGAGCGCGCGTGTGCGCCTCAAGTTCGACGAGCGCAAGGCCAAGCTCGACCACGCGTTGGAGTGGGAGGCCGTGTTCACCGACCTGGGCCGTGCCTTCGATCCGAACGAAGCCATCGTGGTAGACTACGACAACCGCGATTTTCGCGACGAAGCGCCGGGCACACCGCGCTACGTCCTCAGCGACGCGCCCATCCACACCAAGCAGTTCTTCCGGGAAACAACCCGGTCGATCAAGGACTACTTGCTACGGGAAAAAGAGCTCAACCTGTTCTGCAATCCCGAGCTCAAGCTGTACTCGTTCGTGGGCGAGACCCAAGAGCAGTTCGAGGCGCGATGCGCCAAGGTCGCCGAGGAGCACGCAGATAAGAAGACCGCAAAGCTGCGCACCAAGCTCGAGCGCAAAGTGCGCAGTCTCAAGCGCAAGCTCGACACCGCCGAGCGACGGATCTCGGACGCCAAGGACCGGGTCAAAGACAGCAAGCGCGACGAGCTGGTGTCTGGTGCCGGCTCAGTGTTCGGCGTGTTGCTGGGCCGACGGTCGACCAAAGCGATCGCCAAAGGTGCCGCGGGCAAAGTGCGCGGCATGTCGAGCAGGCGTTCGCGCACGGCCCGGCTCGAGGGCAAGATCGACAACCTGGAAGCCAAGATGGAAGACGTCCAGGAAGAGATCAACGAGCTGGAACAGGACACCATCGACGAGGTCACCCAGATCAACGACGAGTGGACTGACAAGGCCGAGAGCATCGAGGACTTCCAGGTCGGCCTGGAGAAGAACGACATATCGATCGAACAACTCGCTGTCATCTGGATTCCGCGCTAGCCGCGACCAAGGAGCCTACATGAGTCTCATTGCGACCATCGCCAAAGTCGGCGGCCCCGCCATCGTCAGCCAGGTGGCCAAACAGTTCGGCCTCAATAGCAGCACCGCCACCAAGGCGATCAGCATGATGCTGCCGTCGCTGGTCGGTGGCCTGAAACGCAACTTGGGCAAGACCGAAGGCGTCAACGAGCTACTGGGCGCCCTGGCCGGGGGCGAGCACTTTCAGTATGTCGACGACCCGGAAGTACTGGCGTTGGCCGGCACCACCGAAGACGGCAACGGCATCCTCGGCCATGTGCTCAAGAATAAAGACGCGAGCCGCGCGGTTGCAGAGACCGTAGCGGGCAGTCTGAACATCGACAGCGCCGTCGCCAAAAAACTGCTGCCCCAAATCGCCGCCGTGGCCATGGGCGGCCTGGCCAAGCAAACCCACGAGGCCGGGCTGCACAAAGACGACGACGCGACCGGCGACGCAGACGCCCTGCGCAACCAGCTCGAGAACATGCTCGAGGTCAGCGACGCCGAAGCGATGCTCGGCAAGCTGATGCGCTAGAGCGGATACGCCGAGTACACGGACCCGGCGATGGGGTACAGCAGCAGGTAGACCAGCACGCCGGTCACCGACACGTACATCCAGATAGGCCACGTCCACTTGGCGATGCCGCGGTGTTTGTCGTCGCGGCGTTTGAGCCCCAAGTACAGGGTACGCAGCACCATGGGTACCAGGGCCATGGCCAGCAGCATGTGGCTGAACAAGATGAACAGGTAGACCGCCTTGTCCCAGTGAACGCCGGGATAGCGGTGCGTGCCGGACAGGTAGAACCGGGCCAGGTACGACGCCAGAAACAGCGACGAGGCGGTGAACGCCGCGATCATGCACGTGCGATGCAGGTCGATGCGCTTGCGGCGAATCGCGAACCAGCCGACCACGAGGAACACCGCACTGCTGCCGTTGAGCATGGCGTTGACCGCCGGGTGCATCTCGTCCCAGCGCATGTCGCGCTGAATCATGAAGCCCAGGGTGGGCACGAACAATAGAACCAGGGCGAACAGCACCCACATGAACGGCTTGCCGTAGAACTGCTGTTGTTCGGGCCGAGCCACTGCCGCGTTGCTCATAGCGCCTGGACTCAGTGCTGCCCGTTGAGGAACAGCGCGATGAACACGATGGGCAGGTACGCGATGGACGCGAGGAACAGATTGCGCGCCCAGCGGGGGCCGGCATCGCTGCGCAGGCCGCGCAGGCTGTAGATGAAGAACGCGCCGCCGCAGATCGCCGCGGTGATGAAGTACCAGATGCCGGAGACGCCGAGGGAGTAGATCGACAGGCTCACCGCCACCTGAGCCACGGTGTAGATGACGATGGTCCGACGGGTTGTGACTTCGCCGCGTACGCCCGGCAGGGTTTTGAGACCCGCCCGGTCGTACTCTTTGTGACGGAACAGGGCGATGGCGTGGAAGTGCGGAATCTGCCACAGGAACAGCAGGCCAAATACGGCAAGGCCACCGGCGTCGATGCTGTTGGTCGCTGCCGTCCACCCCATCAGCGGTGGCATCGCTCCGGGCACCGCGCCGATCAACGTGGCGAGAGTCGTGCGCTGCTTGAGTGGCGTGTACAGCATGACGTAGCTGAGCAACGCGACGACGCCCAAGAATCCGGTGAGCGGATTGAGCGCAAACGTGAGCAGCGGAACCGAGACGAACGCCTGAGCGATGCCGAACGACAGCGCGAGCTGCGGGTCCATGCGTCCCGCGGGCAACGGGCGGTTCTTGGTGCGCGACATCAGGCAATCGATGTCCCGCTCGAGGTACATGTTGAGCGTATTGGCCGCGCCGACGATGAGCGCGGTGCCGAGCAGCACGCTGAGCCACTGGGCGCCGCTGGCAGTGCCAGGGGCCAGGCTCATTCCGCCTGCCACGGTGAGCAGGGCGAAGATCACGATGTTGGGTTTCACCAACGCGATCAGGTCGGCGAAGCTCGACGGCGTGGCCTTGATGGGTGCGGCGCTATGTTGGGCTGCCTGGCTCATAGTTATGCGGGCTCCGCGAGGCCTTCAGGGGCGGTAGATCGAGATGCCGTGGAGGTCACGGCGACCGGCTCCGCGCCGTCCCAGGCGATGAGCAGCATGGAGAACCACACGCCCCACAACATGGCTGCGCCACCGAAGTGGGCGACCGCGACCGGGGTACTGCGGAAACTGACGATGGTCCACAAGCCGAGCGCCACCTGCATGGCGACCAGCACCGGCGCGGCCATGGCGAGCCGGCGCAGGACCTTGGACTGCTTTACCTGGCGCAGCACAGCGATGCTGGCGGCGATGACGATCAGCGCGACGATGAATCCAACCAGCCGGTGGATCATATTGGCGGCCAGGGGAACGGGCGCGTCACCACCGGGCAATATCGCTCCGTGGCAAAACGGAATGCTGTCGGAACAGGCCAGCGCGCCTTTGGTGTGGCGAACGATTCCGCCGATGAACACCTGCACGAACACGGCAGCGCTGGCGACGGTGATCCACGTGCGCGCGTTGCCAGGAATCGCAGACGCTGGCTTTTCCGCGCCCTGTTCTGCCGGCCGGGTGCGCCAGGCCAGGTAGATGAGCAGCGCGAAGTACAGCATTGCCGTCATTAGATGGGCCACGGAAACGGCGGTGGGCAGCTTGAAGTACACGGTGACTCCGCCCAGGGTGCCCTGTGCGCAGACCAAGAACAGCGCGCCAACGCCAAGCCAACGTAACTCTTTGCGACGCCGCCACAACATGACGGTTAGACAGATTTGCAGCATGCCCACGGTCATGGCGAACAAACGATGTCCATGCTCGTACAGCACCCCACCCTTCATGGGCGGGAACAACTGGCCGTGGCAAATGATGGTGGCTTCCGGGCACGCGAGGCTCGACTCGGTGGGGTTCACCGTGCCGCCGATCAGCAACAGGACGAATGTCGCGAAGACGGTAAGTTGTGCAAAGCGGTGTTCGAGCATCGTGCTACCCAGGGAGGGCGTAAAAGCGCCCACTTTGTAGCGGCGCCGTCTGGGGGTGTCAATAGCCTAGGCATGCGACAAAATGTCACTTGTTACGCGCGGTTCTGAGCTCTCGAGAAGCCTCATCAATGTCTGATGCTCAGGTGGTTTGTATCTATTGTTCCAACCTCCTACACTCGCCGAATCGCCGCTAACTCGGTGAAAACGATATGACTGCTCCCGCAAATTGGCCCGAACCGAGACCGCTTCACGAGCTTCGTGCTGCGGACCTGGGACAGGCTAACGTCGTGTTTTCCGACGGCAATTTCTCCTACCGGACGACCGGGGAGTACCTGAACAACGGTGGTATGGGAACCGTGTTCGTCATGGAGCGTGGGGTCAACGGGGCGGTCGAGGCGGTCGTCGGTAAGACGTTCCACTCCAAGTACCTGTATCAACTCCGCACTGACGAGATCACGCGGCGCGAACACGAAACCACCCTCAATGCGCTCAACAAGATCGGTGAGGTCAACCACCCGCACATCTTGCCGACGTATATCTCGTCCGAAATCGCTGACAACCACCTGTTCGTGACGCCGCGCAAGGCGGACACCTTGCTCGAGGTGGTCAAACAGGGTGGCGTCGGCAAGCGTCGTCGAGTCGAGCTGTTGCTGCAGACTCTCGAGGCCATGGAGGCGATGCACAACGCGCGGCTGGTGCATCGCGACTTCACCCTGCGCAACATTTTGCTCGACGCCAATTACGGCAACTCATTTCTGTTCGACTTCGATTTGGCGATGTCGCTCGACGACGTGGTGGGCCTGGACTACAAGACCCACTATCGCGGCCGCATCTTTGGCTCGCCCGGGTTCTCGGTCCCGCCGGAGATCCTCGACCCGTCGTTGATGGAGTGCGCGATCACCCACCGACTGGACATCTACGCGGTCGGCGGTGCCCTGTTCAATCTGTTCACCGATGTGTTGCCCTACGGTCAAACCGAAGACATGTGGGGCCTGCTCGTGCGCATCGCCGAAGGCGTCGTCGTCGGCAGCGATGTTCGCATCGACTACCCGCACGCGGTGCCCGAAGTGTTGCGCCCCGTGATCGAAACGTGTTTACAACGCGACCCTGGCAATCGCTACGGATCGCTGGGAAGCGTGATACGCGCCGTGCGAGACAGCCTGGATCAAATAGAAGAAGCCGAAGAAGCCACCGACGTGTTTCATTCCACGTTGCGAACGGCCAGCATCGACGCAGATACGCGGCTCAACGAAGTACACTCTGCGAGCCGCGACCGCTCGGTATCGCGACTCGAGCTCAACACCCTCGACGTGTCGTTGATGCGCTACGGCTACCAGATCGAGGAAGCCCTGGGTCGCGTCAAGGGCCACGCGATTTTCAAGGTCGTGCCGGACCCCGAGATGCTGGCGATGGGCAGCTTCCCGGACGAAAACACATTCCCCAAGATCGTCACGGTTCAGGACCTCAACGACCATGAAGACGAGCAGCAAGTGCTCGACCACTGGTTCGGCCGATTCCTACCGGTGTTGCATCAGGCCCGACGCGGCTTGATGACGACACTGTACAAGGCGGTGTTCGACGAGAACTCCCACCGCTTGTTCCTGTTCAGCGAATTCGTCGGTGACCCGCGGTTCGGCAGCCAGCTGGACGACCACGACCTGAGCCTGCGCGAAGCTCTCGGCTTGGGCTACCTGGTTGCGCGCCAAGTCAGCAGGCTGCACGCCCAGGGCATCGCCCACAACAACGTGCAAGCCTCGTCGCTGCTGCTCAAAGGCCTT
>SPJJ01001305.1_pt1 | contig 19761 bp, 14 predicted proteins | sample 3741741 | NCBI WGS metagenome assembly SPJJ01 (sample SAMN10925908, study PRJNA522277) | cold seep metagenome | isolation source: Elba SIP-enriched marine methane seep metagenome, extraction at timepoint T1 | place: Italy: coast of Elba, Mediterranean Sea | collected 2014-05 | reverse complement strand
GGCCGAGCGCCGGTCGCGCCGGCAGGTCCGGTGGCCCCGGTGAGGCCGCGTAGGCCCTGCGGTCCCTGGGCACCCGTGGCGCCCTGTGGGCCCGTCGCGCCGCGCGCCCCGGGGGCGCCGGCCGCACCCGTCAGCCCCCGCGTGCCCTGGGGCCCGGTGGCTCCGGTGGCTCCGGTGAGGCCGCGTAGGCCCTGTGGTCCCTGCGCACCCGCAGCCCCGGTGGCTCCGGTGAGGCCTCGCGTTCCTTGGGGGCCGGTCGCGCCCGCTGGGCCGATGGCACCCGCAGGTCCGGCCACGCCGCGCGCTCCTGTGGGGCCCGCGGGCCCGATCGCACCGGCGGGTCCGGTGGCTCCGGCAGCTCCCGTAGGTCCGGCGGGTCCTGCAGGTCCGATGGGCCCTGTGGCCCCCTGAGGCCCGGCGGCTCCCGTGGGCCCTGCAGGTCCGGTTGCGCCGTCGGCACCGGCAGGCCCGGTTGCGCCATCGGCGCCATCAACGCCGTCGGCGCCTGCGGGCCCAGGGGGTCCTGCAGGGCCAATCTCGCCGCCATCTGCAGATAAGGCCCGCACTGCGAAGGGCACGAAGCCGACCTTGAAACGCGGCGCTAACTCGAGGTCTTCGCCGATGATCGTGACACCGATGTACAGCTCGCTGCCCCCGAAGAGCGCGGTATCCAGCGCGTTCGTCTCACCGATGTTCAAAAAGAAGTAGCCGTCCACGGGCGCGACGCCCGTATGCGTCTCCTCGAAGATGGCCGTCACACCATCGGCGCTATCATACAGGCGCACCACGGCGTCGAAAGGCGCCGTGATGGGCATGTCCTGGGCATCGGTGAGGAAGCCCTCAAAGGGCAACTGCACTTGCGCAGAGGCAAGAGCGGGCGCAAAGAGCGCCGCGGTCATGATTGAGAGTGTGGTCCAACGCATTGTGATCTTCATTTCTTAGGGCGTAACGGCCTGAGTGCCGCCGGGTACAACGCCACCGCGCAAGCGGTGTGCAGGGCTGGTTGCAGGTAGGGGCGAGCTGGGCCGTAGGCCCCCACGCAGGTTGTGTTCGGGGCTGCCGGCGGTTCCGGCCGCGGGTGTCAGGTGCAAGGCCTTGAGGCGAAGTCCGGGCTCCACGACCCCGGCGTCCGCAGGGCCGCCGTCGACGGGCACCTCCGCGTCCGGCTGGGCTTGGGCATCCGGGTGCACCCCCGAGTCATCCGGCGCAGTTGTAGAGTCCGGAGGGCCGGCGTCCGGCCCAAAGCCAGCGTCCGGCGCGGCGACCGGGTCCGCACAGGCGGCCACAGTGAGGAACAGGGCCGTGGCGATGAGCCGGGGCCATTGTCGTGAGCGGGTCACCGCAGAGTAGTGGCCTGGTTATCGGCAGGGTGACAACGCAGCCGCCGATTATCCAAGGATCTCGGTGGTATGTGTGCGCTAGGCCACACGGATCTTCGCCGCAGTGAAGCATCCGCCGCAATTGTGAAAGTGAAGCGGCAGCAACCGTAGACCGAAGCGCTCGTCGGTCCGTTAGCAGCCTCCATGACACCCGCACTTCTTCGCCGCGCCGGCCTCTTGACGGCCGGCCTGCTCCTCGCGGCCACGCCGCGACCCGCCCAGGCTCGGGTCAAGCTGCTCACGCTGCCCGTGCGCAGTGCGGTCGAGATTCACCTTGAGCAGCCCGGCTCCACCTTGGTTGAGGAGGAGCGGCTGGTGCCCCTGGTCAAAGGCAAGAATCAGGTCGACTTCTCATGGGCCAATACGCGCATCGACCCCGCCACGATCGTCTTTCGTGTGCTCGCCGAGAGCGGCGGGGTGCAGGCACGGGTGATCTCCGTGAGCTACCCGCCCAATGAACAGGCCCTTGTCTGGTCGGTCTATGCCCCGTCGGCAGGTGCCGCCCGGGTGCGCATCAGCTACCTGTTGGGCGGCCTCGGTCGAAGCTACAGCTATCGCGCCGTGACCTCCGCCGACGAGAGCACGCTCACCCTGCGCCGGTACCTGCGGCTCAGTAACCAGGCGAACGAAGGCTTCGAGCAGGCCACCTTGCGCATGGAGGATGGTCGCAAGGTCGATACTCCCGTGCAACTCAATCAGACCCGAAAGGTCTTGGTGGATCGCTACCCCGAGGTCCCCGTGCGCAAGACCTATACTGCTGACCTCGGCGCCTATGGCTACCTTGACGCAGCGGAGAAGAAGCTGCGCGTGCCCATGCACTACGTGCTGCAGAACAGCCCGAAGTATAGGCTCGGCAAGGCGCCGCTGCCGGCGGGTAAGGTCCGGATCTTTCAGACCGACTCCCGCGGTACAGAGGCTTTTCTTGGAGAAGACTGGGGCGGCTTTACGCCCATTGGCGACGAGATGCGCCTGTATCTCGGGGTCGCCCAAGACGTGGTGGTTCGCCGTCACATCGAGTCTCGCAAGAACCACACTGTGCAGGGCAGCCTGCGTCATGTTGAGGTGGTGATTCGCTACGAGGTTGAAAATTTCAAGGCAGCATCGGTGCGCCTCGACGTCGTCGAGTCCATCGCGAAGCTGCGTACGGAGTTGGGTCTGCGTGCCGGGTTGCAGCCTGAGATCAGCTTCGACAAGCGCAGCACCTTCAAGGGGCCATTTGTTGACGAGGCCTCCGGACTCACGGAGATCCGCATGCACAAGGACCTTCGCGGCCGCCGCGGGGATAAGGCTCCCAAGCACGTTGAGCGTCTTCACCTGACGTTTCGGAATGAGTGGTAGGCGATGACGATCATGACCAAGACTATCTGTATCTCTATGCTCGCGCTCACGATGGGCGCCACTTCGGCCCGCGCTCAGAACGTCGACCTGTCGACCCTGCCGGCGCGATCGAGTGTGCAGCTGACTATCTACAACTCGGAAGACCTGACGCTCGTCCGTGAGACCCGGCGGGTCTCATTCAGCGAGGGGGCAAACGTCTTGCAGTTCTCCTGGTCCGGGACCCGAATCGACCCCTCGTCGGTGCAGTTGAGGTTCCTAAGCCACCAAAGCGACCTCGAGCTGGTCGATACGATGTTCCCGCACCAAAAGCCGCAGATGCTCTACTGGAACATCGCGTCCGAGCGCACGGGCGATGCGGTGGTTGAGGTGAGCTACTTCACCGCCGGCATCTCATGGGCCGCCGACTATCAAATGGTGACCAATGATGAGGACCAGACGCTCAAGGTTCAGTCCTTCGTACGCATCAATAATCAGTCTGGCGAGGACTATGAACGCGCGAAGGTTCGCCTGGTCGTCGGCTCGCTGAACCTCGTGCAGCGCATCGCTGATCTCGCCGGAGTGTCCGTAGCTCAGGTTGAGGACCTGGCCGACGAAGCCGCGAAAGACTTTAAGATCAAGGCTGCGCGCCGGGTCATGGAGTCTGATAGTCTAGCCCGCCGGCCCACCGCGACATCCGTGCGTCGGCCCAAGGTCGTCAAAAAGGAGTCCTTGAGCGAGTACTATCTCTTCACCGTCGAGGGCAGTGAGACGGTGCCCAGCGGCTGGTCGAAGCGCCTGCGCAGCTTTGAGGCTAAGTCCGTGCCCTTCGAGTACGTGCACCGCTACCGGCCCGCTCAGTATGGCGCTGAGCTCGTGCGTTTGGTGGTTACCAAGAATACTAAGGCTTCAAAGTTGGGTAAGGCTCCGTGGCCCGATGGGGTGGTCCGCGTCTTTTCAGAGCAGGGCGGAGATAGCCTCGCGTACCGGGGTCAGCAGAAGATCGCCTATGTGCCCGTCGGAGAGGATGTCGAGATCTTATTGGGACCCGACCGCAACGTGACCTTCGAGTTGGTTCGAACCGGCGCCTGGCGGGATCACTTCGAGTTTCACAATACTTCGGTCGTGGGCTGGGATGAGCACGTGACCTACGCGCAGCGGGTGCGCAACTTCTCTTCTCGTCCCCTGCAGATTGAGGTGCGCCGAGCCTTCAATGGGCAAGCCGAGTTGCGCGCCTCTGGTGCCGTCAAGGTCCATGATGTGCACACCGCCGAGTTTCGCATCGAGGTCGCACCGCACAGCGATTCGGCCCAGTCCTTCTCGGTGAGCACCAGGGCCGGGCGCCGCGCCCGGCAGAACGCTCTGACGGTGCTTCAGCAGGCTCCGGCGACGAGGCCTTCCCCGTCGTTCTAAGGGTAGTTGGTTCTAGGTGGCCGTTTTGGTCGTATAGGGTCGCCAGCGAATCCTATTATCGCTCAATACGTCTCGCTACGTAGGGTGATGTCAGAGATCGAGCCAGCACGAAACAGTCCGCAGTGACGCGACGTGTGTGTCGCTCAAGGTGGCGGTGCGCAAACCGACCAGTGTCCCCAAGCGTGTGATTCGAGGCTGCAACCTCGGACAAATTACGTCGCGCTGGGTCTCGGTACCCGGCCGTACGAGGGGATCGACAGATGCGTAAACCACTACTCTTGGGGCTCGCCACCATCGCGGTGGCCACGGCGGCGTGCGGTATCAGCGATGAGGACCGCTGCTCAGACGGCCAGACATACGTGGCCGAGCGTGGGATCTGCCAATTGCCACCCGTGATGCCCCAGGACTCCGGGGTTGTGGCAACGAGCACCCAGACTGACGCGGGTGCCAGCGGCGGAAGCGGCTTGGGCACCTCCTGTGCCGCCGACGCGGACTGCGCCGGTCTGAGCGCTGACTACTGCCTGCTCAACCCTCAGGCCCCCTCCGACCCTGGAATCTGCACGCTTCAGAACTGCGCCGCAGCCGCAGACTGTGCCACCCCGGGCTTCGCGTGCTGTGACTGCGCCGGTGTGGCGCTGGTGTCTTGGCCCGCCGCGCTGTGCGTGCCGGACGCCAATGCAACGAGCGTCAGCGGGTTGGGATGTTCTTGCTCCTAAGGGCTCCGGCTCAAGGCAAGAACGGAGACGAATTGGAGCCATGGTCATGATCAAAACTACGACCCTACTATCCCTTTGCGTGCTGACCTGCTCAGCGAACGCTTTAGCACAGGACGCCGCAGAGCAAGTGAGCGCAGAGCCCGAGATTGCGCAAGTTAACCCCAGGGTCGCGCAACAGCTTAAGCAGCTTGAAGCCCTGATTGCAGCCCAGCAGAAGCGCCTTGAGGTCCTGGAGAAATCGGGGGAGGCCGCCACTGAGCGAGCCGCTTCCCTGCAAACTCAGGTCCAGGCAGCGGAGGAAGAGCGCCAAGACCTGATGATGCAGGTCATGGAAGCTCAGAACGATACCGATGCTAAGACGTTCGAGATCTTCGGATTCATGGATAGTTCATTTGCCTACTATGCGGCGGGTGAGAACGACCTGGTGAAGACCTTCGTGATCCCTGAGTCGACGTTTGTCACCAGCAACGTCAACCTCTACTTTAAGAGTCAACTCACTTCGAAGCTGTCGACATTGATCGAGACTCGCTTCACTTTTCAGCCCAACGGTGAAGAGACCTTACCCACTCAGGCGTATATTGGCGATACGCCGTTGCCGCTCTCCGGGAGCTATATCCGCGAGGATACCACCGTTACAGACCCTCTGACGGCGGCAAGCTTCCAGCTCGGCGGTGTCATGATCGAGCGGGCTCACATCGACTACAAGGCGTTTGAGTGGCTAGGCATACGACTGGGGCGTTGGCTGACGCCCTACGGAATCTGGAATGTCGACCATGGCTCGCCTGTATTGCTGGGCACATCGCTGCCGCAGCTGGTTTCGACTCAGCAGGTCCCAAACAACCAGACCGGCATACAGCTCTTCGGTCGTATCTTCCCCTCGGATATCGCCCGGCTGGACTATGCGTTGACGCTGTCTAATGGCCGTGGTCCCACGAGCAACGTCTACGATCTCGACTCCAATAAGGCGCTCGGTCTGCGGGCCAAGCTCTATCTTCGCCTCGGCGATTTCAAGGCGGAGGCAGGTGTCTATGGCTACTACGGCAAGTACACGGACGCGATGCGCCAGATCGAGATTCGAGCCAGCCCTGATCTCACCGTAGACTTCGACGCAGAGACTCCCATTGGCTCAAGGATTGTGACTACGAGTGAGTACGATGAACTCGTGATGCTCGCGGACTTCTCGGTATCTGGCTACGGTTTTCGGCTCTTTGGTGAGGGCGTCTGGCGTCGGGTCGACTATAAGGTACGTCCCAGTCAGGACGCGACCATCTACCTCGTCGAGGGAGGGACTCTAGGTGGGAGTGCGCTCGCGCCAAACTTCATTAGCAAGGGCGGCTACCTCATGCTCAGCTACGACGTTCCGGCGGACTTCATTCAGGAAGGAGTCTTCTTTCGCCCCTACGTCGGAATTGAGCACATCGCCCAGAACGACGCCACGGACGCGTTCAACTATACTCTGTATCGAATGGGTCTGAATATGCACCCGAACCCCTTCATGGTGTGGAAGTTCCACGCTATCAACTTCCAGCCCGTGCGCAAGGATGTCTTTGGCACCTTCTGGGGCCTTACGACCCAGGTCGCGGTCTCGTTCTAGAAAGGGGAATGCTGTGAGAGCTTTGACAAAGAAGACCCTCAAGATCTGCCTCATGACTGCGGTCATAGTGAGTGCGTCCGCCGCGCACACCTCCGCCTGGGCGGAGAGTCCCGACGACATACTGGTTATTGCGAACAAGGCTGTGAAGGCCGGCTCTCTCTCGGCTGCAGATGTTCGGCGCCTCTTTCTGAAAGAGTCGGACCGGGCAGGCGGCGCACAGGTCATTGTTATCAATAGTAAGAACGCCGCCCTGCGCGACGCCTTTCGCGCCAAGGCTCTGAAAATGAGCGCATCGGAAGAGGAAAAGTACTGGCAGGACCAGAAGGTGAGGAGCGGGCTATCAAAGCCATCAGCCTTCGCCAACTCGATCAAAGCCGTGTTCTCCGTTAAAAAGGGCATCGGGTACTGCTTTCGCAAGGACTACAAGGATGGGCTTGCGAAAGTCGTGCTCGCGCTTTGATAAGATAGGAAGACCCAATGAAGCTCAGACATAAAACGGCGATCGGCCTGCTTGCGGTACTCGGAGCGATGGCTGCTCTATACTTTGTGCTTCTCGGAGTTCTCTTTGATCGGACTTATGAAATCCTGTCGGATTCTATGCAGGCGCGGGCACGAGCTAACGCTGGTACCCTGGCCGGGGCACTGCCCTTTGCGATCGCAACGGAGGACAAGGCGGATGCCCTGGCTCGGTTGAAGGAGCTACAGGAGGGTAGCACCGCAACCGAGAGCGTGGCAGTGCTTACCCCGTCAGGCGCCATCTTCGCATCTGTAGGGCAGTTTGAGGTAGAGGCGTTCGAGGGAAAGCTCGAGGCCACGAAGCCGATGGCCCAGGTAGATGGAGATCGAGTGGTCTCTATTGTTCCGATTCTCCAGGAGGGAGAAGTGTTGGGGCGCGTTGTCTATACGGAGTCGATGGACGAGTTCCTTTCAGTACGCCGCCGCCTTCTGACGGTCGCGATCGTTCTCTTTGTCATCGGGCTTATTGCGATCGCCATTGCCGGGCACTTGCTCATGGGAAGGATCTTAGTTGGGCGAGTGCAGCTTCTGTCATCAAGGTTTCAGGATCTCGCTCACGGCGATAAGGACCTGACCTTCCGCATTCCCTCGGAGTCGGACGACGAGATAGGCGAGCTGTCGTCGAATTTCAACCTATTCGTCGAACAGGTTCAGGCGATCATTCGAGATATATCTTCGACCTCTAACTCCCTGCGCGAATCTTCGGAGTCCCTGTCCGATACCTCCAGGTCAATGACAAGTCAGGCGGGGGACATGCAAGGCCAGTCGCGCTCAGCGACTGCGACGATCGATGATGTATCAAGCAGCGTGGATCGTGTGGCTGCGACCTTCAAGGGTGCCGCCGCTGAACTCTCAACAGTGGCAGGAAGCGCGGAGATGATCTCAAGCCATGTGGGCGGCGCCGCCGCTGAAACCGAGCAGATGGCAGCAAACCTGCAAACCGTGGCGAGGGCCGTGGACCAGCTTCAAGAGGCACCGCGAGAGATCGCCAGCAACTGTGGCAAGGCGGCGCACGTCAGCGCGCAGAGTCAGTCACGGAGCGCCGCTGCCAATGAAGAGATGCAGAAATTGGGCAAGACGGCGCAGGAGACTGAGAAGATCGTCAAGATGATCCGAGACATCGCGGACCAGACAAATCTGTTGGCCCTGAACGCGACCATTGAGGCCGCGAGCGCCGGAGAGGCGGGTCGTGGTTTTGCGGTGGTTGCAAGCGAGGTCAAGGAGCTTGCAAGTCAAACTGCGAAGGCGACTGAGGAGATTTCGAAGCAGATCAGCGACATCCAGCGCGACGCGGCGGACTCTGCTCAGGTCATCGCTCAGGTGGCGGAGCATAGTGAAGAGGTCAACCACCTCACCCAGGTGATCGCCGCCGCCGCCGAGCAGCAGACCAGTACACTGTCGGCCGTGACTGGCCAGATCAGCGAGACGGCCGAAGGCGCAGCTCGAACTTCTAAGGGTGTACAGGAGGCGTCCGAGACCCTTGATACGGTCTCAAGCGGAGTAACGAATGTTTCTACAATGATTACGGAAATCGCCGAGTCTACACGGACGATGGCCTCGTCGAGCACGCGGGCCAAAGGCCAAGTCGATGGGCTCAACTCGTCAGCGAGCACGACGGCCAAGGCTGCAGATCTTGTGCAAAGCTCTTCGCGAACGGTTCGCGAACTGGCGGCCAGCCTACAGTCCGTGGTCAGCCAATTTCATATCTGAGTGCGCCAATGGAATAACCGGGTCGGCTCGGGCCCGCGGCGATAGCCTCTGGCCGCTGGTTCTACGGCTGAACTGCCTAGATGCCGTCCCTCTTGTCCCTGAGGTGCGTCCCTCACTCAAATGTGAGCGCGAAGCTCGCACTTATCGTGAGGCCACGGCGATAGCTGCGCCAGACCTCGTCGCCCTGCTTCCAAGTGAGCTTGGGGTTGACCAGGTTCGAGCCGTTGAGGCGCAGCTGACCGCGAGTGAGATCATTTTCCCACATGCGCCACGTCCAAGTGACATCGAGGCTGGGTACCGGCTGCAGGAAAATATCCGGTTGGCCCTGGATTCCAGCACGGTGTAGGCGCTTGCCGATCTGGTTGAAGGCGAGGGTGATGTCGTGGTCCTCACCTTGGTAGCCCGCCTGAGCGTTGAATGCGTAGACCGCCTGACCATCCAGCGGGCGCTGGGCGTTGGTATCGACACCCGCCGATGACAAGGTGACCTGCGAGTTGAGAATGGCGAGGTTGCCCAGTACGTAGAGGTGCTCAATCCACTCGGGGCCGCCCACCCACTCCCGCAGGTGCGCAAACTCAAAGCGACCGCCGACCTCGATCCCGAGCACCCGGGCCGCGTCCGCGTTTTGGAATGTGCCCAGAGGGTCGGAGCCCCCAACCTGGGTGAAGGTTCGCTCGATGGGGTCGGTATAGCCCTTCCAGAACCCTCCGAACGTCACGGATTCGGTGGGGGTGGGGTACCACTCCCAGCGAAGATCCACGCCGTCAATGGTGGCGGGTTTGAGATCCACGTCTCCCACAAAACCCTCGCCACTGTCCGGGTCAAAGAAGCGGGCCTCCGATAGCTCGTTGAGGTTGGGACGAGATGTGGTGCGTCCGTAGGAGGCGCGGACCTGCATCGCGTCCGTTGCGAACCACGTGCCTGAGACCGAGGGCAGGATAGGTTGTTGGGTGAAGCCGCCCGTCTCGGCCGACTCATCGTCCGGAGATAGCTGGAAGGTGGTGACCTCCATATCGGCGTGCTCGTAGCGCACTCCGCTGACCAAGCGGAAGTAGTCGGAGAAGCGAAGGTCGGCGAGGGCGTAGGCACCGATAACGGTCAGGTGACCCACCGAGTCGTCTCGGAAGGAGCGGGAGGCATCGCCGAAGTCCAAGGTCACGCCGGACTGTGCGGGATCGTAGAGCACCTCCGGGTTGGTCTCCGACAAATCTGCACCACTTTCGTCCGCGACAAAATAGCGAAAGACACGAGTGGCAGAGTCGCGGTTTTGAAAGGTCCCAGCCACACCGGCTTTGGCCTCAAGTCCCAGCCAGTTCTTCTCGGGGTCGATAATAGGGAAGGTCAGGTCGAGCCCGAAGCTCATCAAAGTATCGTCGACGGTGCTCGACTCACGCTCCACACCATTGCCAAAGACGAAGTAGTCCCCATTGAGGGGCTCCAGATCGATGTACTGGTAGGCACGACGGTCCGGTGCATCGCGGTTGGCCAATGAGACCATGCCGCGTGCGTCAATTCGCATGAAGCCCAGATCGCTGGTTGCCGTGAGCTGCTGGGCGATGAGTTGTCGCTCAATCCAGCTCAGTACGGTCTCTCGGACATCGCCATTATCGCTGCGGCGCAGGAACCCAGTGGTGACCTCGGCGCGGCGCTGGGTGAGGTGCGCGTAGAAGGTATTGCTCGCAAGCACGAGCTTGTCCCACTCCGCATTGACCGTGAGCAACCCGCCAATATTCGAGTTGAAGTCTGTCCGGCGCTGGATGAAGTCATTACGCAGCCGAAGCTCGTCGCCCGATTTTGCGTAGGTTCGTTGCACGCGCTCTTGATCCGTCCAAGAGGCCCCCCACTTGAGCGAAGCAATAGCGCCGAGCCGACCATCCGCAAAGATGTCCATCGAATCGCCACCTGTGAGCGTAATGCCAAATCCAGGGGGCAGGGTGCCCTTGTCGACATTATAGATATTGGTAAAGGTGCGGCCGAGCTGCTCTTCCTCCGCCTCTGGCAGCTCATCGAGAGAGCCTACATCGCGCAATGCATCTTGCACGGGGCCTGGCGCCGCGCGGGTACCATCGTCGAAGCCGAAGATGTCCGTCGAGCCGCCTTCATAGGTGAGGCCCGACTGAAACGTGGACTGCGAGTTGATGGACGTCGATAGCGAGGCGGCAAAGAATCCCTCGCGAGGGATGCCGCGGGTCTTGAGCTCTACCAGGCCGGCTCCAAACTCACCCGGCTTGTCGGCGGAATAGCTCTTCTGCACCGCAATGCCCGACAGCACACCCGTCGGGAAGAGATCCAACGGAACCACCCTCAACAAGGGTTCTGGGCTGGGCAGTGGAGAGCCATTCCAAAGCGTATACGTGTAGCGATAGGGCTGTCCGCGCACCAGCACATACTTGCCTTGGTCGATGGTCAGGCCCGTCACGCGTTGCAAGGCCTCGGCCGCGTCACTATCGCCGGTGGCGGCCATCTGCTCGGCGCCCAGGACCTCGCTCACCGCCGAGGTGCTGCGCTGCTGTTCGATCGTGGACGCGATGCTGCCCTCCACGTAGGGCGCGCTCACGACATAATCGGACAGCTGGATGCCCGCGGGGGTGAGCTCGATCGTGACGGTGACTTCTTTGCCTGGAATCACCCGCAAGTTGTCCTTCGTCTGCGTGGCAAAGTCGGGGTGCACCACCGACATGGAGTACAGCCGCGGGGCGAGCTCGACCGCGAAACGGCCCTCGCTGTCCGTCTTGGCCTGTGCGGAGCTACCACTGAAGAAGATACGCGCGCCTTTGACGGGCGTATCGCCCTCGACTGAGCGGATGGTGCCCACCAGAGCGCCGGGCGGCTGAGCTTGGGCGACGATATCAGAGGTCTGCGCCGGGTCCGGTGAGGCCTTATTTCGTTCGCCGGCGATGACGGAGCGCTGGGCCGAGCTTTCGATGTCGAGGGCGGGTTTTTGGCCCGGGCGAAGCGTGACGATGACTCGCACGATCTCGTCTGCATCGGTGAGCAGATCGAGATCCAGCACGAGCTCCTCTTTGCGATGAAGGGTGACGTGCAGGCGACCTGAGGGGATGAGGATCGAAATGGCCCCTGCTTCGTCGGTCCTGCCTTGGGTGACACCCTCGGTGCGCAGCTCAAGGTTGGGTTGGGGCAGCCCGTCCTCGAACACCACCATGTCGAAGGATGTCTCGGCCGATGTAGAGCTGGAGGTCTCGGGGGTCACGCCCGCGAGCAACAAAAGGAGAATGGCCGGATTCATGATGACTTTGTGGGAAGACTCAAAGTGGCCTCAGCAACGCCAGCGCTCGTCCTTACAGTCGAGCATGGCCTTTCTGAGGTCGGTGGCTTGGCGGAAGATCTGCGGATCGGACAGGCCCTCAAGCAGCTTTTCGGCCTGTTCGTAGTTTCGGGTCTTGAAGTGTGCGTAGGCCACCGCGTAGCGGATGCCATCATCTTGTAATAGGCGCACACGCCTGAGGTCCTTCTCCATGGCCGCGACCATTTCATACCGGCGCAACTCAAGCAGGATAGACAGACGTTGCCGAAGACGCTGAGTGCTTTCCGCGACGCGCGCGTTCAGCGCGAGCGCGCGAAAGAGCGTGTCAGACTTACGAAATAGCTCGGCCGCTTCGACGAGCAGTTCGTCGGAAGCTGTGAACATCGACGCCCTCTCTAGTAGTTCGGCGGCGGCGCGGTACTTTGACTGTCCTGCGTAGATCTTGCTCAGGGCGGCGGCCACTGCGACCTGCCGCGGAAAGCTCAGGCGGGCCAGCTCTAGGAAGCGAAGCGCCTCGTCGACACTGCCCGAGCGGAACAGGGCCTGTCCGATCCCAAGATAGTCCTCGTACGAGGCGTCCGTGCGCTCCAGGTACACGCGACCGAGTTGGGCCGCTGCAGCGTAGAGCTTTTGGTCGATGGCGTAGTAGACCTTACGGCGCAGCAGCTCATGATAGTCGGGGTGCTGGCGCAGACCCTCATTGATAATCTGCCAGGCTTCGTCGACCGCTTCGAGCTTCCATGCGGCCTCAGCGCGCATCGCGAAGGTGGATGGAATCGTCGCAGCCTTATCCGGCGAACGAGCGAAGGCCCGCAGCGCTCGATCATACTCTTTTGAGTAGAAGTATGCCTGCCCAAGATAGATGGGCACGATCGGCGCATCCTGCCCGTGCTTGATCGCGGCCTCAAGGTCAACGGCAGCCTGATTGAACAAGGATAGGTTTAGCCGGACCAGGCCCCGCAGCAGGTGAAAGCGCCCATGGTCAAGTTCCTCATCCTCCAGGTCGACCTGCGCGAGGATATTCGACTCGCGTTCATACTTAGCGTCGCGCACCAGCAATGTGGCGAGGTCGAGATAGTCGACCTCCTGGGCATCTTCGTCCTTGGCCGAGGCCACGCCCGTGCCGAGCACGGTGAGGGCGACGATCATAGTGGTGAGCACACGCATCATCGTCCCTGCAACTCGAATCGGACCTTTTGTCGAATCCACAGGCTTACCGCCTCTCCCTTGTATGTTGCGGGCTCGAAGCGCCACTGCCGGATGCCTTCCAGGGCGGCTTGGTCGAAGACGCCAGGAGGCCTGGACTCAATCACCTTCACGCGTTCGATGTTGCCCGTCTTGTTGACCAGGACGCTGAGTACGACATGGCCCTCGATGCCCTTGTCCTGGAGCTTCTTTGGGAACTGCATCGGCGCCTGCTGCACAGGCCGCGGCGGGCTGTCGACGGTTTCTGAGGTGTGCACAACCTCTTTGTCCGTCGTCAGCAGGTCACTGGCGTCGGCGCCGAGGTCCTGAAAGCCGAGGCCGGGCAGGTCGAACTCGATGCCGCCGAGGCCTGAGCCCAGGGCCGCAAGAGCCGGCCGAGGAGGGGCCTTGGGCGTGGTTCGTGGCTTGGGACGTGGCTTGGGCGCGGCCTGCTTTGGTTTGGGCTTTGGGGCCTGCTTCACCTCGATCGCTGCGGCCCGCTCAACTGCGTTTCGCTCCGGAGGCTGAGACATCTCATTCATACCCACCACGATGCCGAGCACCATCGTTGAACCCAGGAGCATCGCCACTGTGCCGAAGGCATAGTGGCGAATCCCCGAGGATAATGTGGGTTGCGAGGTGCTCATCCGCCGGCCTCAAAGTCAGTGGCTACACCCACATCTGTGGCGCCCGCGAGGCGCGCCTGATCCACCACCTCAATGAGTTTGCGAGAGGGCACATTCTCATCGGTAATGACGAGCACCGGGTCATCGCCACTTCCGGTCTCTAGGCGGTCCTTCACGCGGCTTTGGATCATCCAGGGGCGGATCGCTTGCCCATCCATGTAGGTATTGCCGTCACTCGAGATGAAGATACGGATGGCCTTTGTGGACGAGCGTGTCGCCGAGGAGGCCTTCGGACGGTTGATGTCCAGATCCATGTCCTTTTGGAAGGTGGTGCTGACCATGAAGAAGATCAGCAGGATGAAGACCATGTCGATGAGGGGCGAGATGTCGATGCCCGCCTCTTCCTCGGTACGCCTCTGCCGCTTCATGCTGTGGCCTCCTTTGTTGAAGAGCCACCGACGAGCAGGTTCTTAATCTCCTCGATCTGGCTCTCAAGCAGGCGCTGCCGGCGATCCAGCAATCCTCGAACAACGAGCCCGGGGATCGCTACCACGAGTCCGAACTGGGTCGTCAACAGGGCCTGCGAAATTCCGCCCGCGATGCCCCCGGATTGGGAGTACAGGGTCATGTCTCCCAGAGAGGCGAAGGTCTCGATCATGCCGGAGACAGTGCCGAGCAGGCCGAGCAGGGGGGCCACGGCTACGATGGCTCCGGTGAGCGCTCGATAACGCGATAACTCCTCCTGGATCGGGCCGATGCGATCATCGAGTCGGTCTCGCAGAAATGCCGCGCCTCGCGCCGCCTCCTGCACTCCGATAGAGACAGCGCGCTCCACGGGACTTCGAATACTTGGTAGTTTGCCGGCCCGGATCCGCTTGAGCAGCGCCCGGGGCTCCAAGCCGGCACCCGTTCGCAGCACCGACAGCCTGAAACCCAGGCCGAACCACAAGGCCATTGTCGCGAGGACCAAGGGCGGCATCACATAGCCGCCCATCACCATATACTTAATGAAGGCAGTGAAGACGGCATCCATGGGCCTAGACTCCCAAATCCGAGGCTGGCGCCAGATTCACCGGAGCCCCGTGCGGCATCGCTTCGCCGGAGTTCGCTTCGAACTCGGGGCTGCCATCGCGGTGTGCATTGAGTACGCGCAGCACCACCCGCTCTGCCTCCGCCTCGATGCGGTCTGCCCAACTCTTGAGCAAGTTACCGATGAGTAGGGTGGGGATGGCGACGATCAGGCCGAGCTCGGTGGTGACCAGCGCGGTCGAGATGCCGCCCGACAGCATCTTCGGATCTCCGGTGCCAAACTTTGTGATGATGTCGAAGGTCGAGATCATGCCAGTCACGGTACCGAGCAGTCCGAGCAGCGGTGCCACGGCGGCGATCACCAAGATGATGGTGCCGAAGCGATGCAAGCGGCGGGCTTCGCCGAGCATGCTCTCGTTGACCACGTCCTCCACATCGTCGGCGCCCTGGCGCAGCGCGAGTAGCACGGAGGTGACCACCCGGCCCGCCGCGCCCTTCGCTGCGTCGGCAATCTCGATTGCGCGGTCGAGCCCGTGCTCCCGCACGACCTTTGCCAGCTCAGCCCCGAGGCTATCTGTATCGCTGCCCGCGCTCATCAAGAGCAGCGCGCGTAGGCCCGCCAGCAGCAGGCCCAAAACGCCCAGGGCCACGATGACCCAGGCGATGGCGCCGCCGCTGGCCACGTGCTCGATGACCGTCTCACCCGCGGTGTCGTCTACGGCGGCGTCGAGGGACTCGAACAGGAAGACAGGCAGGATTGCGGGACGCTCTCCGCGAACGAGACCGCGCACGATGGCGGTGGCTGGTTCGCGCCAAATCTTGAGCTTGCCACCACCCGCTGGGGCCAAGACGCCGGCCGCGTCATCGGAGACGCCGTAGGCCGCGACGCGCCCGAGGTCTACGATCTTGCCTTCGGTCTTCGTGCCGTCGGCGCGGAAGTATACCCCCGTCCTTTCACGCACCGAGGAGACGGTCTTGAGCAAGGATATCGCGCTGCTGAAGCGTTGCTCCAGGAGCGCCGCCTTGTCGGCCCCCTCCGTGGCCTTGGGCGCCTCAAGCTGGTTATCGACCAGAGTCGTGCGCGACTGCTGCAGAGTGAGGTCGATGAGTTGTTGATCGTCGGCCGTAGATTGCGTGCCTTGTTCGGCGCGGACCAACTCCTCACGCAGGAGCTTATTGGACGCCTCCTTCGAAAGTAGTTCGGCCTCAAGACCGGTGATCTCAGTCTGCATGTGCCTGATGTCCTGCCCCGCCTGCTGCTCGACGCGTGCGAGGCGCTGCTCAAGCTGCTTCTTTTGGCCAGCGAGGAATGCGAACTCGCGCTTGTAGGCCTCGGAGAGGGTCACGTCGATCGGCAGTACAGCCTGCGGTTTGGTGGTCGCGTCGCCCCGGCCGCCCCCGGAGGCGTGGCCGCCCGGTGCCAGCTCCTGCGCGACCGCAGGTGACGCGATGAGACAGGTCGTCAATAGAACTTGCCACTTCATCGCTGCTCTCCTTGAAGGGGATTGGGTAGGTCAAAGTATCCGCTGCGAACCTGTCGCTCGAAGGCTGCGAAGAGCTCGCTCACAAGCTTGGTGTCGGGTCCGCTGACCGTCGTGAAGGTCCAGCCCTTGGCCCCCTGCTGGGCATAGCCAAAGCCGCCGTCGCCGGTGCGAAAGAACAGCATGACGAGGCCGATTCGCACGACGTCGGCCAGTTGCTCTTGTCCGCCGAGCGGGATGGTCTGGCGGAAGATGCCGCTGCCTCGGGACAGCCTCAGCTCGTCTTCCACAAAGCTCCAAAGCTGATTGAGCGCGCGGGGCGTACTCATGTCGCCCTTTTCGAGCTGCTTTCGGATGTCCTGTACCTCTGCGAGGCGCTGCTCCCGCGTGAAGGGCAGTGACGCGGAGACATAGGCTTGCAGGGTCTCGGTGGTCTGCAACGCGGTCGGTCGCAGCGCCTTCGACGCTTGGTCGATCTGCTCGGCCCGCGACCGGACCTCTGCGAGCTGACGACGCAGCTTCTTGGATTCAAGCTCTTGGCGCTGCACCTGGCCGTCGAGTTCGGCGCGGCGTTGGGCCATAGAGGTCATGCGGTTTCGGTGTTGTTGCTGGCGCGCTTCAATGTCGTCGTTGAGGGTCTCGACCTGCCCGCGCAGCTCGATGAGACGGTCCGCGAGCTTACGCAGGTCCGTGTCCTCGGCATGAGCGGCCACTGGAGCCAGAACGAGGCCCGCCACCAGCAGCGCGTGCATCAGCGATGTACCCCTTCGTGCAGGATAGGTTGCGTTGCGTTCCATGTTCATCTCCTGTGGCTTTGGATGCTCAAAGAGCGCCGCTCCCGAGTGGGAGCGACGCTCGGCCGGTGAGGCCCCGCGAGCGGGGCCACACCTGGACTCAATTCAAGCTCACTCGCTGTCGCTGTCGTCCACTAGAGCCTGCGGGGTGCAGTTGAAGACCATGTCTCGGTACTGCAGTGCCGCGGGCAGGGCGTCATCGATGTCGAGGCAACCGCCCACGAAGGCACCGCCGGACAACAGGTCGTCGGTGTACACCGAGCGGAAGACCTTGCCCCGCCAACCCTCACGGTGCAGCGCACCGAAAGTATCCTTGCTGGACTTGCCGGGGTTACCAAGGATCGTGATGTTCGCGATGTTGGGCGCGGTCTGGGGGGCCGCGTCAAAGTCGCCGCCGTTATTATCCGACTCAATCCCTGCGTCGCCGTTGGAGGAACCCATGCGAACGATAGCGAACTGGATAGTGCCCGTATAACCCTCGTCCATGTCGAGGCCGTCATCATCCGCACCCTGGCAGAGGAAATACTTGGCCGAGGCCGCGCCGCCGAACCACTCTACGCAGTCGTCCTCGGAACCGATGACCTGCACATACTCAATGGTGGTGCCGCTGCCGGCTGCCTCCAGGGTCAGGCCCTGGACCTCTTGGTCAGGACGGAACTCATAGCCGGACTCCGCAAGAATCACGTAGCGCACGGTGCCGCTGTCATCGCTGCTGTTGGTGCCGCCGAACCAGCGCTCCTGGTCCTGGGGGGCAGCCTCGGTGAGCAGCTCGCCATTGGCGTCGCCTGAGTTCTCCATGCCGAAGCCGGAGAGCACCAGACCACCCCAGCCGCCGCGGCCGGTGATGTCGCTGGGGTCACCCGTGATGACGTTGGCAGCCGTAGTGTCCGCCGCAACCGAGGCAAAGAGGATCGGCATCGCGGAGGTGCCATCCGCGTCGATCTTGGAACCGCGGGTGATGACCAATGCCGAGGCCGAGTCTTCAACCGCGTAGATCTGAGTGCCGGCTTCGATCTCGAGCGTAGCGCTCACGCTGGCCTGGCCGCCGGATAGTTGCGCGTCGCCGGTGCCCACGTTGATGGTTCCGTCGAGCACGAAGACGTGGCTGTTGGGCAGCATGGTATCGGCCTCGATGTCCCCGCTTATGACACAGACCGGGAACATCGCGCCAAAGACCGTGACCGTGCCGCCGTCTGCGAAGTCGGCATTGACCGTCGCACATGCGTTGGCCGTCGCGGCGGCGATGGTGCCGTCCATGATCTCCGCCTGAAGGGGGTGGTGATCCGAGCCAGGCAAGTTGCCATCGATTGCGCTGTTGATGGCGGCCCAGTCGGCCCACCAAGGCGTGGCTGCGGATGGATCAACCGCGCCGTAGAAGTCCGTGTTGTCGAAGCCCGAGGGCAACGCGGTGGAGGGCGCGGCGAGCGAGGTGCCGCTGATGTCGATGGCGAGGGTCTCGGTCACCTGAAGGCCCGTGCCATCTGCGAACTCGACCTGTCCGTTGTCCAGCGCCTGCTGCTGCAGGCTCGCGGTCGTGTTGTTATTCGAGTTGTTGTTGTTATTGGCGTCGTCGTCGCCGCCGCAGGCCATCGCGGCCAGGGTGAGCGCGCCGAGCGCAGTTGTGATGAACAGTTTTGTTGTACGCACGCCTAGTCTCCTGATGGATGGGTTCGCTGTCGCGGCAGTACCTAGCCACCCGATCGTGTAGGCGTCGATCGAACTTACGCCAACACTCCGGTGACGCGAGTGTGACGAGCATGCTCAGAATGAGCGGGGCGCGCCGTATGCCCCTAGATAGGGCGCACGACCCGAGTATCGTCCGTCATACTTGCAATTATCCAGCGGGCCCGGCGCTGCTCCGCTGAATCCCGGGTCTTGAGCACATCTATGAAAGTCGGCCCGAAGGTGTGCATGACACGGACATATGGGCAGACAACCGTGCGCGCCGCGTGGACCACTTTAGAACGCATGGCCTCGCGTGGCCCTCCAACCGGGCCTCATGACGGCTTGAAGCAGGCCGAACTCAGGAGCGATAGCGGGCCGTGTCTCGCTTGCAATGTGGACTGCGGATGCTCCTGCACACCTGCCGCTGCATGACGCTCTAGTATGGCAGCGGCCTTACAGGACCTTGTCTTGGGAGAGGTAGACGAGCCCCACCCCGGGCCGGACCTGTCGTTCGCAGGGGGGATTCAGCTCGATGTCCCCGTTATTGTTGTCCTTGAGGCCTACGACGGTGACGCCATGGGAGCGCCGAATTTCGTCTTGGACCTCCTCAAAGCTGCACGTGTTCTCAAGGGGGGAGTTACCCACGTAGATGCTCGCAGCCTCTGCAGACAGCACCTGCGCCAGGATCTGGCCAGAACCGGGCGCGGAGACGGAGTGGGCTACCATGGAAAAGCCCATGCGGGTGGTCTCGATGACCTCGCTGGCCCCGGCGGCGTACGCGTGCTCGACGTTCTCCTGATCCAGGATCTCAGCCGCGACGTGCAAGGGGGCCTTCCTTTGCGCCGTGGTCGCCTGCTTTTCCATGAATGAGCGCAAGGTGAAGAGCGTTAGCAAGGTCGTAGCATCCGCTTCCTGGATGCTCTTATTGCGTGCCGCCACTACAATCACGGATTGCGCAGAGGCGACCTTCACCTTCGCAAGTTCGCTTTCCCGAGTGGGCGTGCCGCGCACCCAGTTGAAGGCCTCAGGCACGCCCTCTTCGGGGCGGTCTGCGGGGGCAAATAAGAGCAGCTC
>SPJJ01011658.1_pt1 | contig 19862 bp, 20 predicted proteins | sample 3741741 | NCBI WGS metagenome assembly SPJJ01 (sample SAMN10925908, study PRJNA522277) | cold seep metagenome | isolation source: Elba SIP-enriched marine methane seep metagenome, extraction at timepoint T1 | place: Italy: coast of Elba, Mediterranean Sea | collected 2014-05 | reverse complement strand
TCAATTAAATCATTTTGAGCAGATTTTAAATAACTGGAAAGCTCAGTTAATGGAAGAAGTTGACCGCACTGTGACCCACATGCAGGATGATGCGGCGAACTTCCCTGACCCAAATGACCGAGCGACCCAGGAATCTGAATTCAGTCTTGAATTAAGAACCCGGGACAGAGAGCGAAAGCTAATCAAGAAAATAGACGATTCTCTGAAAGAACTTGAGTCTGGCGATTATGGTTTCTGTGAAACCTGCGGTATTGAAATCGGTATCCGTCGCCTTGAAGCCAGACCCACGGCAACGTTGTGTATAGATTGTAAAACGTTGGATGAAATCAGAGAAAAACAAATCGGTTGATTCGCCCCGTCTCTGCAACCTCTGATTATATTGGCCGGTTTGCGCCATCACCAACCGGCCCTCTCCACCTAGGCTCGCTTTTTACAGCTGTCGCCAGTTTCCTGGACGCTCGCAGTCATCAAGGCAAATGGCTGTTACGCATTGATGATATTGACACCCCCAGAAATATTGCACATGCCGACAGAACGATCCAAGACGATCTAAAACATTTTGGATTGCATTGGGATGATGAGGTTATTTACCAGTCGGAACAGCTTTCACATTATCGGCACGCATACACAACGTTGCTTAGCAAACAGCAATGCTATCGTTGTTATTGCAGTCGAAAGTCTCTACAAAGCACGCCGGTCTACCCTGGCACCTGCCGACAATTGGCTGAATTATCAAAAGATTATGCGGTCAGGGTCAAAACCTCGCCTGACGATGACTGTTTCCAAGACCCGTTACAAGGCACAATCACTTACAACCTCGCCCAAGACACAGGTGACTTTATTATCCTGCGTAAAGACAAAATATTTGCCTACCAGCTTGCGGTGGTCGTTGATGATTATCATCAGCATGTGACGCATGTCGTCAGAGGCTTTGACCTGCTTGATTCAACACCAAGACAACGTCACTTACAGCAATTGCTTGATTATCCTTCCCCCAACTATATGCACTTGCCTGTCTTGCTAAATAATCAAGGCGACAAACTCAGCAAACAAACGCATGCGCCTGCCGTCGGTCAACAAGACCCAATCAAAACGCTGTTTAAGGTGTTGCAATTACTGAATCAATCCCCCCCTTTATATTTACTGAAAATGCATAAAGAACAGCTATTGCAATGGGCCATTACACACTGGCAGCCGACACATTTGGAAAAAGTAGCCGCAATTACTTTATAATCGGCCATCTAGCAATTACATTTCACTCAACGATGTCACAACACAAAATTTACCCCGTTAATCCGGCAACTGCTGCCGCATCTTTTATTAACAAGGCTAAATATCAAGACTTGTCTCAACAATCAGTGACAGATCCTGAAGCGTTTTGGGCAGAACAGGCTTCCGAATTTCTCGATTGGGACAAACCTTGGGAAAATGTTCTGCAATGGGATTATCCTACCGGCAAGATTTCCTGGTTTGAAGGCGGTCAATTAAATGTCAGTGTGAACTGTATTGATCGCCATCTTGAGACACGTGCAAATCAAGTAGCGATCATCTGGGAAGGTGATGACCCGACAAAAGATAAAACCATGACGTATCGGGAACTTCATCAACACGTGTGCAAATTTGCCAATGTATTAAAATCACACGGTGTCAAAAAAGGTGACCGTGTATGTATTTATCTTCCCATGCTAGCCGAAGCTGCCGTGGTTATCCTTGCCTGCACTCGTATTGGTGCCGTGCATTCAATTGTTTTTGGTGGTTTTTCTGCAGATGCGCTTAAAGACCGAATTCTGGATGCAGACTGCCAACATCTCATCTGTGCAGATGAAGGCTATCGCGGCGGTAAAACCCTCCCTTCAAAAGCGAATGCCGACAACGCTGCGGCACATTGTCCAAATCTTAAACATATATTTGTCATCCAGAACACAGGGGCAGAAATTCCCTGGGAAGAAGGCCGTGATGTCTGGTATCACCTGGCGATGGACAAAGCATCTGAGGACTGCCCTGCCGAAAGCATGGATGCAGAAGACCCGTTGTTTATCCTCTACACCTCTGGGTCTACAGGAAAACCTAAAGGCGTATTGCATACCACTGGTGGGTATTTGCTGTATGCGGCCATGACACATAAATACGTTTTTGATTATCACGATGGCGACATCTACTGGTGTACTGCGGATATTGGCTGGGTAACGGGGCACTCTTATATCATCTATGGCCCGTTATGCAACGGTGCCACCACATTGATGTTTGAAGGCGTTCCAACCTACCCGGCTGCAGACCGTTTCTGGCAGGTCATTGATAAACATCAAGTTAACATTTTCTACACAGCTCCCACAGCCATTCGCGCATTAATGGCACAAGGGGATGATATTGTTAAGAAAACCTCTCGCAGTAGCCTGCGCTTATTAGGCAGTGTTGGCGAACCCATTAATCCAGAAGCCTGGGAGTGGTATTATCAGGTAGTGGGCGAACAACGCTGCCCTATTGTCGACACGTGGTGGCAAACCGAAACCGGCGGTATATTAATTACACCGTTAGCTGGATCAACAGATTTAAAACCCGGCTCTGCCAGCTTGCCATTTTTTGGTGTGCAACCCGTCATTCTGGATAATGAGGGAAATGAACTAGAAGGCGAGGCACAAGGCGTACTTGCCATAAAATTTCCGTGGCCAGGACAAGCGCGTACCATTTACGGTGATTACCAACGCTTTATCGACACTTATTTTTCTAATTTTCCTGGTTATTATTTCACTGGCGATGGCGCCCGACGAGATAGTGACGGCTATTACTGGATCACTGGCCGCGTTGATGATGTCATTAATGTTTCAGGGCATAGAATGGGCACCGCGGAAGTTGAAAGCGCCCTGGTATTGCACCCATCAGTGGCAGAAGCCGCCGTTGTTGGGTATCCGCATAATATCAAAGGGCAAGGAATTTATGCCTATGTCACTTTAAATGTGGGTGTTCAATCCAATGATGTTTTACGTCAAGAATTAATTCAGCTGGTTCGAGCAGAAATTGGCCCGATTGCCCAACCCGATGTAATTCAATGGGCACCCGGCTTACCTAAAACCCGCTCAGGCAAAATCATGCGCCGTATCTTGCGAAAAGTGGCCGCCAATGAACTTGATAACCTGGGTGACACCTCCACGCTGGCTGACCCGTCTGTTGTAGACAACATTATTGCCAATCGGGCCAATAAATAGGATACCCCTCAATCAATGACTATAAATATAAAAACCGAGGACGAAATTAACAAAATGCGTATTGCCGGCAAACTCGCGGCTGACGTATTGGAAATGATTGTACCGCACGTCACCCCCGGAGTGACGACGAACGAACTCGACCAATTGTGCCATGATTATATTGTTGATGTTCAACAAGCCATTCCTGCCCCGCTAAATTACAGGGGTTTTCCAAAATCAATCTGTACTTCCATAAACCAACAGATTTGTCACGGCATCCCCAGTGAAAAAAAACTCAAAAATGGGGATATAGTGAATATAGACATCACTGTCATCAAAGACGAATACCACGGCGATACCAGCAAAATGTTTTGCGTGGGAAACGTCTCCCCGCATGCCAAACGCCTGGTCGACATCACTCGAGAAGCCCTTTTTCTGGGCATTGAACAAGTTAAACCCGGCACCACACTGGGTGATATAGGCCATGTCATTCAAAAACATGCCGAATCCAACCGCTATTCCATCGTCCGAGAATTTTGTGGCCATGGTATTGGCAAAAAATTTCATGAAGACCCACACGTCATGCACTATGGCAAACCTGGAGAAGGAGCCGTTCTTGAACAAGGCATGACCTTTACTATTGAACCCATGCTCAATATAGGCAAACGTCATATGAAAATTTTAAAAGATGGCTGGACTGCCGTCACTAAAGACCGAAGCCTTTCCGCACAATGGGAACATACTATTCTTGTCACCGAAAACGGCTATGAAATTCTCACTTTACGACAGGAAGAAATGTGAGCGAAAGCACTACGGCAGAACGCATATCTGCACTTTTTGACGACAACGCGGCTTTAAGCCAGTTTAAAGAAGTCATCCAGCTTAAAAACGACGAATTGATTGCTCAATTTGATGCCCACAAAAATGTGGGGCATTTACTGATTGAAAAATCACGCTTTACTGATCAACTTTTAACAGCCAGTTGGCAACATTTCTTGGGAAGTCATGCGGGCACCCTTAGCTTGGTGGCCACTGGCGGCTATGGCAGAAACGAATTATTCCCTTTTTCAGACATTGATATCGTTATTCTTTTACCGGAACAACATAACATTAATTTAGAAGTGCAAGACTCCCTGTCCAGTTTTGTCAATTTTCTGTGGGATATACGCCTAAAGCCTGGGTATAGTGTACGCACTCTGACTGAATGCATTGAAGCCGCCCGTGACGATCAGACCATCTATACCAATATGATGGAGATGCGCCCTGTTACTGGAAATGAGCAGTTATCCCATGAATTAAAAAACATCATTTATGATCAAAAGATCTGGCCCTCCGAACCATTTTTCAAGGCAAAGATGGAAGAACAGGAAACGCGTTACAGTAAATTTGATGACACGGCCTACAAACTTGAACCCAATGTCAAGGAAAGTCCCGGGGGGCTGCGCGACATGCAAGTCATCGCCTGGGTGTTTAAACGCCACTATCAATCCAGCACGCTGAAAGAGTTAATTAAATACGGATTTATTCCCGATATAGAATACGAAGAATTAATCACCTGTAGAAATATACTATGGCGCATCCGCTTCGCTTTGCATGTGCATACCCAACGCGGTGAAGACCGCCTGCTCTTTGATTATCAACGCTCCCTCGCGGAACTATTTGGCTATATTGATGAACGCGGTCAACCTGATGTCGAAAACTTTATGCAGTACTACTTTAAAACGGTAGTGATCATTGAACAGCTCAATGATATTTTGCTGCAACTGTTCAGTGAACGTTATGTCGCTGATAACAACCATCATTTACCTCAGCCTATCAACGATGATTTCTCTATCGTTAACAGCTATATAGAAGTCAAACATAACGATGTTTTCAAACAAAACCCCCTGGCTCTACTGGAAATATTTTTAATTCTGCAGCGTAACCCTTCCTTCAAAGGCATCAGGGCAACAACAATACGATTAATCAGAAAAAGTCTGCATTTAATTGACGATGACTTTCGTCAAAATCCACTGGCTAACCAACTCTTTATTGAAATACTGCGACAAAATCATGGTATTACCCATCAATTGCGCAGTATGAATCGCTACGGCATCCTGGCCGCTTATATCAAAGGCTTTAAAAATATTGTTCAACGTATGCAATACGATTTGTTTCATATTTATACGGTGGATGAACACACCTTGTTTTTAATTAGAAACCTGCGACGTTTTTCACTTGATAAACACAAGGATGAATTACCGTTTTGCAATAATGTTTTTTTACTCATCCCCAACCAGGAAGTTCTTTATCTTGCCGGATTATTTCATGACATTGCCAAAGGACTGGGCGGCAACCATTCCGTTTTAGGCGAACAAATCGCCTATGATTTTTGCGTCCAACATGAGATTTCAAATGCTGATACTAAACTCATTAGCTGGTTGGTTCGTCATCACCTACTCATGTCCACAACAGCGCAAAAAAAAGATATCAGCGACCCGGATATCATCCACGAATTTGCCTCTAAAGTGGGAAATATTAAATACCTTAACCACCTCTATTTACTCACCGTTGCTGATATTCGCGCTACCAGTCCCAGCTTATGGAATTCATGGAAAGACTCATTATTACGGGGTCTTTACATTTCCACCCATAGCGCCCTGCACCGAGGTCTGATTAAACCGCTGGCACGTCCAGAAAGACTGACAGAATCAAGAAAAGATGCACAGGATAAATTGACCCGCTTAGGTATCTCTCAGGCAACAGTTCAACGCGTCTGGGACAAATTGAAGGTAGATGAGTACTTTATGCGTTATTCACCTGACGAAATCGCCTGGCATACCATTGCTATTTCAGCCTGCGCAGAAACGGATCTGCCTCTGGTTTTGATTCGCTCTCAATCAACCCATGGCAGTGCAGAGGTTTTTGTCTACAGCAAAAATGAAGACATGCTGTTTTCAACCTGCACCGCGACCCTGGACGATCTTGGGCTATCCATTCTCGATGCACGTATCATTACCACGCCTGACAACTATGTATTAAATAGCTTTCAGGTATTAGAACAAACAGGCGCCGCGATTGATGACTTGTACCGGGAAACACATATTTGTAATTCATTAAGAAGTCACCTTGTCCATAAAACTTCACGACATTATTCTAATATCAATAAAAGCTCGCGTCAGGCCAAACATTTTCCAATCAAAACACAAATTTCATTCCTGTCAGGTCCCACAGGTCGTCATACCCTCTTGGAAGTTATCACGACTGATCGTTCAGGTTTATTGTCTACAATTGGCCAGGCTTTTGTCGCACAAAATATTCAATTACATGATGCACGAATCACCACCATTGGCAGTCGAGTAGAAGATATGTTTTTGATAACCGACGAGCACTCTCAGCCCATTGTTGATGAGCAGCGCCTATCTGCCCTTAAAAAGATGTTACAGGAATTCCTGAATGAAGACGAAGACAGCTGACTAAAAGCCTGAACCCGTGGTTGAAGCTAAGCTTTTTTACTATATGAATGTGGTGTATGCAGATGATGCTGGAGCAATAATCTGTAAAGCCCCTGCAAAACCAATATCTTTCGCCCTGTTATCCGCATTGAAATCATAAGCTCAGGTGTCAGTCAGCAATGTTGATGCACTGGAATACAAGCTGAGTTTTCAATATAGCGCGTCAAATTAATGTGCGCTTTTTCCCCCAATTCGACAAAACGCATGCCAATTTTACATTTGTTATTGGCCACTCGTCTGGAAAAAGCAACATGACACAATACTTCAATTTGTTGCGCATCACCCTGATCATTAGGCAATTCCAGGCTTAGCTTTAATTCAACCGGTTTGCCATCACGAACAAAACTCCCGCCTGGTGTTACCAAGTTTCTCTGAATGGTATTACATTCGATACTTATACCTTCACATGAAGCATCCAAAGCCTTCACATTAAAGGCAATGCCATCTGAATTTGCCACAATTGCAGACAAGTCTGTCATCACTCTGGGGTAAAACCTTTTTTCCATTTCTTTCACCACTTAAATCTAATAAGGTATTAAACACAGCAAAATAATACTGAATGTTTATCCACTTAATTTATAAACTTAATGTAATATCTAGATTGGTTTTGTGATTTGAACCGGTTCACATTTTTTCAAAACAGTGCATAAATGCCTATCTCAGAATGCAAACAAGATTAAAGTTTTTATCTGCTTGTTACTGTATATGCAGTATATATTTTGTCACATGAACCAAATTATAAGGAGATTCTCGAAGAGAGTGGAGATAGTAACCAGAAATGAAGTGAACTTGCTCTAAGCCACTCCATTTCTGGCTTTTTTATATACAACAAAGAAAAGCTTAGCGTTAAATTAATCCATTAAACGGTTTAAACGGTTGAGTGTTGTGCTGTTTACACGTCATTAAACGGTACTTTTTACCTTCCAGTTCAACATCTACTGCTTCCAAACCTGTTCTTCTACTGCATTGCGTTCCTTTTACAGTCCCTCCCTGACATCTCGATTGGTCTTCAGTCAAATCCACAACACCGCCTTTTCTGGATTTTTTTGCGGCAGGCACGGGGCTCGCCGCTTTAACGGGCTCTTTTTTAACAGGCTCTTCTACATGATCGTGATCGTGGTCATCGTCATGATGCGCGGTCTCTTCAGGCGTTGCTTCTGCAATCAATTTGTTACGAAAAACAACAACGACAATCAGTAATAAAATCAGCGGCCAATATGAAAAAGTGGACACTTCCTCATACTCTTCAGCATAAACGTAGCCACTATTTGCCAACAGCATGGTCATTAAAGATAAATAAGAAAAGAGTTTGTTTCTTGTCATCATTGTCCCTCTCGTCAAAAATTAAAGAATTGTAGTAAAAATAGTACTAAAGCCCAGTATTACAAACTGTCAGCCGGTTTTGATCAAGCCTTGATTGCGAATAAAAACAATTTTACCGATTTATTTAATTAACGTGCTGAACCTGACAAAACATCAAACTTAAAATAATCTTTGCCATGCAGTAGTAAAAAGTGCTTTCCTTTTGCCCTTGAAATCAACATCACGCCTGTTTGTCTGGCCATTTCCAGCCCCATTTGCGTAGCCCCAGAACGCGACAATAAGACTGAAATCCCCATTTGCGCCACTTTAATGACCATTTCTGATGTCAAACGCCCTGTGGTGTAAAAAACCCTGTTGTCGCCACTGATGCCATTCAACCACATATATCCAGCGATTGCATCCACAGCATTATGACGCCCGACATCTTCAACAAAAAATTCAATGTGTCCTTGGTGACAAAGCGCGCAACCATGTACGGCTCCGGCCTTTTTATAGATTTCATTATGATGCTTTAGAGTATCGAGCAATGCATAGATTTCGGATTGATTTATCAGGCAGCGATGGAGCGAAATATTATTTAACTTATCCAGCATGCGCCCAAAAACAGTGCCTTGCCCACACCCAGTCGTGACAGTTCTTTGTTTTAACTGATCAGTAAAATCCTGATGTTGTTGCGTGGTAACAACGGCAACCGACTCCACTTCCCAGTCAACCTGAACAACTTTAATACCTTCTAAATCGGTAAAAAACCCCTGGTTTTTTAAATAGCCTAAGGTCAATAGTTCAGGATAAGTCCCCATTGTCATCAGCGTTACGATTTCTTGCTTATCAACGTATACCGTTAACGGGCGTTCTCCAACCAAATGAATCTCGCGACATGCGCCATGCTCATCCAACACTGTGACTGGCTCTGAATATGCCAGCCCGGCATGACTTAATTTAGGTTTACTCATGGCTTGCTTTGTAAAGACGTCAATTCATCAAGTGTATTAATATTCTGGAAAATTTGCGGCTGGTTGGAAAAATCAATTTTGACGCACTCATGCTGCATCAACCAGTGATCAATCTTACGTTTGCCCTGCTGCAAATAACCATACAAACTATCACGTAACGATGTTTTAAGTGCTAAAAATACGGGATGCAATCGTTCTCCATCAAAGGCAACAGCAACTTGCGCCTGCTGAGTCAGCAAACCATCCACCAGGCACCGCAAATGTGTGTCCAAAAAGAACGGACTATCACACGGCATCACCAATAATATCTCATGCTTGGCAACCTCCATAGCCACCAACATTCCAGCTAATGGACCATCAAAACTGTCTGTTTTATCACTGATCACCGGATAAGAAAACTCTTCGTATTGAGCAATATTGCGGTTAGCATTGATGAATAACTCATCACAACACGTCGTCATGTTGGTGATTGCATAACTCACCATTGGCTTGCTTTTAAATTCAATCAGACCTTTATCCTGTTGTTGCATCCGCCTGGCCAGTCCGCCAGCCAGCACGACGCCGCTAATTTTGATTCCTGCATGCATGATGATAAGCTTTGCAAATGTTGAAACATTTATACATTGTCACAAGCCTGTTAATAATTGCAAGTTGTTCACTTCAACAACCTCCCGCAAACTCAATAACACTGCACTACTACACGGCAGAAACCAATAAGCCTTATGATGATGTCATTGCCGAAGTGGAAATAGCCATAGCCGAGCACAATTTCCGCATCACAGGGCACAGTAAGGTGGGCAAAGTTATCAGAAAACGAGGTGCCATAAACTTCCCCGAGTTTGATACCATTCAATTCTGTAACTTGACGCATGCGCGCACCATGCTGGAAATCAACCCACATGCGATTAGTTATATGCCGTGTAATGTCGTCATCTATCAATATCAAGGAAAAACCCTGATCAAAACTCATTTACTTTCTGAACGCACCCCCCACCCCGATTTCAATAGTTTTGCCAAAAAAATAAATCTAAAATTGAAAGAAATTGTTGATTTTGCCGCCGAAGAATAAGTCCAATTGCCAGATTCATAACAGAAATGTAAAATCTTCAGCCCGACTCTGAATATATTCAGGCCCCATTGATATGCGTGACAGGAATTAAAGAATGAACAAAACTATTTTTTACTCAATTTTGTTTGCCGTTTTTGCAACTGGATGCACAACCACCACCAATAATACCCCCATTGAAACCGAAGAAACCATCAACAGCTATTTAAACCAATACCCTACCCGCGACAGAGTGGATTATGTACTCAAATGCGTAGCGCAAAAAGGCGGGCTCACCTATATAAATCAATATGCATGTGGCTGCAAAATCGACAAAATTGCAGAAAAACTAACGTTTGAAGAATTTGAATCAGCCACCACCTATGGATTTATGCGCAAAACCCCCGGTGAAAATGGCGGTGCTTTTCGTGATGCGAAAGTAGGCAAAAGCCTGAGATTAAGATTAAAAGAAGCAGAAGCGTATGCTGAAAAAATGTGTTTTGTAAAGTAACCAGCAGCTATCCATAATGACACAAAATCCGTTTGCGTGTAGAAAGCGTTAATGAAATTTCTTGTTGGGTGCTAACAAGTCAAATATCTCTGGGAATTCATTGGTAACCTGCGCAGATATATCCTTGATTTGCTTCCTATCTAAGCGCATTAAAGTCAATGCGTTGTCATCCAGCGAATCGACAAATGCAGTAATGTCGGCACTGGATTCCATCGCATTGGATAAACTCACCGCCAATGATAATAAATGCGAGTCCAGCCTGTGTACCTGAGCACGATCTGGCTGTAGATGACATGAGATGGACTCATACAAGGATTCTGGCATACCCCATGATTTAATTAATTCTGCGCTAACATCCGCATGGGTAAAGCCGAACACTTCAGTTTCCAACGCAGTGATTTTACTTCGATTTTCCCCTACCTGTTGCAACACACGTTTCGATTGCTCTGGCATTTTGTAAAACATGATTAAAGAGCCAATATTATGCAATAGACCGCTAAGAAACAATCTTTCACTATGTAAAACAGCACTTTTTTTAGCTAGCATTTTGGCCAGCACACCGCAATTGACACTATGCATCCAAAAAGCGGTCATATCGACAAGTTCAGAGGGGATGTCTTTAAAATTATCAACAACAGAAGTTGCCAGCACAAGATTATTCAAGTCTTCAATACCAACGACAACAATAGCGCGCGAGATTGTATCAATACGTCCCTGATAGCCATAAATCGGGCTATTCACAATTTTTAACAAACGTGTACTTAATGCGGGGTCTTTGGCAATGACTTGGCCAATATCCTTTAATGAAAAGCGAGTATCGCTTACCATTTCTGAAACCTGAAAATATATATCAGGCAAAGAAAATAGTTGTACGCCGCCTTCCAACAGGCTTGCCGCTGATTGTTGCGTCATTATCCCTTCCTGTAAAAGGCGAGAACCGTTTTTACATAATTTTGAGTTTCTGGATAGGGAGGAATGGAATTATTATATTTTTTTACAGCGCCTTCCCCGGCATTGTAACTGGCAACAGCCAATTTCAAATTGGAATTGAACATGGCCAGTAGATCTTTTAGATAACGTGTTCCGCCATCAATATTCTGGCTCGCGTTTCTACGATCAGACACGCCGTAGCGCTTGGCAGTCTGTGGCATTAATTGCATTAATCCCACCGCACCAGCAGATGAAACCGCATTCGGGTTGTAGGCTGATTCGGCACGAATCACTGCATGCAATAGTTTCTCGTCTATTTCATACTTTTTTGCCGCTTTAGCGATTAAGGGCGAATATTTCTTTTTATTTTTGGAAAAAAATTTACTGGCTTTGGCTGCCTTGCGCGACTGGGATTTAATAATCCGTTTGTAGGACAAACCTTTTTTTGGCTCATCTGTATAATAGATACGCCCATCTGGTGCCGTATATTTATATACATCCGCCACCCCAAGTCCCGTGCACAAACATGCGCTTAAAAATAACAAACCTTTAACAAACATAAGCTTCCTATTATGAATTTATGACTTTAACAGCGGCAGCAACAGTCACTGCCTTTTCTCTGGCTTTAGCAATCGTGTCAGCCGAAGCAAGCGCTACGCCCATGCGGCGTTTGACAAAGGCTTCTGGCTTTGCAAATAATCTTAGTTCAGATCCCTCTACACTTAACGCACGTTCCAACCCACTATAAGCCACTTTTGTAGAATCTATTCCGCCTAATATGACGGCACTGGCCCCCGTATTTCGCATTGCAGTGTTGACCGGCAGACCTAAGATCGCTCTGACGTGCAGTTCAAACTCACTTTGCATCTGTGTGATCATGGTGACCATTCCCGTATCATGAGGTCTGGGACTGACTTCACTAAACCACACCTCATCTCCTTTTATAAATAACTCCACACCAAACAAACCTAACCCACCAATGGCATCTGTCACCCGGCGTGCAATGCTTTGTGCATTTTCAATCGCCTTATTTGTCATAGGTTGCGGTTGCCAACTTTCCCGATAATCGCCATCCTGTTGAATATGCCCAATCGGTGCACAAAAACTGGTTTGCGTATCACCGCTACTGTCTAATGCTCTGACGGTTAATAAAGTGATTTCAAAATCAAATTCAATTTTGCTTTCAACAATTACTTTACCTGTATCACTTCTCCCGCCTTCTCTGGCATATTGCCACGCTTTTTCAAGCTGATCAGCCGATTTCACCATCGACTGCCCTTTACCCGATGAAGACATGGTGGGCTTGATAAAACAAGGATAGCCAATACTGTTATCTACAGCAGTTTTTAATTCAGAAAATGAGGTGGCGAACGCATATTTTGAAGTGGGTACGCCAACATCTTCAGCCGCCAAGGTTCTAATCCCTTCCCTGTTCATGGTCAGCTGTACTGCACGCGCATTAGGCACGACAGTTGCTGTACATAGCTGCTCAATCTCTGCCAGCGCCTCTGTGGCTATGGCTTCAATTTCTGGAATAATCAGATCAGGTTGTTCTTTGGCAACCAGAGTCTTTACGGCGTGTGAGTCCGTCATATCAATGACATGCGAACGGTGTGCGACATGATGTGCCGGTGCATTTTCATAGCGATCCACGGCTATCACCTCTACACCATAGCGTTGCAGAGAAATAGCAATTTCCTTACCCAATTCACCACTGCCTAACAGCATGGCTTTTTTTGCGTTACTTCTGAGAGCTGTTCCTAAATTCATTTTGATCCCGATAGATAATCTTCAATATCCTGTTTGGCAAAACCAATTTTTTCGGCCACTTTATCCGCATGGCTGACTCTGGATATACCATCAATTAATTTATAGCTGGGGGTATCATTGATGAACTCAACCTGCTTGGGTGTACCCATGCGCTTATTAACAAATACATCCACCAATTGATGGTTATGGGTAATTAATACTGTCGTGCAGCCTTTACGGTAAAATCCATCAAGAATATTCGTGGAGGATTCCATTTTTTCCTCAAATGTTGTGCCTTCCGACATTTCATCAAGCACCACTAGACTATTTGCCGTAGAATTCACAAAAATATCTTTAGTGCGTTTTAACTCAGTGCCAAAACGCCCTTCCCCATCACTTAAATGGCTAATTTCCGGGGTCTGGTAAAAAATTTTATCAGCAACGGCTAGACGAGCCTGTTCAGCAGGTACATAACACCCGACCTGCGCCAACAATTGAATTTGGGTTATTGTTTTACACAACGCCGTCTTGCCTCCACTGTTTGGCCCGGTAATCATGCAAAGGCGCTGTTCCAACATGCTGAAATCATTTTCCACATAATCTGTCTGCTGGTGAGCAAGCACCGGGTTTTTTGCTGACTTTAGCTGCAGTGAATGAACTTTCGCCGCCGTCATTTCCGGTAAACATACCTGGCATTCTGTCGCTTCCGCGTATTTAATATAGGCAAGTAATTCATCCAGCTCGCCTAATGCATCCAGCGCATCGGCTAAATCATCACATTGTTTATAGATATCGCGTAATGGAATGATGCAATTATCCCGGTCATAGGAGCCAATCACCGGAAAATAAACCAGCATAATCGGCACAAAAAAAATCGACGCCATCGGTATCGCATCTTTACTGAAATTAAACAATGAAGTTGGAAAAAATGCCATCACTGCCCATAACACCAAAAAGATACCTAGCAGCAGGAGTGGCTTAAAAATATGAGGTTTAAAAATAATCGCCGGGACAAATGAGCCTTGTCGCTCCTGTTTTGTTTGAAATCCACGTTCGGAATGATAAACCGGCCCCGCCATCAACGCATAGGTTCGGGTTTCAGAAAATGCCAGAATGCGATCAAAAATTGACTTTAGATAGGGGCTGACCGGAGCTTCTGAAGCATATATAAAACCGACAAAATCAATAATAAAACGCATTGCACGCCGATACTGCTTGTAACCGTACCCTTCAATTTGATTGTCACCACGCGCGGTACCCATTGATCCTAAAAATTCACCGAACAACAGTAAATAAACATTTTTTTCGCGCTGCGCAGCATGCCCAATAATGCCTTCAATATTTTCTCTCACCGCAGGGTTATCGCGGATTTCCTTGATCGACTGCTGCTTGGCATTAATCTCATCAGCATTATCCAGGGGTTGCGCCAAAGACCGATATATTACACCTTGACCCACCTCGGTTTGCGCATAATTGACGGTATTAAAAAGCTCATCAACTTCTATTGCATCAAATGTCGCTTGATCAATCACAGCTTGTCCAGTTTTAGCCGGTGTTGTCGAACCTGCGAATGGCCACTGCCCCTGCCAACTTTTTAATATGCTCTGTTTCATGCTCTAAATGCCTCCAAACTGGTGGTCGAAAACTTAATTAATGCTGTTTTAATGTACAAAAACAAGGGTATTCTTTTCATATTAAAGTTCTTGCTGTCAGTAATTACGCGCTGACACAATAAAATAAGCGTACCCTCATTTTTTTTGTTTTTGCATGCCAAAAACAATAATGGCGGATACCACAATCCCCGCCATCATAATGTTCTCATACGTTGCACCTAACAAATATGCAGAGCCCCCACCAATAGCCATACCAATGCCGGTGAACGCAAGGCTACGCATCAGCCTGCACAGCGGGCAATTCCTGTCATATCCACGCATTCTTTTCTCCTCAAATTTTATCCCAAACACTTTAACACGCCTGCCCTAAAAATTAAGCAGCAAAATACGTCGTTAATTTTTGTAGGCTGTTGACTGATGGGGTTAATTTTGAGGGGGGTAATGAAGCAATTTAGATGCCCTCCCTATAGGCACTGCAGGAAAGATAGCGCCTATCTGAGAGGTTCAAATTATATTGATAAACATTGGCGTTTAGGCAAAACTCTGGCCAACACGTCATGTGCTTTAAACCGGGTAATGAAGTGACTTAACGATTGATCAAGTTTAAAAACTCTGAACGTGTGCTGATTTCGTTACGAAAAATACCGGTCATCACAGACGTTGTCATCACCGAGTTTTGTTTTTCCACGCCACGCATCATCATGCACATATGCTTGGCTTCTATGACCACAGCGACGCCTTTGGCATTCACCGCTGTTTCTACAGCATCAGCAATTTGTTTTGTAAGCTGTTCCTGAATTTGCAAACGACGTCCATACATGTCTACGATACGCGCCAATTTAGACAAACCAAGCACCTTGCCATTGGGTAAATAGCCAATATGACACTTGCCAATAAATGGCAACAAATGATGTTCGCATAAAGAAAACAATTCAATATCCTTCACGATAACCATGTCTTCTGTTTCGGCCTCAAATATCGCACCATTGAGTACATCTTCAAGGTTTTTGCTATATCCATTGTTCAGATATTGAAATGCTTTAGCTGCCCGGGCAGGCGTGTCTACCAAACCTTCACGGGTAATATCTTCACCGATGGATTCGATGATTTTGGAAAAATATTCTTCCATTTTATGACTCTTATTTGACGAAACCTTGCAGTATACCTGATCACTCGGTAAATTTTAATGCTTGCAACAATACCTGTTCATCTGCGCCTGTTTTGTGGGCATTTTCACTGATAAATCGTCGCCAGCCCTTGGCCCCTTTTTGGCCATGGAACAACCCCAATATATGGCGCGAAATATGGTTAAGAGTGCCTCCTTTTGCCAAATGCTTTTGTACATATGGAATAAGCTCTAACACAACCTGCTGGCGGGAATGCGACACCTGATCGGCATGATACAGCTGCGCGTCAATAGAACTCAAAATATATGGGTTTTGGTAGACCTCACGCCCTAACATCACACCATCGACCTGGGACAGGTGCCTGTCTATCTGTGTAGAGTCAGATATGCCACCATTAATAATAATCTCTAGTTGTGGAAAGTGTTGTTTAAGCTGGTAAACATAGTCATAACGCAAAGGTGGTATTTCACGATTTTGCTTGGGCGACAAGCCTTTCAACCAAGCCTTACGCGCATGAACTATAAAATTGCGGCATCCGCTTTGCGCCACATGATCAATAAAATCAGCAAACGCCTGGTAAGACTCCATGTCATCAATGCCGATGCGTGATTTGACCGTCACCGGAATACTGACAGCATCCTGCATGGCTTTCACGCAATCAGCCACCAACCCTGGTTGAGCCATCAAACAGGCACCAAACATGCCGTTCTGCACGCGATCACTGGGGCAGCCTACATTCAAATTAATCTCATCATACCCATAGCGATCGGCAATTCTAGCGCATTCGGCTAATTCTTGAGGATGACTTCCACCCAACTGCAAGGCGACAGGGTGCTCTTCCTCATTGAACTGTAAATGTCGAGACTGATTGCCATGTAAAATCGCGCCAGTGGTGACCATCTCCGTGTATAAAACCGCATGTTGTGACATTAAACGGTAAAAAAAACGGCAATGTCTGTCAGTCCAATCCAGCATGGGGGCGACACAAAACTTACGATTTAGCATTCTCTGTGCAAATTAAAACGTTGTCGTTAAAGCAAATAAATTACGAATCAACTATTGATATTTTAGAAAATCAGGTTGACTGCGGCAAAGACCAGGAGGCCGCCGCTGCACTCGCCAGCAACAGCGCAGAAAACAACAAACAAATTTCCAGCCCCTGCCATTGATACAATAATCCGGATAATATCGTCCCTGATAAACGTCCACTGGCATTAGCCATGTAATAATAGCCCACATCCATAGACACATTGTCTTGTTCGGCATAGCTCACAATCAGATAACTGTGTAATGAGGAGTTGATGGCAAATACCGCGCCAAACACCAGCAATCCAACCACCACCACTACATGAGATGAAGTCCCGAAGAATAATAAAATGCACATAAAAAACGGCACTAAGGCCAACCCGGCCACCCACATAAATGCAGGGTGATATTGCCTGCCCATTTCCTGCAAAACAATAATTTTCGGTGCAGATGCCTGCACAATACCGTACAAAATCACCCAGATAGACATAAAGCCACCCACCTGCCAGAAATCCCAGGCAAATTCGCTGGCCAGATAGACTGGCAAAGCCACGACAAACCACACATCCCGTGCGCAAAACAGAAACAAGCGTGCAAGTGACAACTGATTAACAGCAGAAGATTTGGAGAATATCTGCGTAAACTTAGGCTTATTTTTTGATTTTCCCAGATCCTTATGCAGAAATTTAAGACTTAAACACCATACGACAAACAGGCAGACGGCCATAAACACGATGGCTAATTGAAAACCAAACAACGAAAGCAGAACCCCACCAAGAAAAAAACCGACGCCTTTCAGGGCATTTTTCGAGCCTGTTAACACGGCGACCCATTTAAACAAGGCACTTTCCTGGCTGCTATTCACCAAAGACTTGACCGAACTTTTTGCACTCATCTTATTCAAGTCTTTTGCAATCCCGGACAAGGCCTGCGCGCACATCACCCAGGCGACACTCAAGCCACTGTCTGGAACGGTTAACATGCATAAGGCAATAATTTGCAATCCTAAACCAATATTCATGGTTGCATTCAAGCCAAAACGCGCACCCAGCCAACCGCCAAATAAATTAGTCACAATGCCGAAAAACTCGTAGAACAGAAACAACATGGCTATCGACAGAGGACTGTAACCCAATTGATGAAAAAACAGCACCACCAACATGCGCAGCGCGCCATCAGTCAAAGTAAATGCCCAATAATTGCCGGTAACCAGCAAATATTGTTTAAATTCTGTCGGCAGCTGATTCAACATCAGTGTGTTTGCCCTACCCGCTTGACCAGCTCTGCAGTACGATGAACATAGCCCCATTCATTGTCGTACCAGGCATACAATTTTACCTGAGTCCCATTAACCACCATGGTCGACAACGCATCAATAATACTGGATCGCGCATCACCCCGGTAATCAACCGATACCAGTGGGCGTTCTTCATAGCCTAAAATACCGTGTAATTCATTATCCGCTGCCTGTTTCAGTAATCTATTCACCTGTTCAACACTGGTAGCGGTTTCGACCTCAAACACGCAATCCGTCAAAGATGCGTTGGTAATCGGCACTCTGACCGCATGCCCGTTCAAACGGCCTTTTAATTCGGGAAATATTTCAGTAATGGCTGTCGCCGAACCCGTTGTCGTCGGAATCAAATTGGTGCCACAAGAACGCGAACGACGTAAATCCTTATGTGGGGCATCGACGATAGTCTGCGTATTGGTCAAATCATGAATCGTGGTGACAACCCCATGCTTTATCCTCAAGTTTTCGTGTATCACCTTCACCACAGGCGCCAAACAATTCGTCGTACAGGATGCTGCTGTAACAATCGAATGCGTTGAAGGATCATAAATATGATCATTAACCCCCATCACAATATTGGCAATGCCCTCCTCTTTTACCGGTGCGGTGACAACCACCCGTTTAACCCCCTGTTGCAGATACGCCTGTAACAATGCTTTCTTACGCATCACTCCCGAGGCTTCAATCACCACATCACAGGCAGACCAATCCGTTTGCGCAATCTCGCGATGTTGTGACATAGAAATTTTTTTGTCGGCAATGACTAAGCCATCAGCGCCCGTCTCTGCCTGATGACACCAACGCCCATGAATGGAATCAAAATTTAACAAATGGGCAAATGTTTCAACATCGCCGCACGGATCATTAATATGTACAAACTCAATTTCTGGCCACAACCATGCTACCTTTAACACCAACCGGCCCATACGACCGAAACCATTTATTCCAACTTTGATTGCCATGTTTGTTCTCTTTACGCATAAAAAAAGGATTGACCCGAAGCATCAACCCTTTTCAGTTATTTGGATTCGATAAGAAAAATTAATTTTTCTTATCTTCTTTTTTACCGCCACAGCTGCCTTCGCCACATTTACCTTCGCCGCACTTGGCCTCATTGTCTTTTGGCATGGGTTTGTTTCCTGCACAATTACCCTCTGCAGTTTTTTCTTCACTGCCTTTCATTACTGAACCGCCACACTTGCCCTCACCGCAAGCGCCTTCTTTCATTTTTTCTGCTGTACGCATATAACCGCTGGATAACTCAGTTAATGCAAAGGGATTAGCCTCCACAGAGGCTGCCATAACAGACGAAGCTGTCAAGCCCGTCGCGATAGTAGAAGCGACAATAACTTGGGTACGCGTTGTTTTTTTCATATTTTCTCCGAATGGTCATTTTCACGAACACAAATATGACAAAGGCATCTGATTTGCGTTCCCTTTGGGAATCATTTTAATGAGGTAAGGAATATTCAGCAACCAAAGAATAGATTGCCTGCCCCAAATAATTTATCTGGAAAATCAAGATTTGAAGTCAGGATTCTCAAAAAAACCATTCAAACCATTCATTGAGATAAACTGGGTTTTATAAAAAGGGTCAAAAATTCTTATTGTCACT
>SPJJ01041593.1_pt1 | contig 19866 bp, 12 predicted proteins | sample 3741741 | NCBI WGS metagenome assembly SPJJ01 (sample SAMN10925908, study PRJNA522277) | cold seep metagenome | isolation source: Elba SIP-enriched marine methane seep metagenome, extraction at timepoint T1 | place: Italy: coast of Elba, Mediterranean Sea | collected 2014-05 | reverse complement strand
GCAACGACAACCTCCGAACGCGGTAGCTAGAGCGATCATGGGAATCAAAAGTGTTGTGGGTCGGAACATTCCTGCCCTCGCGTGAAACGTTAGTGGTGGAAAAATATTCAGTGATCGGATGGTCAAGGACGCTACAACGCGATGCATCACCGCTAACCTCCCAACTTCTCCGAGTCCGAGAGGCTATGGGAGCCGGGTCACACCTGTCAATCCACCCTCGGTTTTGAGTCCATACCAGGCGAGGTGGGCAAGTGTGGGACCAGGTAGGAGCGCATCTGGTTACGGCGGTATCACGGCACTGCGACAGACAACTCGGGTACACTTAGGCCAGTGATTGTGGCTCGTTGGGAGCCGCCTCGCGCTTCAAATGCGGTTCAAGCATCAGCGTATCGGGAACCTGGGACTGCTGCTCCTGGCTACCGCCGTGGCCGGCTGCGATGCCATCTCCTCCGTCGGTTCGACCAGTCGGGATACGTCCAAGCGGTCCAGCGCTGTCGTCGGCCATCACGATCGCGACACATTGATCGTAGGCCGACCGACCGATGCGATCTCCCTCGACCCCGCGGTGCCCACCGACAACGAGTCGGTGGAGGTGCTCAACCAGATCTACGATCCGCTGCTCAACTACCGCAGCGGCTCGAACGTGATCGAGCCCGGCCTGGCCACCAAGTGGAACGTGTCCGACGACGGCCGCGTGTGGACGTTCGAGTTGCGCAAGGGCGTTCGCTTTCACGACGGCACCGCGTTCGACGCCGACGCCGTGGTGTTCTCGATCGAACGACAGCGCGACAAGGGACACGAGTTCCACCGTGGCGACTTCGCCTACTGGGAGAACGTCTACCGCAACATTCAGAAGGTCGAAAAGATCGACGACTTTCAGGTGCGCATCACCATCGAGCGACCGTACGCGCCGTTCGAAGCCAACATGGCGATGTTCCCGGTGTCGATCGTGTCGCCTACGGCGGTACGACGCTTGGGCAAGCTGTACGAGTTCTTCCCCGTGGGCACGGGACCGTTCCGCATGCCCGCCCCCGAGTCCGGCGTGCCCGGCGGGCCCTGTCCCGACATAAAGACCAAGAGTCGTCCCAGGCGCTGTACCGCGTGGCTGCGCGGCGAGCGTTTACTGTTGGAACGCAACCCGGACTATTGGGGCGGCCGAGCCAATCTCAAGCGCCTGGTGTTTCAATCGATTCCCGATCCGCGCCAGCGTCTCATCGCGCTCGAAAGTGGCACTGTCGACATCGCGTACGGCATCTTGCCCGAGGAGCTGCAGTTCGTAGAGCTGCATCCGAACTTGCGTTTGTACAAGCGCCCGGCCAACAACGTGTCGTACCTGGCCATGAACACCACCCGACCGCCGTTCACCGACGTGCGCGTGCGCCGCGCTGCGAACTACGCGATCAATAAAGGCCCCATCGTCAAGCTGATCTATCAGGGCAGGGCGAGCAGCGCAGACGGCCCATTGCCGCCGGGGCAGTGGGGATACAACCCGGCAGCCCCGGACGAAAAGTACGAATTCGATCCATCCAAGGCGCGCATGCTGCTCGAAGAAGCCCGCAAGGACGGCGCCTTCGATCCGAACCGGGTGTTTACCTTATATGTGCCCAGCACCCCGCGGCCCTATCTGCCCAAGCCCGAGCAGCTCGGTCGGTTCATTCAGGCCAACCTGGCTGAGGTCGGCATTCAAACCCGGCTCAAGACCAACCCGTTCAAAGCGCATCTGCACGCGGTTCAGCATGGCCAACACGATATGTGCGTGCTCGGCTGGGTCGGCGACAACGGCGATCCAGACAACTTTTTATACGTGCTGTTGGATCAAGACAACACGGTCAAGGGGCTGGCCCGCAACGTGGCCTTCTATGCCGACAAGGAGCTGCACAAGCTGCTCATGCGCGCTCAGGAGACGTCGGATCGGTCGACCCGCGAGCGCTTGTACGTGCGCGTGCAAAAGCGGGTGCGCAGCATGGCGCCGTGGGTGCCGATCGCCCACTCGCAGATCACCATCGCCGCTCGCGATGACATCGGTGGCGTTATCATTAACCCGTCGAGTCAGGTAAGCTTCAAGAGCGTGCGCCGCATCACCCGGTGACCCGGTGGCCAAATCGACCAAGAAAAAGCGCAAGGGTTTGTTCTCCCGGCTACGGTTGCGTCACAAGCTCGCGCTGTCGTTGTCCATCGCAGCGCTATTGCCGGTGTTCGTGGCGTCGTGGGTCGCGGTCAGTGTGGTCCTGCGTGGTCTCGACAGCGGACTGCGCGCCGAGACCGATCGCCAGCTGCGCGTGGGCTTGAGTCTGCTGTTGCGCACGGTCGAGCGCCTCGGCCACGACGCGGTGCGCCTGTCCAGCTCGGGCGATTTGTCCCGGGCGATGACCGACCTACCCAGGGACCCCAACAAGCTCGAGGGCTCGGTGGCCAACATCGGCCAGGCCCTGTTGCGCACCGGAGTGATTCACGCGGTGGCCGGCGCGTCGGCCACGGATCGCTTCCTGTCCCGAGAGGATCCGCACCTGCCTTCGGCATTGGTTCAGATCACCGACGCCGAAGGAGCCATCGTGTCCGAACGGGTCGTCGGCGGGGAGGGTAGCCGTTTCGACGGCATGGGGGTGTCGCCGATTTCGCCGTCGGTCAAGCGCGGGCTCAACTACGAGAGTCGCGTGACCATCTTGCGGGTGGGCCGCAACCTGGTCGTCCGCGCGGTCGCGCCCATCGTCGATCCGTCCCTCAGCTTGCAGGGGGTGGTGGTGATTTCGGTGCCGATGGATGGCGAGTTCGCCGACGGGCTCAAAAGCGCGTTGCGCACCGACGTATTGATCATCGCCAGGGGATCGATCGACGTCGCGATGACGACGTTCGTCGACAAGCTGGGTGCGCGGCGCAGCAAGTTGCCCATCGATCAGGCCAGTGCGGATCAGGTCTATCAGGGCAACAACGTGCTGACCTCGGCGTCGATTTCCGGGGGCGAGTACTCCATGGGCTACACGCCTATCATGGATCTGGAGAACCGCACCGTGGGCATCTTTGCGGTCGCGGTCGATCGCGCGCCGCTCACGTCTGCCAAGGCGGCGGCCACGCGTTCTTTGGCTCTCGGGGCCGCGGGCGCGTTCGTGTTCGCTCTGGGCCTCGCCGGCTTGATGTCCCGGCGGATCACCCGGCCCATTCAACGCCTGCATCGCGGCGCGGTGGCGATTTCCCGCGGCGACCTCAACTATCGCATCAAGGGTGTGCCGGAGGGAGACGAGATCGGTGATCTGGCTCGGGCGTTCTCCCATATGACCAAGGCGCTCAAGGAAAACCAGGCCCGTCTGGCCGCACGTATGCGCGAAATCGTCGCCTTGCACGACGCCGGTCGCGCGATCTCTTCGGTCATCGATCGCACCCAGGTGTTGCGCAAGATCGTCGACTCGGTGGCTCGGGTGTTCGACGTTCGGCTGTGCGCGCTGTGGTTGGTGGACGCGCCGGGACAGCGTTCGGATCAACCGGTGTTGACCCTGGGCGCCGCGCGGGCCAAGCGCACCGATCCAAACGTCACGTTGCGCGGTGAGGACGGCGCCCGTCTGGCGCGACCGCTCAATAAGATCGCCGTCGAGGTTGCGGTGGCCCGGGCGACCTTGCGCATCAATAACGTCACCGATGACAAGCAGCGGCGCGAGGCGGCGTTGGCGGCTGGCGTGACTGGTTCGCTGCTGGCGACACCGTTGGAGCGCAAGAACACGGTGATTGGCATCATCATCATCGGCCGCCCGCGCGAGGCCAAGCCGTTCTCCGAAGCGGACTCCAACCTACTCGCCACGTTCGCCGATCAGGCCGCGACCGCGGTCGAGAACGCGCGCCTGTACGACGAGGTGCGGCTGTTCAACGAGGAGCTGGAAGCCAAAGTCAGGCTGCGCACGACCGAGCTCACCGCGATCAACGCGGAGCTGGGCCGGACCATCACCGAGCTACGCGACACCCAGTCCCAGCTGATCCTGTCCGAGCGTATGGCCGGTCTGGGTTTGCTCGTGGCCGGCGTGGCACATGAGATCAACTCCCCGTCGGCGGCGATTCGCGGCAGTGTCGATGCGCTGGACGAAAACGTTCGGCGGCTGACGACGACAGCCCACAAGCTGTCGTCTCTGGACCTGACCTCCGATGAGCGCGCCGACCTGTTGCAGCTGGTCAGCGACGTCGGCCCGAGCTTCGCCAAAGGACGTATGCCATCTCCGGCCAAGGTCCGCCGGGTCGCCCGCGCATTACGCGAACAATTTGCGGAGGCCGGGATGGACGAGGAAGCGAGCGCCGCGGCCGCGCGTACGTTGTCCGAGATGGGCGCCAACGAGGAGTTCATCGCCCGGGTCCAGCCGTTGCTGATCAAGACGGCGGAGCAGGGTGGCACTGAGGCGATCACCGGTTACCTGACGGAGTACGTTTACCTACATCGGAGCGCACTCACCATCCAGAACGCGATCCGCAAAATCCAGCGCATCGTGGGCGCGCTCAAGAGCTATTCCCACCTGGACCAGGAGGCGGTGCGCTCGGTAGCCGACATCCATGAGGGACTCGAGGACACCCTCATCATCTTGGACTATCAGCTCCGGGATATTACAATTACCCGTGACTTCGGCGAGTTACCTCACGTGCCGATTTTCTTGGACGAGCTCAATCAGGTGTGGACGAACCTTATCCACAACGCGGTGCAAGCCATGGGTGCAGAAGGCAGCATCACCATCCAGACCGCCGTCGCCGGCGATGACGGCGTCGTGGTCCGCATCATCGACGACGGTCCCGGCATCCCAGAAGATGTGAGACCGATGATCTTCGAGCCGTTCTTCACCACGAAAGTGAAAGGTGAGGGGACTGGACTCGGCCTGGGAATCGTGTCTCAAATCATCGCCAAGCATCAGGGCAAGGTGACATGCGAGTCCGCCCCGGGGCGCACGTGTTTCGAGGTCTGGCTGCCTTTGAAGGGCCAGGCAGAGAAGGGAAATGACACGGAAGAGGTTGCAAATAATCCGGGGACGGGCCAGTCAGTAGATGGTGGTGATGGTGATGACTCTGTGGCTAGGACGGGCGGTTCCGCCGAAGAAGTGACTGCATGAACATGCGAGAGACAATCCTGTGCGTTGACGACGAAGAGGGCGTGCTGTCCGCCTTGCGTCAACAGCTGGGCTCGCGGTTTGGTCACGAGTGCGAGATCGCAACCGCCCTGTCCGCCAACGACGCACTCGAGTTCATCGAAGAGCTCGAGCAGGACGGCGAGACCCTCGCGGTGATCATCGCGGATCAGATCATGCCGGGCATGAAGGGGGCCGAGCTTCTGGAAGAAGTGCATCGGCGCTCGCCGGATACGACCAAGATCCTGCTCACCGGTCAGGCCGGACTCGACGCGGTCATCCAGGCCATAAACACCGCGCGGCTCAATCACTACATCGCCAAACCCTGGGCAGAAGCGAATCTTCGCCTGGTGGTCGAGAACCTGCTGCGCCAGTACAGGCTCACCGAGGAGAACCGGCAGCTGGTCGAGGATCTGTCCGGCAAGAACCAGGCGCTGCTCGAGATGAACCGGGAGCTCGAAGCCAAGGTTTCCGAGCGCACCCACGAGCTGGCGGAAGCCAACTCGCGGTTGGCCCAGTTGGCCGTCACCGATGGCCTCACCAACCTGTACAACCACCGTCATTTCCATGAGCGGCTCACCCTGGAAGCCGAGCGATCCGTGCGCAACGGTCTGCCGTTGTCGCTGTTGATGATCGACGTGGACCACTTCAAGAACTACAACGACCTGCACGGCCACCCCGCCGGCGACGAGGTGTTGCGCCAGCTGTCACAGCTCATGGTGGACGGCCGTCGCGCCAACGATTTTTGCGCGCGCTACGGCGGCGAAGAGTTCAGCATCGTGTTGGTGGACACGCCCAAGCTGACCGCGGCAAAAGTCGCCGAGCGTTTGCGCGAGCGCGTGGCCGAGCATCCCTTCGAGTTCGCGTCGGCACAGCCCCTGGGCTGTTTGTCGATCTCCGTAGGCGTGGCGACCTTCCCGGACGATGCCAACGACGCTGAAGGTCTGGTGCGTGCAGCTGACTCCGCGCTGTACACAGCCAAACACGGCGGCCGCAATCGTGTTGTGTTGGCGACGCCGACCATTGCTTCGAATCCGTCGATGCCGACGCCGCCCGAAGAAGACGACGCCGGCGGCTCTGGCAACGGCGCCTAACCACCCCCGCACGACCGAGAGGATCGCATGCTCACAATCGGTGTAGTCGGCGCCGGCAGTTACGGCACTTGCCTTACCAAGTTGCTCAGCGACGCAGGCCACGACGTGAGCTTGTGGTGCCGTTCGGAGGAACTGGCCGCAACGCTTCGGGATACCCGGGAGAACACCACGTACCTACCGGGCTACAAGCTGGCCGACTCGGTGGACATCACCACGGATCTGCCGGCTGTGGTGGCCAACAAGCAAGTCGTGGTCGGTGTCACGCCGTCTCATGCGATCCGTGCCGTGCTCGGTCCGGCGGCACAGCACATGGACCCGGACACCATCGTGGTCAATACGTCCAAGGGGCTCGAAGAGGGCAGCCTGGACACCATCGACGAGGTTTACAAGAGCATCTTCTCCGAGCGCATGTGGAGTCGCGCCGCGTTTCTATCGGGGCCGACCTTTGCGAAGGAGATTGCCGCGGGACTACCGTCGGCCATCGTCGTTGCCAGCCGCGACGACGACACCGCCGCATTGGTGCAAAAGGAATTCTCCCACCAACGGTTTCGGGTTTACACCAGTCACGACGTGCCTGGAGTTCTGGTCGGTGGCGCGCTCAAGAACATCGTCGCCATCGCCGCCGGGCTCAGTGACGGCCTCGGCTTCGGCAACAACGCCCGGGCCGCATTGATCACCAGAGGTCTGGCCGAGATTCGCCGCATGGGCCAGGCCATGGGGGCCGAGCCCATGACGTTCTCCGGGCTGTCTGGCATGGGCGACCTGGTGCTCACCTGCTCGGGCGATTTGTCGCGTAACCGGCGCGTCGGTCTCGCGCTTGGCGCGGGCAAAAAGCTGCAGGAGATCATCGACGACATGAAGATGGTCGCCGAGGGGGTCAAGACCACCAAGGTGGCCCACAGTCTGGCGGCCAAGCTCGGCGTGGACGCGCCGATTACCGGGTTCATGTACGGCGTGCTCTACGAGGACCGCCCGGCCCGGGATGCCATCGCGGCGCTGATGACTCGCAGCCTCAAGCGCGAGGCCGAGTAGCTACGAGTTGCCCAGGGCGTAGCCCACGATGTTGCGAATGGTCTCGTCCGGATCGCCCGCGAGCTCGGCGACCCGCCCTCGGTAGGGCTTGGCCAGGGCCTTCCACTCGGTCACGCTGATTACGGCGAGGCGGCGAACCAGCTCGTGCTCGTCGGTCAACCTATCGGCCAGCGCCGGCAGCACGCGCTTGCCCACGCTCGCGCCGAGGCCGCGGTTGCCCAACATGTCGGTCGCGTGCCAGCGCACGACGGCGTGTTTGCTGGCCAGCGCGCGCAGGGCTTCATCCACATCGTCGGCGGTCGCGCTGACGTAGCTGCGCCCGGGCGCCAGCTCGTCGGCAATCTTGCGTTTGGTCGCAGCGTCGGCGGCATCGAGATAGCGTTCCAGCGGCCGGTAGTCGACCGCTGGACGCTGGCGTCGATCGTTCATCCAGGCTTTGAATCCCGCGGTCATCCCGGGCACCGCGACGGCGTTGGTCTGGGCTGCCAGCCAGTCGTGGTCGCCGAGCATGCCCAGGGCGGTGGCCGCCCACGACAGCGTGGGCGCGTGGGCTCTGAGGGCGGCGATGACCTGGTCCGTGGCAATGCCGATGGTGCCGAGCAGCTTCGCCGCCAGCCAGGCGTTGTCGTCTGCCAGGGCGCCGAGCACAGCTGGGATGGCGTCGTCGGCCAGGTCGAGCAATTGGCGTTGTGCGTCTTCGGAGGTGACTCCGTCGCCGTGGTGACCGAACCGAGTGACCAGAAATGCCGCCCGATCTGCCGGAGCCAGGTTGGCGGCGTCGGCCTTGGCTTGCGCGGACGCGACGGTGGTCCGAAATAGTGATTCGAATCGCCGCTTGGCGATGGTCTTGCGCGCTAGCGCCGGGCCGCCCTCGTCGTCGTGCACGAACGCGACGAAGTCGTCGGTCACATTCAGCAACTCGGGGGCGTCGTCGCGCAGGCCGCGCGCGAGCCGAACCAGAACCTTGAAGTAGCGCTGCTCGGTGCGCCGCCAGTGTTCCACGGTACCCGCGGTCGCCTCGCGCATCAGCGCTTTTTCCAGGCGTAGTGTTGGCCGCTTGCGCAGGGGCAGCTCGGTGTGGGCCCAACCGTGGGGATTCCAGCGCTCCGCCCAGAAGTCGCCCTTGGCGTCGGCGGGCCCAGCTGCTTCGGTGTTGGCGCCCAGCAAGGGCAAGCCCAGGAAGCCGTCCAACTCGCGATACAAGCCATAGAGAGCCACCGCGTAGAACCGTTCGGCTTTGTGGGCTTTGCCCAGCTTGACCAACGACCAGCGTAGCTCCTCGAACACGGCCGCTTCGAACTCGGACCAATCAAACGCGCGCGCCATCGCGGCGAGGGTAGCGCAAAGCGCTAGTCAACGCTCTCCCCCCGGGGAGTTGGGGGGTGGAGGAAGCTGGGGGGAGAGCGGACTAGTTTCGGTTGATGCTGAGGTGAGACTGGAACAGCCAGTCGGTTACCACGGTGACATCAGTGGTCGTTGGCGACACGGTCTGGGGTGTCTCGATCCCGGCGCAGGCTTCGCCGCGCCCGCATAGCACGCCGTCGTTGTCGATGTCCGAGCTGGCGTACACGGTGTAGTTGCCATCGGGGACGCCGGTGAACTCGAAGTTGCCATCGACGACCGGCACACTGGCGAAGGTGTCGCCGCCGGCATCGACCAGCGCCACGTACTGGCGACCCAAATCGGAGGGGCTGTCGTTGTCGCGCACGATGACGAACACCGGCAGCTCGAGGCTGTCACCGCCCATGTCGAGGGTGACCTCGCTCTTGTAGATGCCCGGGGCCGCGAAGCCGCTGCGATCGACGTTGATCGTGAGCTCGACGCCGTTGGCGACGGACATGAACCCGTCGACGGTCAGCCACGATGCGGTCGGCGTGGCGGCGCTCACCTCCAGGGTGCCGTCGCCGATGTTGAGTCCGGAGATCGTCGCCGTGGTCTGGGTCGGACCGAGGATGATTTGGTCCGGTGTGAGGCCGAGCTCGGGGATGACCGCGGGGGCGCCGCCCTTGTAGTTGCCGGCCACCGCGATGGCTTTGTCGGCGTCGATCAAACCGTAGCCGAAGATGTCATCGCGGCCGTCGGCGCCCAGGTCGGTGAATACGTTCTCACCGCTGATGATGTTGTCGATGTCGATGGGGGTGAGTTGGGGGTTCTCGCTCAGCATCAACGCGACCCAGGCCGCGGCGTGGGGGCACGCCATCGACGTACCGCTGATGTAGTTGTAGCCGCCGCCACCCCAGGTGCTGAGGATCTGGCTGCCCGGGGCCGCCAGGTCGATGGTCGGCCCGTAGTTGGAGAAGCTCGACTTGTTGTTGCCGCTGGTCGTAGACGCCACCGAGACCACGTTGCGGTAGGCGGCGGGATAGGACGGGGTCGACGTGTTGTCGTTGCCCGATGCGGCGACGATGACGGTGCCCTTGCGAACCGCGTCGTAGACCGTGCGCTGAAACCAACGGCTGTTTTCCGGGCCGCCCAGGCTCATGCTCACGACCCGAGCCGGTACCGGCGGCACTGTGCCCGAGTCGTTGTCGAGGCCGGCGGCGAAACGAACGGCCTGACCCACGTCGTACTCGGTGCCGCCGAAGTTGCCCAACGCGCGCAGGGGCATCACCTTGGCGCCCCACGCCAGGCCGGCGACACCGCGGTCGTTGTTGGTCACCGCGGCGATCGTGCCCGCCACGTGTGTGCCATGACTTCCGCCGCTGCCTTGCTGGGGGTTGGCGTCGATGCCGTCGCCGTCACCGGCGTTGTCCACGTCCCGGACGAAGTCGTACCCCGCGACCAGGTTGGTTTCCAGGTCGGGGTGGTCCATGTCGGCGCCAGTGTCGATCACCGCCACGACAACACCTTCGCCATTGCCGTTGTCCCATGCCTGTTCGGCGTTGATGTTGTCCCACGCCCATTGGTTATCGTAGTAGTTGTCGTCGGGAATGTAGGTCGGTTTGACGATGAAGTTGGCGCCCGCGATGGCGATGCTGGGGTCGGCTTCGAGCAGCATGGCCACGGTGCGCGGGGTTAGCGGACCACGTACCGGACGCCGAGCGTTGGCCAGCGCTGCGCCGGGACGGACCAGGTGGCCGCCGCCCCAGTGGCCGAGGAAACGACCCGGACTCGTCGGGTCGAATGCCATCAGGGTTTCGCGATGTGCCGCACCCGCGAGCACGGGCAGACCGCGATGCTCGGTGCCGGCGGCGATGTTGCTGGGCCGGTGCGCCGCAGCGAACCTGGTGACGATCTGATCCGGGGCGTACGCCGCGGGCGCCGACGCCATGCCCTTACCTCGATAGTCGTCCAGGACCAGAACGTAGGTGGACGCACCTTTGATCGCTTGCACGGCGATCAGGTAATCACCAGCGGCCTCGACGAAGAAGTAGCGCAGGGTCTCGGCGTTGTAGCGACCTTCCACCGGCAGGCCCTGGCTGTCTTCGACCGGGTCGCCGTTGAGATCGAGCAAGTAGACCTGCAGCGCATTGGCCGCGTCTTGTTCTCCGACTGGATCGGCGACGTCGAACGACATCATCACGAGCTGGCCAGCGGCGATGCTCACCCGGAATACATCGATGACGTCACCGCTGTCTTTGCTGCGGCCGTCGGCACCCGCGCCGGGCGCGTTGACGTAGCCACCCAGGCTGAATGGCCCGGTGAGCGTTTGCGCGGTCTCGATGGTGTCGTTGGTCGCAAACGGCGCGTCGGGGTCGTTCACGTCGCTGTCGATCGCCGATAGCGAGTAGCCGGTGAGCGTTCCCGAGACCGTGTTCGCCGTCGGCGTTGCGTCTGGCGGAGCGCCCCCAGCGTCGGGGGCGCTCACTCCGCCATCCGGGGTGCCGCCACTGCCTTTGTCGCTGCCGCAACCGAGCAGCGCGAGAGACGAAGCGAGTAGCACCGATGTGATTGTTCCTCGATTCCTCATCACGCGGCGCAACGTAACAACGCTAGCGATGTCAGCCGCTGACTTTTGCGCTGTAAGGGCTAACAGTCAGTATCGCGAGTAGGCGGCGTACTTACATCGGTAACTGGAGTTACGTTGTCAGTGGGAATGAAACTCGTGCGGGTGACGTTCGCGATACATGGGTTTGTCAAAGGTATGGCTGGTGACCTTGTGTTGCCTTGGTATTGGTTGCGGTCGCGGGCAGACCGATACGGTGTCAGCGTCGGTGAGTGGCGCGCCCGCGTCGCCAGTTTCGACGCAACCTGTCGCACAGCCGACAGAATCGGCGCAGACACATCGCTCACCGTCGCCACGTGTCGAGGCGGTAGAGAACGTTCGTTCGAAACCGGTCGCGCTGAGTGCTGCGGCGATCGCCGGCTGGCGTCACGCGTTGCTGACCGCGCGTCGAGCCAACATCGCTCGGCTCAAGCGCTATCGCAAACGCGGCGTCTTCCCCACGTTCAACGAAGGCTTCGGTAAGCCGAAAAAACGAACCGACCCGGCCAAGGGCAAGCTGCGACACGCGATCCTATTGGGCCGCAAGAAGAGCCCGGTGTTCATCGACGACCTTGGCACTCATTGCGCGGTGGCCTACCTGATGCGCCACTCGGGCTGGGGCGGTGTGGTCGACAACGTCGCCCGCACCAACAACTACGTCTACATCAATGACATCGCCAACGGGCCGGTCATCGATTGGATCGAGTTGTCGGGTCTGACCAAAGCCGAGGCGGCGGAGATTCAGCCCGGCTACATGACTCAGTACGAGGAAGACCTGGAGCAGCGTTGGACCAACCAGTGGAAGCTGACGGCGCATTTCCGGCGCATGGAAAACAAGCTCGCCCGCGACAGCAAGCGCAGCATCGACGCGATCATGAAACGCCTGATGCCGCGGATCAAAGCCGGGCTGCCCATTGGGCTGGTCGGGGCGAAACAGCCCCCGCTAGGCTAGAATCCGCTTCCAAGCCCGGTTGCGGTTGCCGTGTCGGTCGGCCATCCGGTACCGTCGGCGCGTGGCTCTCGCCTACGTACTGGACGATATCTTCGCGGACCATCGGCCGCCCAATCCACACCCGGAGCGGCCGGCGCGGTTCACCGCTGCCCGCGATGCGTTGCGCGACGCCGGGCTGGCGCAGCGAGGAACGCAACTGCCCAGTCGCGAGGCCAGCGAAGCAGAGCTCGGCCTGGTTCACACCGCCGGCTATATCAGCGACCTGACCCGCAAAGTGCCCGGCAACAGTGGCTGGCTCGACGCGGACACGTACTACTCGCCCGAAACCTGGCGAGCGGCGACGACCGCGGCGGGGGCTGCCGTCGACGCGACCTCGGCAGTACTGAGCGGACAGTTCAAGCGGGCGCTGGCCATCGTGCGCCCGCCGGGACACCACGCCGAGGCCGATCGCGCCATGGGGTTTTGCCTGCTCAACAATGTGGCCATCGCGGCGGCTGCGGCCCGGCAGGCGGGGGCCTCCCGGGTAGCGGTGATCGATTGGGACGTGCACCACGGCAATGGTACCCAGCACTCGTTCTACGAAGACGGGGCCGTGCACTACTCCAGTACACACCAGTATCCGTTCTATCCCGGCACCGGCGCCCCCGATGAGACCGGCAGCGGCGATGGACTGGGCACCACGGTCAACGTGGGCCTGCCCGCGGGCTGCGGCGATGACGAGTACATCGCGGCGTTCGAGCAGGTGATCGTTCCCGAGCTCCAATTGTTTCGACCGGACCTGGTGCTGATCTCCGCCGGCTTCGACGCGTACGCCGCAGACCCTCTGGCAGGGATGCAAGTATCTGCCGCGGGATATGGCCACATGGGCCGCATGCTGTGCCAGGTAGCCGACGAATTTTGCGACGGGAGACTGGTATGTGTGCTCGAGGGCGGCTATGACCTCGAGGGGCTGGGCAGTGGTATGGTCCACGTCCTGGAATCCATGGATCCTCGTACACCACAAGACGGGCGACCGGCGCCCGAAGCGAGCGCGGGAAAAGCCGCGCCGGCAATCGCGCGCAGCCAAAAGGCGCTTGCGCGAGCTCGGGGTGAGGCGGCCGAGTGATTCCCCAGCGACTCGAAGAGCCGGTAGCCTTCGGCAACCGGTACTGGCTCACCCAGATGCTCGCCGTCGGCGGCATGGCCGAGATCTATCTGGCCCGTCAGAACGCGATGGCGGGGTTCGAAAAAGAAATCGTCATCAAACGGCTCAAGCCCGAGCTCGCCAAGGATCGCGCGATCGTCGAGATGTTCCTGGACGAGGCGCGCATCGGTGCCGTGCTCAACCATCCAAACATCGTTCATGTCTACGACGTGGACACTCAGGATGGTATCCCGTACATCGCCATGGAGTACATCCGTGGCGAAGAGCTCAACCACTTGTGCCGTCGCGGTTTGCAGCTGGGCAACTTCTTGCCGCTGCAACACGCGGTCGAATTGCTGCGCCAATCCGCCGAAGGCATGGGCTACTTTCACGCATGCCGCGACGGTGGTGCTCAGTCGCTGGACATCGTGCACTGCGACATCTCGCCGACCAATTTGCTGATCACCGAGGACGGCTTCCTCAAGATCATCGACTTCGGCATCGCGCGGGCGCGCACCCAAAGGTTCCGCCACGACAATGCCATCCCGGGCAAGCTCAGTTACATGTCCCCGGAACAGGCCAGCCGCGGCACGGTGGATTGGCGCTCGGACATCTTCTCCCTGGGCATCGTGCTCTATGAGATCACGGTGGGCAAACGGCTGTTCCGCGGGCCGGCTCACGAGGTGGTTCAGCGCCTCAAGAACTGTGAGATCACGCCGCCCACCTTCGTGCGCAACAACTTCCCGGGGGCCCTCGAGTCAATCGTGATGCGCACCCTCGAGGCGCACCCCAACGATCGCTACCAAAGTGGGTACGACCTCGCCGACGACCTCGAGATGTTCCTGCGCGACGCCAAACTGCGCTCGAGCCCGGTGCGCATCGCGCGCTATTTGGACGAGCTGAGCGTAGCCTCCGGTGGAGAGCGCCGCGCCGAGCTCGTGTCCGAAGCGGACCACGCCAAGGCGATGGACGAGGACGATCTGGATTTCGATCGCGGCACCTTCGACGGCTACCAGGAAGCGGCGGGCGCCGATGGCGAAGCGCCCACCGAGTGGGACGAGTACGACGAGAGCGAAGCCGATATGGCCGCCGCCCTGGGCATCGATCCGTCACTGCTGGATCCGATTACGCGCACACCGATCCCACGCGGCCAGATCGCGATCGACGATGTGGCCACTGACTACATCGCCGCTACGGACTCGAAGCCCACGGAAACGCCGCCGGAAGACGACGACGACGAGCCACCGACCGCGGCGTTTGGCAAAGTCGACGTGGCCGAGGTCGAGGCGCCAGCCAAGGCCGAGCCCACGGCCACGCCGCAGCCAAAGGCCAAGCCCCAGCCCGAACCCGCAGTCAAGGCCGAGCCCGACCCAGACGCACAGGCCAGAGCGGACGTGAAAACCGTTGCGAAACCCGCGCCAGTCGAGCTCAAGTCGGCCGTAGGAACCCAGCTAAACTGGCTGCTTGTGGGCGGCGGGGCGGCCGGGGTGGCGCTGACGGCCACGCTGCTCTATTTACTATTGTCATGAAGTGGTTGCCGGTTGGGCTGTTGATCGTTGCCGTCACCGTGTCGTGCCGGGACGATGGCGAGCCGCCGCGTTCCACCGATACGCCGCGGGCGCGCCGCTTGCTCAAAACACCTCCGGGCAAGATCCGGGCGGTGCCGCCCCACGCCATCTTCGCCGGGGGAGTTGGCCCGTACAAATTGGGCACACCGCTCAACGACGTGTTGGACCTGGTGTCAGGCGGGCCGCGCATCGTGGTCGTCAACTTCGACGGCGTGCTCGACTATCACTACATTCCCGCGGAGGAGGGGGCGATCATCGTCGGCGCCTCCCATTCCGAGAAGCCGATTTCGTTCATCAGCATTCTCGATCCCAAGATCGCCAAGACAAAAGGCGGCGTGAGTGTGGGCGCCAGCACCGCGCAACTGCGTAAACAGCTCGGCGAGCCCGAGCTACGCCGGGTCGGCTTGCGCGACCCGCGCATCGTAACGTTTGCCAAGCTGCCGACTCTGCAGTTCGTCGTCACCAACGGCAAGGTGCGTGCCGCGATGGTCAGCGGAAGCGTGCCGACGAAGAAGGCAGCCGAGCCGACCCCCGTAGCGCCTCCGAAACAGCAAGACGAGCCGGTCAAGCCGGCGACCAAGAACAAGGCCGTCAAAAAGCTCGCGGTCAAGCCGAAGGTATGTCGGGCTGCCGCGTGGTCCAAGCACAAGTCGGACATTCTCACCGAGGCCGGTACCACCGCGTTCTCCAATCCGCAGATCGCCTACGGCTGCTTCGTGGGCGACGCCCCAGGGGCGCTGGTGCGCGATGGCTCCAGAATCACCGTCGTCGGTGGCGAGCCCGGCAAGTTTCGAGTGGTCTCGCGATCACAGATCGCTTCATTGACATTTGCGTCCGCGATCGATGTCAACGCCGATCAGCGCCACGAGATCGCGCTCACTCGCGTGGTCCGAACCCGCAAGCGCATCGTCGCGCGGGTCGAAGTGATCAGGGTCGAGGCGAACGGGCGTCTGCAACGGCTGGCCAGCAAGGCCATCTACATTCTGTCCCGAGAAACCGTCGAGTGGACCGGCGCAAAGCTCGCCGACATCGAGCTGCTGCTCGCGCTGTCGGTGGCCAACCGGCGCCTGCGGGTGGGCGGCTTGTATTTGCATGATGGCGCGACCGGCGCGCGCATGATGGCGCCGCTGCGCCCTGTGGTGATGAAGGTGCAAACGCCCCGTCCGGCACCGCGGACGCCCAGCGTGCGCAACGATGCCGGTGTCCCCAGCGTACCGCGGGATGCTAGTGTGGTCGCTCCCCGCAAGAACCGCGACGCGGGGCCGGGACCTCGACCCAAGCCCAAGAAGTGAACACCTTCGACCAGATCGTCGCCGCACGGCAGCGCCTCGCCGATGCGATCTACTTGTCACCGTGTGCGTTCTCGCAGACGTTTTCGACGGCCACCGGTCTCAAAGTCTACTTCAAGCTCGAGAACCTGCAGATGACAGGGTCGTTCAAGGAGCGTGGTGCTCTCAATCGCTTGAGCCTGATGTCCGCGGAGGCGAGGGCGGCCGGTGTCATCGCGGCATCGGCGGGCAACCACGCTCAGGGAGTGGCCTACAACGCGACCAAGTTGGGCATCACGTCCACCATCGTGATGCCGGAGACCACGCCGATCATCAAAGTCGTTTCGACGCGAGACTTCGGGGCGGAGGTGGTGCTGCACGGCAACAACTACGACGCGGCGTGCGAAGAGGCGGTGCGGCGGGCCGAGGCCGGCGGTCTCACATTGGTACATCCGTTCGACGATGAGGCGGTAATCGCGGGGCAGGGGACGATCGGCCTCGAGCTGCTCGACCAGCATCCCGACCTGGAGGCGGTCGTCGTGCCTATCGGCGGAGGGGGCCTCGCCGGCGGTGTCGCCTGCGCACTCAAGGAAAAGAAGCCGTCGATCACGGTCATCGGTGTCGAGCCCGAGCGCATCGCGTCCGGCGCAGCGGCCCTGGCCAATGGCGGCCCGTGCACGCTGGACCCAGCCGTCACCGTCGCGGATGGCATCGCCGTGCGCCGCCTGGGCGACCTCACATACCCGCTAATCGCCCGCTACGTCGACGAAATCGTCACCGTCAGCGAGGAGGAGCTCGCCAACGGTATCTTGCTTCTGCTCGAACGGGAGAAGACTGTTAGCGAGGGAGCTGGCGCTGCACCCCTGGCTGCGATCGTCAACCAGCGCACCTCATTGCCCCTGGGCAAGCGCACCGCACTTGTCGTAAGTGGTGGGAACATTGACGTAAATCTGTTGTCCCGGATCATCGATCGAGGCCTGGCCAAAGACGGTCGATTGCTGAAGTTGGAGCTCAAGCTGACCGATAGCCCCGGTTCGCTGCGGGACCTGATCGGCGTGTTCGCCCAACTTCGGGCCAACGTACTCGAGGTCTCCCATCTGCGCGCGTTCTCAGGGGTCGATCTGGGGGAGACCATCGTCGATGTCACGGTCGAGACTCGCGGCCCCAACCACGCGGCCGACATCATCGCCACCTTGCGATCTGCTCGGTACGAGCTGCGGCGGAAAATGGTATAGGGACGTACTGTGTCTGATTTCCTGCCCGTTGCTGCGCTGACCGATCGGGTCGCTCCCGGCCGGACGCGTCGCCGTCACGCCAGCAAAACCGAGCGCGCCATCATGCGCAAAGTCGGTGAGGCCGTTGGCGAGCATGAGCTGATCGAGGCCGACGACCGCATCATGGTGTGCATCAGCGGGGGTAAGGACTCGTACGCGTTGCTCGACGTGTTGACGACTCTGCGTCAACGCTCACCCGTGCCGTTCGAGCTCATCGCGGTCAACGTGGACCAGGGCTGGCCCGGGTACCGGACCGATATCATTGCCAAGCATCTCGAGACTCGGGGTGTCCAATTCAAGATGGTTGACGAGAATTTCGCACCGATCGTCGAGGCCAAGCTGGCTCCTGGTGCGACGCCATGCTCCCTGTGCTCCAGACTGCGACGGGGGGTGCTGTACAACCTGGCGGTCGAGTTTGGCTGCACCAAGATCGCCCTGGGCCACCATATGGATGACCTGCTGGAGACTCTGGTGCTGAATATGCTTTTCTCCGGGCGACTGGCCGCAATGCCGGCAAAGCTGCATTCGGATGACGGCAGGAACACCGTGATTCGGCCAATGGCCTACGTGCCAGAGCAGCTACTTATAGAATACTCAGAGCAGAAGAAGTTCCCGGTAGTCTCATGTGGGTGCCCCTCCTGTGGACTGCCCGAGCAAAAGCGCCAAGTAGTCAAACGCATGCTCAAAGAGCTGGATGAGGCCAACCCTGGGGTGAAGTCGCACATGCTCGCCGCTTTGAAGAACGTCAAACCGAGTCACCTTCTCGACCTGCGTCTCCAGCTTTCGGGCAGCGGAAGTTTCTAATATCATCAGGACTTTGTTACAAAGTACTTCTGTGAAGGAAGGCCGTCGACGCGCGGCCCCGAACTGATGAAGTTCCATTGTGATCGCTGCAAAACGCGGTACTCGATCGCCGACGAGCGAGTCCGCGGAAAGATCCTGAAGATCCGCTGCAAGAATTGTTCAGCGGTGATCACGGTCCGTGAAGATATGGCCGCTGCACCGGTACCTGCAGCAGCCAAGTCTGCCGGCTCCGGTGGCATGCGCCGCGCCAGCTCGGCCGACGATCCGCTCGCGCGAACGCTCGCCGGTACCGGTGCGCCGAGCAAACCGGAGATGACGTTGAAGGGCGCCGGAGCACCGGCCGCCAAGGCGCGACCACAGCGCACCGCCGATCCATTCACGGCGAACACGGTAGAGGCGTCGAGCGCGTCGTTGGCCAGCGCGATGCAAGCCGCTGCTGCCGCACGTCCCGCGCCACCTCCACCGCCGCCGGCCGCCGAGCCCCCGCCACCCGACACACTCGACGACGAGTGGTACGTGTCGGTTGACGGCAATCAAGTCGGGCCGTTCACGCTGCAGGAAGCCAAGGACTGGGTCGTCGAACGCCAGCCCGGCGATGAGCTGCACTGTTGGAATGAGAACTTCGACGACTGGCTGCCCATCGAGAAGGTCAGCCACTTCCGGGGGTTGCGCGCCGAGTCGTTGGGCATTGGATCCCAGCCGCCGGGAGCGCCGCGCTCGGACACGGAGCAGTCGTCTCCGGTCGCACCCGGTCCGGACCAGGCGACGGAAGAAAACGATCGTGCACCCTCGTACGCCCAAGCCGATGTGTTCGATTCGGGGGGTGGACTGGGCGCGAGCGATCCACACGCGCCGTTCGCCAGCCTCAACTCGCTGCGCGAGCAAGACAAAGCGCCGGTGGGACCGAACCGAGCCGGTGAGCCGCCGACGATCGGCGAGGACGATCTGGATCTCGATATCGGTGAGGCTTCGCGAATCGTCAAGCTGCCGATGCTGATGCGCGGTATGGGCAATGCCGGCCTCGCAGGCGCCGCCGACGAGCCCGAGGATGACGAGGAAGAGCTGCTGGCGACACCGCCATCGGCGAAGTCATCCGCGGCCGTGCTTCCCGGTGTCGCTCGCATCGGCAAGGGCACCGGCCCCGCCGTCGCTCGCGCCTCGACCGAGCCGCCGGTGTTGGCACCGTTGTCCGATTCGGCGATGGCCAGCGCGTCCCCCGACATTCTCCATTCCACGCCAGGTACCGCCAAACGCAGCTGGCTGATCATCGCGATCCTGGCTGCGTTGATCCCGGGACTGATCATCTTCTTCGTCATCACCCGCGACAGCGGCGGCGAAGAAGACGAGTCCAGCCGGCGTCGCTCGGGCTATTCGGGTCTGGGCAGCGGTGGCAGCGACGATCCCAACAGCAAGTTCGGCATCCGCACCCAAGAGGGCCCCGACGCCGGCCCCCGGAGAAAAAACCCGCGCGTCGTGCGCAACGTCAACGGTACCAAGAAGCCTAAGAAGAACGGCACCCCGGACGCGGGCACCAGCGGCGTCGGCGACATGAGCGCGCGCCCCCTCGGCCCCGCCGACGTTACCCGCGCAGCGCGTCGCGGCAACCGCGCCAACTCGCGCTGCTACATGCGGGCCCAGCGCAAAGACTTCAACATCTCCCAGATCAAGCGCATCAGGTTCTACATCAAAGTAGACCCCTCGGGCGCGGTCACCACCGTGACTCCGCGCGAGCACAG